>Ga0209645_1000856_pt1 | contig 15581 bp, 14 predicted proteins | sample ETNvirenome_6_30_FD_184070 | JGI IMG/M metagenome (GOLD analysis project Ga0209645, IMG submission 184070) | Marine viral communities from the Pacific Ocean - ETNP_6_30 (SPAdes) (version 2) | ecosystem: Environmental > Aquatic > Marine > Oceanic | place: Pacific Ocean | collected 2013-06-19
GATGGCGGCTAATGAATGTATGTTTTCAAATCGACAGTTAGTGACGCGGACATCTGTTTCCTCATTGAACGCATTTACTTTTATTGAGGCAGATATATCAGGCTGTATGCTGTCGTAATTGAAAAAGTCCTCTACTGCCACAGCCCAAGGCTCATTGCCTGTTTTGTAGGTGCCACGACCGCCATCAACGACTATATTTTCAAGCTCAATAGTCATTTTTGTAGTACCAGAGCCAGCATCGCAGTTTATGCGACCGTCAATCCAGTTGTCGCTATTCGCTGTACCAGTGCCAGAACCAACACTTGTTGCAGTAAAGGTATCACCTACTGCCGCTGGATCAGTGCCGTCGCTATCGTCATACCCAATATCAGTCCAAACAGTAGTTCCTAAGGTTGCGATTTTGTACTTTCTGCCGACGATAAATGAACCAGCATCTACAAGCGAATTGTCATAAAAATATTTCTTTCGGAATCGGAACTTAAAATTCTTCAAGCGTAGAAATTGGCCTGTGACGTTTATGTCGTCAGTGATTAAATAGGTTTTATTTGCGCCGTCCAACACCAAACCTGAGCTAGAAACAGAACTGAACGCTGTTTGTAACGTGGCTGTGTCATCTGGCAAAACAGTACCAGTACCAGCACCATCGCTTACATTTTGTGCAGTAAATATTTCTCCGACAGCATTAGTAGTTGCGCCAACAAGTGTGAAGTCAGTCGTGCCTACTGTTTGTATTTCGTACACTCGACCACTAACGAGTGAGTCAGCGGTCTCCGTACTAGCGCTAACAGCACCGCTATCGACAGGAGAAATAATCTCATCAATCTTGTCGGTAATGTCGTCAGTGATTTCATCGCCAATAATAACGAATGACTCACCCGCAGTAGCGTTGATCGTACTTGTATCGCTATCAGGGTTTCTATCAGATACTGCGTCAGTGCCTGTGCCAGTAGGGAAACGACGCGCCCTTACCCAATAATATCTCTCGTCACCTGTGTCTATCGGATCTGCAGCGGTAGACGCATCATGGATAAACTGCGTGCTTAAAGTCTCGCCTATCTTCTGCGCGCTAGCCCACGCAGAACTACTAGAGGCAAAAACCTCTATTGCGATAATCGCACTCATGTTTGCTGGATTACTCCAGTTAAGCTCAATACTTTTGAGACTTGCTGTTGCAGTCAGATTTTGCGGATCAGGAACACCAAAGAAGCCTTGTTGTATACCGCCCGCAGGAGTAACCGTGGAATAGCCAGATACTGCTAAATCCGCATATGATGCAGAGTCGTCTTCCCGCAGCGTAAGGTTTACACCACCTGTACCTGACTCACTAAAAGACCACCCAACACAAACAAACGTCTTGTTTGTATAATTGAACTCAGAAAGTGTCACGTTCACACGATCACCGACTGAGATATTTACGCCCGCCAAGTTAGTCGGAAAAGTCAGTACCTTTTGTAGATCACTGAGCTGTATCAGCTTGTGAGCAATGCGCTGTGCCATATAACGGCTATTGGTCATGCTCAACTTTAACTCGCGTGTTAGCTCTTCATTATTGTCACGAGTTAGCGCACTAGTGATCTGTACCTTTGGGAACTCCATTTCTTTGTAATTCTTATCAGGGTCAACAAACGTACCCGTGATAGTGTTAAAGCGCTCATTACGCTCAAACGATGTTTTCAACTTAACAGGGCCAGTCATGTGATCTTCAGTCAGCGTCATGCCTGTGCCAACTGTCTCGAATGCGCCTGCTCGAATAACGTACTTACCGTTTGTGTAGGTAAGCATTCCATTCATTGAAGATAATATTTTGTTGATGTTTTGCTTATGTGTGCTCGTTCCGAAAACCACACCATTACACGTGTAACGCTTCTCTGATCCTCCAGGCACATCTACTGATGCGTCACAAATGTCAGCAGCATCTGCAGCTTTACTCAAATCAATACGATCCAAGTCAATATCCATGCCAAAGCGATCATCCGTAAGATAATCAACAAGACACCAGACTGGGTTTTCTGACCACTCCCATGTTGTTGAGTCATTAGACCGCTGAGTAGAAACACCTACATCAGCGTCGTAGTAAGTGCTAGTGCTGTCTTGCCGTGGGTCGTATACCTTCTTACCCTTTACAAGCGCCTTGATGTCATTGGGCATGAACTTGTCCCAAGTCTCTTGGCTGTCTTCAGTCAGCGTAAACTTGGTGACAATGTAGGTAAGGTTTGTGCCTATGTGTTGAGTTTCTTCTATGGTGTTAAACGCATTATCCAGAACATCATCTGCTGTGGTTTGGCTACCTGTCAGCTTTCGTATTACACAGATTGTCGTGCCATCTTTAGGGCCAAACGTGCCTGTCGTTACATTCCCAGACGAATCTATATCTGAGCTAGCAATACGCTCATCGTCAAAGTAGATATCTGAAACGGAATCGCTAGGATGCCCCGCTAAAACAATAGCGTGATACAAATCGCGATTACTTGTACCTGCGACTCCTACAAAGCTAATAGGCCCAGATACTAATGCCTCACCGTAAATTAGTTTTTGCGGCTCTACAGTGCCTCTTACAGTAGCTTGACGGCTACGATCACTGTCTATGTTGGGAATGCTGTATAGCTCTGAAATTAGCTTCTGAGCGGCTACTGCACCTGCCACAACAGTAGCAGCACCAAGAGCGAGAGCTTGACCCGCAGTGAGGCCCAAGCCGCCTACAGCTAAGCCAACACTCTTTAAGAAAGTGACTGTAGCGGCTATTGCTGATGGCATTCCCAGCTCCTTACAATGTAACTATCTGGAATCCTAGTGAGTCCGCGCTTAGTGACGACGGCCACTGACTCCCCCAATTTTACCCCCATCAGCAGTCCGATACGAGGTAAATCACACATGACGGGATGACCAACCGTGGGATAGTCAACAGGATCACCAAGAACCCTGTCGATGAGATTCATAAAACCATTGTGCGATTCTATAATCTCGTTTGCTTGTTCTTCTGTGCTATAGACAAGCTCATGGCTATAATCAATGCCATGTAGCTCTCGAATCATAAAAACAGTGAATGAGACGCAATCTTTCTCTCCATACTGGAAATGACCTTTTTCCCAGCGGTTTAGTGCAGAGAATACATCACTTGTGCGGGCCTTGATTGGGGAAATCTCTGTCATCTTCTGGAATCCCTTGCCGACCGATTCCGAGGTTTCCACTGTTCGTATCTTTCCATAGTATTTTCACACCTGAAATTTCATGCAAATACTCAAAGAACAAATCATTAGAATCAACACGCTGTTGTTCTGCGTGTGTATATTTAAGATTGCGCGAGCGATTGATCTTAGCCATCTCTGACTCACACGTAAGCTGTATGACGTCATCACCTTGCGATCCAGCCGTTAATGTCATGACATCCATAAAGCCAGACCAAATCTTATTGGGGTCTTCTATCAACGCCTCGTCTGCGTCTAATAAGCCGAGATAGATGTCTACATCACGCAGAAAGTAGTCTTCTGTGCCTGCTGTACCGATATCAGAGATTGTAGAGTCGATACCCGACAGCGTTAAAGTGATGTTATAAGGCGCAATGTCAGCACCTTCCTCAATGCTAGACACCGAGCCTAAGTCACCTACGCCTAGCCAGTCATTGCCACCCCAAGTAAACGTGCCAATACTGTCGTGTAGATACAAAGTGCTACTAGAAAAATCGAGCCTCGCAAACGTAACGGGACGTACAACGTCTGCTTTAAGTGCATTAACAACCGCTGTAGATAGACCCCGACTCATGCCAATACATCCTCGATAGCCTCAATCGTGATCGAGCTTATGTATTTAGACTCAGTATTCCATCGAGGTGTATTAGTCATAATAAACACACCAAACGGCGCAAATATACGGACTTCATCATCGTCGTTAGTCGGCTTCCGTATGGGCGGTGCAATGTTAACTGTCAGAGCGCCACTGCCATCAGAATCTGCATCCGCTGTAACCATGTGCAGCTCGTTGTTGAAGGAAAGGTAGTCGCCAGCTTTGAAGAAGTCAGTCACGCTAGCCGTCGCGCCATCTAAGTCGATAGACGAGCCAGTCTGACTAGCACCAGCTACAAGTACAGTCTGTGGGGACGTAGCCGCGCCGTTACGCACTCGACCGTAATCCTCCAATCTCATGCGATGAACTTGGCCATCCATTTTAGCGATAAACGCTTGCAGCTCTGCTCTATCGCTACCTGACAGGTTGCTAAACGTCATACGTGTTTTCCAGAATGAGCCTTTACGTGAGAGCGTCTGTGTTGCTCCGCTAGTCGGACTTTGGAATTGACGAGAGTTAGTCACTAGCTCGAACGTCTGAGACGTCGGAGTAATGCTAGGGAAGTTGTACGTTGCCATTACATGCGCCCTCTACGCATCATGTTATGTACCTGTTCAACCGTCTGTCGCGATGATTGTGTAACAGCAATCGCGATCTTCTCGTCAACATCCTGATTACCTGATGCGTCAATGTTGTTAATGATGGTAATACCTTGCCCTTGGCCCTTAGTGTGGTCAATGACTGTTTCATTGGGGTGCAGGATGGCTGGGAAACCGCCCTTACCGTCTATACCGCCCGCACGAGCGCCCATTCCTGTAAAGCCACCGCCCTCAAATGTTGATAAAGACATCGCACGAGCTGCTGAGAATGCAGTGCCCATACCAGCAACCGCTGGAGCAGAGTTACCACCTGCCGTGGCAAGTGACACTAAAGTAGCAGCAGGAGCTGCTTGAGCCGCAATCATGCTCATGGCACCAGCATTCATAGCCACAGAGCCTGCTAAACCTTTAGCCTCGATCTTTTTCCCAATAATCATTTGCTTAACGTGCTCGACGCCCATTTGCACAAGGCTCTTAATAAGCTCATCAACAATAGCGCGACCAAACTGCTGGATTGCCTCAGTACCGTTCTGAGCGCCAGTTATAAAAGCATGAGACGCATTAACGAAGCTATCCTCTACGTGCTTCAGACCGCCTACTATCTTTAGGTTTTCTTCTAGCAAGTGATTAGCATACTCAGTCTGTAATTGCTTACGATATTCAGTATGCTCTGCTTCAGTGATGGCCCTCTGCGCTAGAGCCACCTCAAGGGCATAAGCACGAGCCTGTAAGTCGCGGACAAAGGCATCTTTACCATCATCCATCATCTTCTGTATCGAGTCTCTGTGGTCTTGGTGTGCTTGACGTTCTTTCTCAAGCTCTTTTACGCCTGCCATATACTCATCTTCACGGAACTGTATGAGCGCAGCCGCTCGATCAGCGTTGATCTGAATGATTTCAGCAGAAGCAGCCGCCATAAGAGCAGGTTCTGCATTGGCTAAATTCTGTACTTTTTGCAGCTTGAGATCGTACTTCTGGTTGATTGCATCAATGCCTGTTAGTTCTTCTTGATGCACCGCCGCGATCTTTACACGCTGCGTCTCAAGTGTGGCTAACTCTTTCTGACGCGCATCATCCAGCTTGTTGAACTCTTGAAGACGCCTGTTCTGCATATCTGCTATTTGACGATCTTGCTCGCCTAATAGCGCATTTCGCATTGCCTCTTGTTCTGCTTCGCCCTTACCGAGCTTCTGCATTGCATCGAGTGTTTCGTCGATACGCTTCTTCATAACTGCGCGAATCTGGTCTTCGCCTTGCAGTGTTTTTATTGCGTTGCGATCAATGACAGCCTGTAGCTGTTGTCTACTACGCTTGTCTTTCTCTGGGTCATCACCTAGCGTACCTGCATCTAATTGCTCTTGCGCTCGTGCAAAGCTCTTAAGTGCGTTTTCTGATGTGATAATAGTCCCAGTTAGATTCAAGACATTTTGAGCCAATTCCCTAAACTTTTTATTGCCCTCACCCGATCTAATGATTTCGGATGCAAGTTCCGCAAAGTTATCTCGACTCCCATCTGTTTGATTTGCTAAATCTTCGACAGACATTGAGAACTTAGTGGCATTGAGTGCGCTTATTCCAAACACTTTACCAAGCTGATTCATATCATTGATAAGTACTTCTGTACCTGCCGCAGTGGATATGATTACGCTCTCATTGATTTGCAATTGTTCGTTCAGCATTTTTTGAGCATCGGCTAAATTTTGTGTTGCCTTTGCCATTTCTAATGCAATTCTAAGACGAGCCATTGACTCCGACGCTTCAGCAAGTTCTTTAATTTCGTCGTTTACGCCCTGCAAGCCTGTTAAAAGAGGGCCATTGAATAAGGTGGCTATAGATTGAGCAGACTCTTCTAGGGCCTTAAGACTATCTACGCCCTCTAACGTGCTTTTGAAATAGGTGACACCTGCAGCACCAACAGCAAGCAGAGCACCCATCATTGCACCGCCTGGGCCAAACAAAGATGCTATCTGCGAACCCTGCTGACCCAAAATAATGAATGCGTCTGTGCCCATCTGGGCTTGGATTGTAATATCCTGAAGTTGGTGACCGACCTGACCGAAGCCACCACGGATCATACGCAAGCTACCGTTAAGACGCTTGTTAGTGGCTATATCTTTTTCTTTAAGTTCGGTAAGACGTGCTATCCGAGTTGCTGCACGTATTTGTGCATCTGTAGCACCATTTTGCTTCAGGCGATAAATCTCAAGCTCTTGCTTGGTCATGCCTAGCGTCCGATGATATTCCTTCATCCGACGCATGGTGTCTTCTACTGCTTTTTTCTGCTTTTTTATCAGGCGTTCAGTGCTGTCAAACAGCTCATTAACGCCGTCGTCTTTTGCCTGTAGGTGGATTACGATTGGATCTGGATTGCTCACGCTCTTGCCTTTTCGCCCTTATACTGAAGAACGTCCACCAATGTTGGAACTCAGTGGGCGTCATTGCCAAAATCGTGCTAACTGTCTGACCAAGATGTTCCGCTAGCTCAAAGACCCTGTAAAGCTCAGTCGGGTTCCCTTGGTCGTCCGTTAGTTTTTTTCGCGATCCTCTTCAGTCTGGGTCTGGAACGCTAATACTTCATTTGCAACACGCTCCACGACTGCTGAGGACGCATGACGACGCAGCTTCACCTTGTCACCAATGTCGAATACGGGGTTGCCCTCGCTATCAACTACGCCAAAGATGATCGCATACACCATGTAGTCGTGGATGTCGTCTTGAGAACGGGCGTTTAACTTTGCCTTGTCCTCAATGGTCAGATTCTTGACGTAGAGAGTCGTTTCCCACTCGGGGACTTCGATCTCCCTAACGCCAAGATTACTGAAGTGCTGAACTACAGTATCAATTAGCTTGCTCATTAGACGGTGCCTTCAGCCAGTGCTCCACTACCCTGTGCAGAGAAGCTAGCCTCTACAAAACCGTCAAATGATGCCGACTTGCTCACCGAAGTGATAGTCGCTGTGCCTGACCACTCATAGTCACCTGAGTTGTTACCCGTAGGATACAGTTTCAGTGTGACTGACGCGCCTTCTGTTAGAGTCTGCTGACCGTTAGTGTCAGTAGGATCCCAGAACGCTGTAAATGATGCAGTCCATGACTTCTGAGTGGCAACGTGTGTCATCCACGCATCACCCATTACAGTGTCATCTGCGACTTCTGATGTAGTCTCTAAAGACCAATCTCTGATTTCAGCAACAGCGTTTGAACCGCTGTAAACTGCCCCGTCCTTACCAATGTTTGTAGCCATTTTTACGCCCTCACGAAAAAATAAATATGTCCGATTTTACTAACCTTCTGGGCTGCCCTCAACCGCTAGATAATGCACCTCACAAGTAAGGCGTCCTACCATGACGGGTTGATCGCCGTCAGCCGAGAAGTCAGTATCAAATGAAATGACTCGCGTATCTATCGCCAAGCCACCTCGTGTTAGATCCGTATACAACGCTTCCTCTATATCTGCGCTTATCTGATCTACCATTTCATCGTATGTCGAAGTCATTTTAACGTAGACTTCAATCCGTGCAGATAATCTTTTCTGCAAAGTTCTTGGTGGTCTCATGCTTGGGTACTGAGACGTTTCATTCACCGTATAAACACATATTCCAGGCAATACACTTGAGTGCATCGGGAATACGCGAGTGTCAAAACAGTTACTGCCTGTATTGGCTAGGCCAGTCAGAGTAGTAACAAGGTTCTGACGAATTCTTGTGCGGATATGACTCATTGTTTCTCCAGAGCCAGTTCAGTAATACCTGTGCCATCGGGCATGACGACCCGTATGGTGTAATCAGTATTCACCGCATCGACTGGCACGGTCACTGTGTCCCCTTCCGCTAGGGTAGACACCTCAGAAGTCACGCAAGTAAGACGCGGCTGATCGAGCGAGAAAGCGACGAATCCGCCAGCTTCCTCAAGCGCGTGTTGTGCATCATATATCGCAGTAAACGATACAGAGCCTCCGCCACTTGGCGAGCCAGTACAGGCCACACCAAAGTCAGCTAACAACACTTTTCGATCATCCAGCGTCTCTACGGCCATTACTTAGCTTTTGCCTTAGTAGTCCGCTTGCGTGTCTTTGGCTTCTCTTCTGAGCCTTCTGCGCCTACAGCACGGTTTGTTGTCGTAGGTTCGGCAGCAGGTGCAATACGCCCAATACCCATGAGAGATTCAGCAAGACGACCATCAAGTTCAACTTCCTGACCTACACGGTATGTCTTACCAGCAATTACACAACCTTTAATGACTTCGTATTTCATAAATCCTCCTTAGAGAAACCCCGCCCCGAAGGGCGGGATGCTACTTTAGCCGTCGTTACCGACTGCGAAGCTAACAGCGTGTCGTACTGCAACGTCCATTGACTGCAATGCAACAACACGGACAGTACCAGTTGTTGAAGCAGTGTATGGATCTACCACCAGATCGAGTCCACCGAAGAAGCCTACGAGTAGGTCGCTGAAGTTACCGAAGTAAAGGTTTCCAGCAGTTCCTTGGTTAGAAACGATTGAGCGGTATCCGTTGATAGTACCGCCAGGCTCAACTACAAACTGTGCAGTACCAGACGCCTTCTCAGTAGTCTTAAGGGCACCGTACATAGACGCTGGCAAGATGTAAGCAAGGTTGCCCATCAATGCGTTGTCTTCTGCAAGTGCAGTCTCAAGAGTAACTACTTCAGCAAAGGTTGGGTTTGCAGCAGCGAAGGTAGCAACGCTGTTGATGCCAGACGTGTTCAAGATACCAGTAGGCTGGCCGCTTGAACCTGATCCTTCGAGACCAGCCAAGTCAATCGCGAGAGCGATAGCTGTAGCAAGATCATCACGGATCAGAGCTTCGACATCCATGCTTGACTGGATCATTAATTGCCTAGTTACATCTGTGAATGCACCCAAAGTTTTCGGGGTAAGAGCGATGTTACCGACAGTCATTTCTGACTCAGTTGCCGCCCCACCCTCAGAAGCAATCCATGCCGCTGATGCAGCTGCTGTCTTCTTAGGGATGCGAACGTCGCCTGACAGACCGTTCAAGGTACGTGCGCCCGCCTGCATTACGCTAGAAGCGTTACGCAGTACGTCGATGAAGTCTGCCCCGCGATAATCTTCGCCGAACAAATCTGCTTCATCCGCTGAGTTAAGGTCACGCTTCCAAGTACGCATAACGTCTGTTGGGAGCATGATGCCTTGAGCGGCACGACCGAACTCAGCAGCAGCAGCCTCTGAACACTCGAATTCGAATGCGGCAGCTTCCTGAGCACGACGGTCAGTTGGGTTAGCTAGTGCGTGAATAGCGCGAACGAGAGAGAACTTCTTGAGCTCCTTCTCAGTCATGCCGATGTCCTGCGACTCAAGAGCGCGCTCTGAGCCGATTACATCCAACAATTCGCCACGGAACTCAGCTACAGAACGACCTTCTGCGATTGCTCGCTTGGCCATTTCTGACTGATTGTGACGAGCGCCCAGCTCAACGATCTGAGCTGCGTCTTTTTGAGCGGCTTTACGAGCTTCCAACTCGATTGCCGCAACGTCTACTTCGTTTGTCATAGGAGTTTCCTCTTTAACAGTTACAGTTACGGGTTCGGATGAAGCATCGCTTGATCGCCCAACTCCCACGGAGACATCCGCTGGAATTGATACCAAACTGGCTTCGAGGACACGCCAAGACTTAGCGACATATTTGTCAGTGCCTTGACGCTCCATTTTGTTGATAGCGTATCCAATGGATATGTTTGCGCGAATGCCATCAACAACATCGTCGAATGCTTCTCGGGCAAGTCCGTTTTTTCCAAAACGCACCGTCGCACGGAGACGCCGTGCCGAGCCGTCGAGATCGACAGATTCCACTACACCGATTTGCTTAGTTGGATCGTGATCCATTAGCAACGGCATACGCCCACTACGGGCGAATTCAAGATCAACAGCCTCTTCAGAGTGCTCTAGCACTTCCGTGCCGAACGAACGCTCTACAGGCTCTTCTGAGCTAAGTGCCATTGAGACACGACGCTCATCTGCGTTGATAGGCGATACATCCATACCCATCGCTCGCTTGGAGTAATCTGGGTCTACCATAGATCGCTCCTCCTCTTCTTCCACAGCCATTTCTGGCTCTTCTGACTTACCATATTCGATGATGTAAGAATCGTCAGTCTCAGTCACAGCCTTGATATGACGCTCTTCCTCATCGTAATAACGCTCACTGATCTTAGTGAGTGCCGAGAAACGATGGCCGACCTTACGGTCTGTTGGCTCACCATCTCTGTAAAGCGTGATTAGAGCCGCTGGGTTGTCTTCAGTGCCCTCAATCGTGAAGTCTGAGTCTGGCACATCAATGCTGCCATCACGCACGATACGACTGATCTTTCCCTGTGCGCGACCGCCAGAGCTATTCCAGCTAACCATGTCGCCGACTTTCAACTCATCGGGTTCTGCTCTAGTTTCTATTTCCATCTCGTCGCTCCTCTCGTCTATTGCGTCGAGTCTTTTGACTGCTTTTCTACTGAATGAGAATCCTGGATCTCCTCCCCAGAGTGCCCATGCGATGCGCCCTGCGGATGGCCAGCCTTCTTCTCCCTTGTCGAAACCTTTACCTTGCTTATCCACTTCATGTCGGCTAAAAAAACTATACATGCGACGAACAGTGCTAGGAGATAGCTCCCGCCCATTAACAATATCACGAGCACGAGCAACACCGACCTCAGTGCCACCCCGACCATATTCTTTGCGCCAATCAAGGCCACGCCTAGCCTCAGCGACCATTCCTTCAGTAGGTTTAAGATTAACGTCTTCACCCTTGTACTTCGCCATCTGAGTCTCCCATTACATCTGGCTCGATACCTACCTGTACCGCGCCAAACGGCTCTAACGCATACTTCACATTGAACTGCTCCATAAGATCTTTATCCCGCTGGATCTCTGCAAGCAACTCTTCAGTATCCTTGCCATAGTTGGCCGCAACGTCCTGCAAGCTAAGAACACCGTTCTTCATGCCCAAGATCGCCGCATTCATTTCTTTCATTGGATCTACCCAGTTCCACGCACGACCACGGAACTCAGACGCTAGCGCAAACTTGTCAAAGGTAGCCATAGGCATGAACACTGACTCTACTTCCATAGCAGCGGCAAGCCACGCCTCATAAACAGGGCGAATGAAGTGGTCGATCATTATTTGCTGGCAGTTACGGTAGTAATCTCGCTCTTCTAGTGCACCCTGACGGATTGAACTGTACGAAGTAGCTTCAAGATCATTAGCTAATGACGTGTACGAAATGCCGAGGCCAGACGCCACACCCTTCAATACCGACTTGTGGAAGCTGTCAAACTCACTCGTGGGATACCCGACATCAAACGTCTTGAGGTCAACACCTTGTGGTAGCTGGTGGAAGGTGCCTGGCTGTGCGTCGATTAGGGGCACGTTGCCGTCCATCTCGTCTGCAACGAAGCCATCACCGCTAGGTGAGGTAAAGAAACCCATCTTCGATGCGCCCATACGAGCAGCTACGATAGACGCTTCACGCCATCCATTAAGCTGTTTGATGCTAGCCATCGCTGGAGACATCCACGGCTCACCGCGAGTCTGCCCAGCACGTAACGGCTGAAAGACATGAATGACCCTATCAGCGGGCACTACCTTATGCTTAGGCGACTTCACCATACTAGCGAAATCATAGTCCCCAGGATGCGAGGTTAGTAGGTGATAAGCTACGGGTCTGCGAAACTTATCTAGTTCCACACCCATTCTGATCTCTCTACCGTTATCTAAGCGCTCATTCTTCTCTTCATCGACCTGATCTGGCTCGATAAACTCCAGAGTGAACGAATCGTGGAACGAATTACCTCGATGCTTGATGATGAAAACCTCACCATCACGCGCCAAGCCTTCCATCACCATTTTTTGCACGTCTACCCACGACATTTTGCCGTCTGCAGTGCAATTTCCACGCTTTCCCCACGTTTTGAATGCTGTTTCGATAGCTGTATTGCCATCTGTATCGAGCGCACCACGCGGATCTAGCGCCTTCACTTGCAGCTTAAAACCGTGCTGACCGACCACGTTTGTCTTCAACAAATTGAAATATCGACGTGCGTACTCGTTATTTCGAGCCAAATCACGCGATCTAGCCCGCATTCTGGTGATTACAGGGTGTAATTCACTGTCTGGAGACCGCTGGGAGTCAACATAGTCGGCAAACAAGCGACCAGTGCTCGCAGCGTGGTACGAACGCTTAAAAACCTTCGTTTTCTCGGGTGTTTCTGGCTTTTTGCCTGTTAGCCTGTCAAATAGTCCCATATCAGAACCTTACCTGTATGGTTGAGCCGTTTTTCTTGCCTCTTTTCACCAAAGCATCGTTTTTATGCTTCACAACCTCGCGTCGGTAGTAATCTCGCGCATCTACAAGCTCTTGAAAGCTCAATTTGGTCAAAGAACGGCCCGCGATTGAGTAAGAAGACACGTCTGAGTCCGCTTTGCCCTCTAATAGGCTCTCAATCTTAGTCAGCATCTTCTCGGCGTGTATCCGAGGATCAGCCGAGTTGTCATCCATATCAGGAATGAACTCAAAATCGCCGATATCAACGACAATTCGGTTTCCTGAGCTAGTTTGAGTGATTTCAAGCTGCCAATGGTACAAACCAGAGTCGTAAGTGGCGCTTTCAGCAGAAGTTATCGTAAAAAGGTAGTAATCAGCGTTCTCAGTGGCCGCTATTTTGTGTTCTGTAGAGCCGCCACCAGTAATTCGAGCCACATATTCAGCAGAATGAGTCGCAACGGGGTAGTCAGCTACTAAATCTGACCGTTTCCACTGTACAAAATCGCCTACTACGACTTCAGTGGGTTCCCCTTCTGGAGCGTTTGCAGCGTCGAATAAGTTTGCCATAGCCTATCATCGCCAAGAATTCGCGAAGTTCCCCTTACGCGGATAGTGAGGCATAAACGCCTCTTGCTTCCTCTCAGGCTCACTTTCCTGTTTTTGCGGTTGCTCCTGCCCTGTCATTTTGTCTGCCAAGGCATTTACATTCACCCCGAGTATACTATAGGCGGCGATTGAGTACACCATGCAATCGAGTGCCTCATTTCTAGGTCTTACTTTCTCGAAAACACGCTTTTTGAAGCCCCTGTGGAACCTTGTGACTGCTTTTTCGGCTGTAAGTTGGCGAAAATACTCATCTTGCAGGATATCGTTGAAGTGAACATACCCAGAACCCGACTCTTTGATCCTCAAACGTGCAAATATCAAATCTTTGACCGTATCGACGCCAATAGGGAATAACGGGCACTTTACGGTGTTATTTTTACTTGGACGACCCGCTATTGGCTTGCCATCACCGCCTACACCCTTGATTGCGAATATTCGACGGCCTTGGTTCTTCTTGCAGTACGCATAAACGCTGTTAGTGAAGTGACCACCGCTATCGACCGCTGCAGCACGTATCATTAGCGTTCTGCCCGTCTCAGTTTCATATTGTTTGTTAAGTTGCGTGTCTAAATCGTTCCAAAGATGTGGCGTAGACGGATCGCCGTACAAAGTAATGTGATCCAAAACGTAGGATTCATCGTCTTTGCCCCACCCTTGCACAGTCATCTCTAGTCGATTGTCCTGCACGTCTACACCAGCGGTCAGCACCATGACTTCCTCGGGAACGGACAACATCTCCTCTCTTCTGTCCGCTAGCTCGAAATCATCTATCTGCTCACCAGCATCTTCCCATGTCTCGCCGAGATAGGTGTTTGTCCACACACGTAACTGCTCAGGGTTTCGTTTAACGCTCAAAAAGTCCCGTACACCGTCCGCTAGAGGTGTCCACGGTGAACAGAGTCCGTTGATGGCAAATCCCGCTGTACCAGTGAATGGCTTTTGCGCTACCCAGTCTCCGTTGCGAATAGCCCAGACACGATCAGCCTCATTCCATAACGTGCCGCAGTGCTCGCACATATACTTCGCTGTATCAGGCTGGTCATCTTCCCATCTTACATTGGCCCACTTGAGCACTTGAGGAGTATGGCAATGTTTGCAAGGCACATGATATTGGCGTTGGTCAGACTTCTCATAAGCATCCTCAATGCGGGATGCTCCTTTGTTTGTTGGAGTAGAGACCATGATGATCTTTCGATTCCAATAAGTTGCGCTTCGTTTCCGCGCAAGCTGGATCGGATCTCCCTCGCTTCCTGCTGACGTTGGATATCTGTCCACCTCGTCACATAGAACGACTCGGATGGGTCGAGACGCAAGACCCGCAGGCGAATTAGCACCCACGATAGTAACCGCTCCGCCCGAGAAGACTTTGTGAAGCGTTGTGTTCCCACTGTCACGCGCACGAGGATCTTTTACCTTACCTTTAAGTACGGGTGTTGATCGTAGTAGTCCCGAGGCAATCCGATCTTTTGAAAACGCCTGAGCCATTTCCAACGTCGGCTGCAACACCAGAATAGGACACGGATTCTGATGTATGTGATAGCCAATGATATTAAGAAGAGCTTCAGTCTTACCAAGCTGCGCTCCCGCCATGACGACGACTTCTTGGATTTCCGTATCCGAACAAGCGTCCATGATGCCGCGTTGGTACTCAGCGCGTGACGTAAACCATCTACCAGGCTCCGCACTACTTTGCGAGTCCAGCCGCCTTTCGCGGTCTGCCCATTCGCTTACGCTTAGTTTTGGCGGGGGGGTCATCACCCTCATCGCTGGCTTCAGTTTCTCCAGCAGTTGCTTCTGTTGGGCTGATCGTTGGGTCATATCGAGATAGCTCGTCCAATGCTTCAGTTATCAAATCTTCTACAATGCTCTGGCATACACCAGCGTTACTTTCTGCCGCTACGACTGGCGCAGCTTTTGTCGGTATAGATAACAAACGTGATTTAACAGAACCAAGAACATCTGTCCACGCTGCCACCACATCTTCAGCGTTTACCAACTCTCCATGTATCTTTTTCAGTTCTAATTCTGCGATCTCCGCTTCCGCATTAACCTTTCTTGTTCTTGCCTCGTCGTATGAAGAACCAATCTTCACTCCACCAGTGCTAGGCATACTATCTCCAGTAGTTCGGTTTTCCGTACTATCAGTAGTTCGGTTTTCCGTACTATTAGTAGTGCGGTTTTCCGAACACTAACCGTCATATTAATCGTCATATTAACCATTGTGAGTGCTAAACACTAATGATGGCAATTAATTAGTTTACGAAAAGTCTATCACTAGCGCTCGTTCGCGCCGCACCAGCACC
>Ga0209645_1000858_pt1 | contig 15574 bp, 13 predicted proteins | sample ETNvirenome_6_30_FD_184070 | JGI IMG/M metagenome (GOLD analysis project Ga0209645, IMG submission 184070) | Marine viral communities from the Pacific Ocean - ETNP_6_30 (SPAdes) (version 2) | ecosystem: Environmental > Aquatic > Marine > Oceanic | place: Pacific Ocean | collected 2013-06-19
ACCATGTTTAATAACAATAGTTGGAACAACAGCGCCTAAATCAGCGCCAGTTGCTGTAACTTTGTGAAAAAACTTAGGTCCTTCTACCATTGAACCAGAAGCTCCGGACATCTTTACTAAAGCATCAAGCCATGCAGACTCAAGTTCAGCTTCAGTAAAAGAATATTCGTTGTTTGTTCCAGGTTGAGCATAAGTAACAGCTGTTTTAAGTAATACCGCTTCATCAGCAACACCACCACTTCCAGCAACAATAGCGTAAGTAATGTCTACTGTTGCCTCGGCTGTAGCACCACTACCAGAAATAGCAGCAACTACTTCTACCATGTTGTCACAGTTTACAAGAACTTTGTTACTTGCACCGTTAGATAATTTTAAATATCCCATAATTTCTATTCTTTTAAATGTTAATAATTAATTATGCTCCTTTGAATAACACGAAGTTATTAGCAGCTTGAGTAACTAAACATCTTTCAGATAAGAAATTAACTCTCATTGTATCTAAGTCAGAAGTGTAAGCACCACCAACAGATCCAGTGATCCATGTTTTATATCTTCTATCTTCAGTTTCAGAAGCTCTATATCTTACATGTAAGAAAGGACGTCTGATGTTAACACCTAACATTTGGTCATATACTGTAGTAGTTCCAGCAGGAATTAATACACCATCGATTTCATTATCTAAACCTCTTGTTGTAGCGTCATTTAAGTATTTCCAGTCAGTTTTGTAGAAGTCATAAGAACCTCTTCTAAAACCAGAAAAACCGAAGTTTAATGCCATATCTTCTTCGTTGTCAAAAAGACCGTAAGAAGCAGCTTGAGTAGAAGCATAACCTCCACCTGCCATAGCACCAATCATATCATCAAAATCAAGAGCAGTAGCTCTAGATAAGAACAACATGTTTTCTTCAATAGCACCTTGCTTATCTAACTGCTTAAGAATAGCGTCAAAATCAGCTAACGCACCTGAACCAGGAGCAGCAGCACCAGCAAAACCAGAGTATATATTACCTCTTGCTTCGATAGCAGCGAATAAACCTTGTGTACCTTTTATAGCTTGTGCATTTCCACCAGGAGTAAACTGTGCAGATCCAGTAGGGAAATTAGCAGCGTTAGCATTTAATTCACCTTCAACCATAGACATTTCTAAGTAATCATCAAATCTAAGTCTAGTCTCAGACTCAGCTTTTAGATACCATAAATATCCTGATGTTCCTGCTTCAGTAGCAACTTCAATCCACCCAATTTGAGCAGTATCAGAACCACTTATCTCGAAATTATCTTTCATGATAATTGGTCTGTTGCTATGTGTTGTAGGAACAGGAGTAATAGCTTGCTTCATTCCGTCACTTCCTTTTGGAAATTCAGAACCATATACAAATAAGCTACAAGTACCACCAGTTAAAGCAGCAGCTAAAGCACCTCCTTCATAAGCGTGACATTCTAACGTATAACCATCAGTAGTACCATTATCAGTATTAGACAATACTAAAGCTTTAAGTGTTACTAATCCAGTAGCATTGTCAGAAATTAAAATTGTGTTACCAACTCTAATACCTGAGCTAGCTGGGTTACCAGCACCTTTAGTAATAGTCACTCTAAATTTAGGAAAAGCAACACCACCAGGTTGAGCTACAGCACAATTGTTATAAGCTACGTGTAATCTATTTTGTTCAGTCCAAATAACTTGGTCTGATGTCATAGGCATTTCAGCGCCTACCATTCTTAAAAATCCGGCTAACGTTCTGTTACCGTATATTTCTACTTCCTGCTCATAAAGCTCAGGTAAGTATTGTTGAGTCCAAGTCGAAAAGTTAGTATCGTGGAAGTCAATAAAATTGTCTTGAACGACCTGCTTTTTCGGCATTGGAACGATTGAGGCTGGAAAAGCCCCTCCAGATAAACTCATTTTATTTTTATTTATTTGTTTTTATTTTTCGTTGTATTTTTAACTTAGAGCTATCAACACCTGAAATTGCTTTTACTTTAAATCCACCCAACATTACATCGCCTTCAGACGCTGGCGTCCTAGACTCTACGTTTATGTTTTTAGATTTGGCTACTACATCTTTAACAGCATCGGCCTTGCCTTGCTCATAAAAATGCTTTGCTATAGTATCTGCGTTTTCTGCTGCGTAAATAGCTTTATGATAACCAACATGATCTTTTACACTTCCATCTTCGTTTAAGAACTTCTTAACAAAATGAGATAAGTTTGATTGGCTCTTGGCAACCTCCTGAGGATTTGAAACTCCATATCTAAATCTTTTTTCTCCAACATTAAATTCAAAACCTTTGAACTCATTAGAGAACATTTGATTAGTTCGCTTTTCAAAATCAGCATGTTGCTTTGTTGCTATATCTTGCTCTTTGTTATATCTATTGAAAAAGTCCATTGCTTTCTGTTGCTCTTGAGTAACGCCCGGTCTCAACTTGATCTCGTCGTAATATTTACTCTTTGTTTGCTCTAGAAAGTTACGTGCTTTAGCAATTTCTTCTTTGTAAGCGAGCTTCTTTTTCTTTACGCCTCGCTCATCATCCACATCTTCATCCCAGGAAAAATTGTCTTCTAGTATAAAATCAACTTCCTCTCTGTTTAAATGTGGTTTAGTTTGTTTATAATATTCTCTTAGTAAAACATCTTCATCAATATTAGTATAGTCAGCATTTAATCTAACATAATCATTGATATTACCACCTGTTTCTTCCATAAAAGAAACTAACTTTTCGATATTTTCAGGTAACGGTTTTCCTGTTACTCTTTCATCTCTTACAGCTTCTTTTAATTCTTGTTCTACAACTTTAGTTTCTTCTTTTATTTCTTCTTCAGTTATTTCAGATACTGGACTTACACTTTCTTTGGTAGGTTTTTCTTCTTCGTGTGTTTCTCCCACTTCTTGCAGTCCCAGCTTTTGTTCTTCTTTCGTCTCATCAGACTGTAACACAACTTTCGTTGTTTCTGGCTCTTGAACGGCATCTTCTTCTTTTTTAGTTAAATCTAGTTTTACTACTTCAGGTGTTTTTTCACCTATTTTTCTAGGCCTACCTGGTTTTTTCTTTTTTACTTTTAAACCTTCCTTTTTTTCGTCTACAGGTAGGTCTACTTTTTCTTTCTTTGACATAATATAATATAATAGTTAATAAAAATTACTGTGGAGCAAATTGCTCTAATCCAAATCCACCAAGGTTGTCGTTACCTGCGGATTCAAAGTTTGTTGGTAATAAATCATTTTTCTTTTGATCTATCATTTGACTCTGTTGAGTACCTATAATTTTAGCTCGTTTGTCTTTACGATCTTCAATAAAATTTTCTTTATTTCTTTCAGCTTCGCCTTTAGCCCTGGTCAACTGTATGTTAAAATCAAATTCAATCTGCATCAACTGTCTTTTAATTTCAGCCTCTCTTTCCATACGTTGTATTTCAAACTGAGATTTGCCTTGTTCAATTTGCAATGTAGTTTGAGCTAGAGCTTCATTTTTTTGAACTTCTGCCATGGCTGTTCTTTCAGCTGTTTCTGCTTGAGCAGCGGCTTGAGCTTGAATATTAGCTTGTTGAGCTTGTTGATCTTGCGCTTGCTTTTGCTTTCTTCTTTGTTTTAACAATTGATTAGCAAGTTTTAAATTATTAACCTGTCTAATATCAATAGCATCTTCTAAATATATTTGCCCACCTTGTAAAGCTACTTGAATATTCTGTTCTAATTGCGCTTTCTCTTCTTCATCAGGTACTAACTCTAAGAATATTCCAAAATCATATAAATGTAAATTAAATATATCTTCAAGCGTTCCTACATTATAAGAGCTTATACTAGATTTTAAAGCGTCTCTAGTTAAATCAAACTCTAAACAATCACCAACTCTAAGTGCAATGTTTTCACACGTTCTAAGAGTTAAATATAAACTAGCTTGTACAATATGTCTAGTAGCAGTATTGGAATTAGCAATAGCTAATTTTTGTAATCCAACTAAAGAATCACTAGCTGGTGTACTTCCGTCTCTAGCTTCATTAAGACCTGTTACATCTCTTATCATTTGTAAATAATACTGGTAAGTCTGTATAAGTCCTTGTATTTTACTCATGCCACTAGACGTGGATAATTCTTGTATAGGTACTTTTCCAGGGTTTTGACCACCATCTTGAGTCATAGATCTACCAACAATACTACCAGTTTGGAAATACATGTTTAATGCTTCTTGTGGATTATAACTAGTTCCACTACCTAAATCTATTTCTGCTAAACCATCAGCATCTAAATACACACCATCAGGAACTATTCTAGACATGACTTGTTGTAGTTTTAAATGCGTTAATTGAATCATATCTGCAAAACCAGTGATACGAGATACTAAAGATTCTATACGCCCTTTATACATCCTAGGAGCACATATGTTGTAATTCATATTAACTTTAACTAGGTTAGACTCAGGTCTAGTCATGTTTTTAGCTAACTCCCATTGTAATAGATTTTCGTGACCTAGTATTTTAGCTCCTGAGTATAACACCTCAATTGATCTAGAGACTCTATCAAATTTATCATTAGGTGCTGGGTTGAAAGTGTCTGGCTTTTCTAATGCTTTTTCTAAACCAGTGGCTGTTTCTTTTATTTTAAATACTTGTTCACTATAAGTTTTATACTCAAAATAAAGAACATAAACACTATTGTTATCATCTCTACCGTTCCAGTCGTATATATAATTACTATTACCAGGGTATTTTTGTATCTTTTCTAGCTCATCTGGCGTTAAGTTTGGAAATTCTTGTTTAAGATCAGCTAAACTAATTCTTTTAACTTCACCAACATACCATATGTCTTCAAAGTTAGGATCTTCAGTATAAGAATATACTAATCTAGCTGGATCAACATAATCAACAGTAATCCCCTCTGCTTTGTTAAAGTTTGTTTTAGTACAACCTATACCTAAAACAACTAAATCTTGGTTTATTCTTCTCCTAGTTAACTCGTATCTATTTCTGTCTAAAGTGTCGTTTATTAATTCTTCTTCAGCTATTTCAACAGATTGTTTGTAATCAAGCTGCATATGTAATTCTAACTCTTCTTGATTTTGAGGTAAATCTTCTGGATTTTCTGTAGAATACATGTTTAAACCTAAAGTTTGCTGTATGTTTTCTAAATACTCTTTAGTTTCTATATCTCTTAATATTCTATTAGCATACTCTGTTCTCTGCTTTAATGATTCAGGATCTTGAGCAAAAGCTTTTATTTCATACAGTTTTTCAGACATGCCATTTACAACTATGTCTACAAACTTAGGTATTACAGGTACAGGTTTCCAGTCTAAATTTAGATAAGACAAGTCACCGTTTATTGCTAACTCATCTTTGTATTTTTGAACAGCTTGCTCACCCCTAGCATATAACCTTAGGTTTCTAAAATTATTAAAGTTAGTAGAGTATCTATTACCTAAACCAGTTCTAGTTCCACTGAACCATTCGCTTTCTATAGCTTTGCCGACTTGCATACCATAATCGTAGCTTGACTTTACTTCATCAGGAACAACTTGATCTGGAAAAATACTATTACTATCAGTTACAACCATTTATTTTATTATTTGTGAAAAACTTCCTTCGTTATTATATCTTTTAATACCTAGATTTACATTTTTTACTGTTCTATCTGCTACTGGTTTATATAAGTTTTTATTACAAGCCATGATAGCTAACCCAGAACTTATTGTAGCATCGTGCTTTGTTCTATTATTTATGTTAAACTTTGCCCAGTCTTCTAGGGTTTTTTGGAAATACATATCTCCATATTCATTTTGTTTTAATCCTACATATGTTTCTATGTAAGACTCTACAGCAGCGGCGTGCGCTTGCTTAATATCTTCACTTGAGTTAGGTATGCCACCTATTTCTTTCTCAGTTGTGGATAGTTTATTCCAAATTTTATCAGGACGATTCATAGAATAACCTCTGTAACCTCTTCGTTTTAAATAATATAAAAACCTAGGTTTGTTATTTTCAGCAAGTATAGGCAAACCATAAAATACCATAGCCATAAGAACTTCTTCAAAGAATATTTCAGCTGTTTGCGGTCTTGATATGTATTCTAAAAAGAAATGATTAGGCGGAACATCTTCCATTGAAAACTTTGTAAGTCCATGTAGTGCTCCATTAGAACCTTTACCATCTACAGTACCTGATATATCGTAACTATCAAGCCCAAATGCTCCAACATGTTCATTACCAGGATATTTTACTCCATTTTTTAATATCACTCGGTTTTGTAAATTTTTAGGTGGTACCCATGAAACTAAAAACCTACCATTATTATTTGGAACAAATATAACTTCACTATCTTTAACACCATTAACCCATTGAAAACTTCCTTTAGTAATGCTATTAATGTTGTTTATTTCTTCGTTATAGTCTATTTGCTCATATATCTTAGTTAAGTTAAATAAACTATCTTTCGTTTCGTCTCTAAAAGCATGCTGCTCTGTTCTTGGAAACTGTCTATAATACTCATTTAAACTATCGCTGTCTGACTTAAGTCCTTCGACTTCGTTTTGCCAATGTTCGATAACTCCTGTTGTAATTTCATAACCATCAACTCCTTTGACTTTACCTTCTGCTCTAACGAATACAGGTAATCCATAAGTATCGATGAATCCTTCGTAGTTCCATTCCATAGGAATGAACAAGCTATAGAGCCCAGAAGTTGTTTGTCCGTTTCTATTTCTTTTAGTAACGTCTGAATTGTAGTAAAGTTTTCTAAAATTTTCTCCACCTTTATCTAATGCGTTTGAAGTTGAGCCCATCATACATTTACCTACAACTCTAGATCCTAGACGCAATGTAGTTTTTGTAACCCTCCAGTTATTTAATATATTATCAGGTCTTTCCCATTTACCACTTTCATCATGAGCTAATAGTTTTAGCTTTTCACCATCGTAAGAGTTATCACCAGTATTTTTCCAATCAATAGTCGTATCAAGACCTTCTAATTCTCTTAATTGCTCGTTATTTTCAAGCTTTCTTCTTGTTAGTTTTGATGCGGGAACCCTATAAGCCAACTCAGTTTTAGGTCTGTCCATACCGTCTTGGATTGGTTTGAAAAAGAAAGGGTAATTAACGGATATTGGGACAACTTTATCCGTAAACATTTTTTTGGCATCTGCACCAGACTTGGACAATATACCGAATCTAGCATCGGAAGATATTGTAGCTTGGTTGACAAGTTCTGCACTTGACATAAAAGAGAATCCAGATCGTCTGTTTTTGAGATAACACATACCGTAACATCTTGTATCTGCTTTACATGCTTCCCAAAATATAAAGAAGAGTCTGTTTGATTCTCTATAATCTGGTGCTCCAACGTCGATCTTTGACCACTGCAAGTACATGTAATGAGTGCCAGTAATGTAAGTAACAATACCGTTATTATAAAACCAAAATCCTTTTTCTCGTCTATTAAATTCATCATCTATATAATCGTACCATTTTTCTTTAAAATCTGACGGATATTCTTCCCAGTCAAATCTTGATTTAATTCTATTTAATTCTTTTGGGTATTCTTGTTTTTCCCAATATTGTTCTGCTTTTTTTTCGCTTCGTTTAAACGGTTCATCTGCTGCTGGTAAAGCAATCCTGAGATTTTGTATTTCAATGATTTGTCCAATTTTACCTGTTTTACTTATTACTATAAAATCATAATCAGAGTTATAACCATACTCCCATTTTTTAAACCTGTTGTTCTTAGCTAATATTTTAGGGTTAACAACATCTTTAATTTCTTTCCAAAGCGTCTGCTCGTAACTCACTTGCTTCTTCCTTCAGCAAATCCTTTAAAAGTTTTTTCACCTTTATCTTTAGGATTACTATTTAACATTTCTTCTTCTTCTTGTATTCTAGTCAATATTTCAAAAGCATCCATTATAGCTAGCTTTTTAGTAGCGGCAGCATTTTTAAGTCTGTCAGCGCTTACATCGTCATCTGAGTCTACGATCTTTTCTTTTGCTACCTTAATAAGTTCTTCAATAGCTTTTTGCCCAGCTTGGATTATTTTCTTCTTCGTTTCCTTGGTATTCATGCGTTAAAGCTATATCATTTGATTTCATACAATAAAGTCGTTCACCTTCTATAATAAACTCAAATTCAGAGTTAGGGGTGAATGTAATAAGCGCTCCAGGTGTAATTCCTAGAGCTTCTAAGGCATTATTAGTATATTTTACTATACCAACATTAGGCTGCTCTTTTCTGCACTCTAATAAGTTTTTATTTTTAAGCGGTTTTACAAAGCAATAATTTAAATGTGGTTTTAAATTGTACATATAGATTTGCTCAGGAGCCACAAAGTATAGATCATCTTTAAAATAAGTTGAACTATTACGTTCTCTACCTTTTTGATCATACCATCTTCTAAATATATTATGATGAATATACAATTCATCTCCTATATTTATTTTAGTAGTGTAAGCTGCAGGCGTTTCAACTACTACAGCTTTTTTACTAATAAACCTATGATTTTCAATGCTAGTATTGATAATAAGGTTGCCACCATCAACTCTTCGTATATTGTCATATCTTTCGTTTAATGGCTTAACAATAAAGTAATATAAACTTTTCATTAATATTTAAGATCGTACTCTACAGATATTGACATATTAGCATTGAACTTTTTCCAAGGTAAAACTTCATTGTTTTTAGTTATATAAATATTATACGACTGATCCTTGTCTTCAAAAAGAATATCACTAATAGTATGTCCACCATATACTTCTTGACCAGTTGAATAATGCATTGCATCATTTTTATAGTCTGAACCTATACTAATCTTCCTTATCTTTGACATCTACTTTGGTGTAAGTTCCATCTTCTAAGTTAATCTCTACTGGACCATATTCTTTTTCTAGCTTCTCTTTATAGTCTTCTATATCTTTATTAACTTTAGCTATATCATGTAAAAAGCCGTGCTTTTGACTTTCTAGCAGGCCAATGTTATGAACTAGTTTATTTAACTGTTCTTGTTGATCTTGAATAGTTTTTAATTCTTCTTCTTTAATTTTCATTTGATTTGATTTAATTATATTTATTTTATTCTGGTGGATCTGGTATTGGGTCAGGTGTTATACCATGCTTCGCTAACTCAGCTATCCACTCGTCTTCATCTATAGTTTCATCAATAAACCATTTAGATAAAAGCTTTTGATGAGGATCTACAAATCCATAACCTTCAACCACTTCTTTCATTGAGTTTTCATAAGCTATCCAATAAGTTCTGATAGCAGGGTTGTCTATAGGAATATTACCACTCATAATACTTTTTTACATTTATTCTTCTTCTTCTTCTGGATCTGGATCAATACCATGTTGTAATAAAACACTTTTCCACACAGCTTCATCTACATAGCTAGTTACATAATGTATTGTATCTAACCTAGATTCAGTAGCTACATAACCGTAGTTATTTACAGTCGTCTCAGTGTCATCTTCCCAGGTAATCCAATACAAAGGAGGATTTGGAAAAGCTATACTATTAATCATAAGTCAGGTGTTATGCCAAGTTCAGCTAGTCTAACTAACCACTCAGCTTCGTTATAATAAAAAGGATCATTGTCAGGTAAGCCGCTATTAACTCCACTTCCAGTTTCTGCTTTGCCATAATGTATAACAGATTTATCATTATTATATGTTATCCACCAAGTATCTTGTGTTGCTGATATTATATTAATCATAATTAAGTTGTTACAGTTCCATTAAAAGTCCACCCAGCGCTTGCGTCAGATACAGTAAAGCCTGACCATGTTGCACTAGTTGGACCGTTAGCTTGTGACCCTCCACTTCCAGAGTGCTGAGCACCTTCTTCGTCTTGAAGTTCCCAAACGCTTTCGTCTGTATTATACACGAATTTAAGAGTGCTATCACTTTCATTTATATATTGACCAGTAGCGTAATCATAATAATAAGTACCATTAAATCCACTTAACCCACTTACACTAACATCTAATGATAAATAACTTCTAGCTCTACCAGCATTAGCAAATCCGCTACCGTAAGTTCTTGTAGAATCATAGTTAGGGACTGTTGCACCGTCGCTATTTATTACAGCATATATTCCCGTTGGGCTTTTACCAGCTGCATTAACATCATTAGCCCATTTAACTATTTGATCTGTATAGTTGGCGACAGATAAGCCACCAGCCGCAGAAGCACCTCCCCAGCTATGTAGCGCATAAGTGCTCCATTGACCTACGTTCCAGTTTAAGAAAACGTTAACGTTTGTTCCAGCTATAACTCTAGTTAAGCTGCTTGCTCTACTAATGTCCCAAGCTGTATATTGCGTACCATAAGGTGAATTACCAGCTGTTATAGTTTTAGTTGATATGTCTTGGGCAAATGCTGTAGCACCTTTAAGCATGTAGTTAAAAGCTATAGTACCTGTTGATTTAAATTTCCATTTACCAATATCTTGATTAAATGACGTATTATCTCTAAACATTTCTCTAAAATCAGTTACATTGTCAACGTCCCAAGCAACATAATCGCTACCGCTATATGAAGAAGCAGCAGGAACTAAATTAGTGTTTAAAGGTTTATTATAACCAGAGTTTTCAAACATTTCATACATTGTAGTAGCACTTGATGTGTTCCAATTTGATAAACCATTGGCATTGCTACCACAATTGAAGCTAGTAGCACCTTTAAAAACTGAACCCATATTACTAACACTTGACGTGTTCCAAGCCCAATATGCTGATCCTGTTGGTGAATTACCAGCTGTAATGTATTTAGTACTTAAATCTTGATTAAAACTCGTACAATTTAAAAAAGTATTATTCATATTACCTACGCTAGAAGTGTCCCATTTGGATATATCTACATTAAAACTAGTACAACCATCAAAAGTAACATATAGTGCCGTAAGCTGACTTACGTCCCAATTACCTATAGATCCGTTAGAGTTTACTAAGCTAGTACAAGATCCAAAGGAGTGCGTAAGGTTTGTATTGCTAGTAATAACAGGGCCATCAGTAGCTGTAACATCAAGGTTTGAACAAGTTTTAAAAGCACTAGCCATACTCACCCAAGAAGTACTTCCCCATTGCGTTATGTTTTCTACAGCAGCTCTAGAAGTTGCATCTAAGTTATCATCAAATCTAAATCCTGTACAATAAGCTGAATCTGAACCTTGATTTAATTCTATTTCATAAATTACATCAGAACCTGTACTGTTAGTATAGGTATGGGTTGGTATAGAATTAACAGCACTTATAGTACTTGACTGACCATCACCCCAATTTATAGTAGCGTTAACGTTGCTAGGACTCATTATTTTTGCAAACGAAAAGTTTAATCCTCCATTAGGAACTCTTACTTGTATTTTAAATGGATTAAAAGGAACAATTTTACCACCATCTATAACATTATATCCAGCATTTACCATGTTAAATCTACCTTTAGCAGGATTAGTTGTATCTACAGTAAATGTGTTTTGTTCAGTTTGGAGATTTATACCGGGAGATATTGTTACAGAACTAGCACTATTAAAAGTTGTTATTTTAGCTTGTTGACCGCTGTTTGTACCACTAGTTAGAGTTACAATACCCCCTACCATTGAAGAGGTAAAAGGGCTTCCACCAGCTACAAGATTAGTACTTGATCCATTAACAGTTGCCGCGCCAATGACAGCATTATTTCCTGTATATTTAGAAGTTGTTGAAGCTGTTGCAAACTTATAATTTAAGTTTATATTGACATTGCTATTTGTATAAGAAGTAATATTAGCATGTTGACTATAGAAAAAGTCTAACAAAACTGTACCATCCTCACAACTTGATCCTCTATTGTAAAGCCAAGTAACAGTTTCTCCAGCGTCTATATTTGAAAAATCAGCTGATGCTGGTAGAATAGTTTGACCCTGCCTTCCGTATTGATTACCATTATTCGCAAACACTTGGTTCATTTTCTTTAAGTTGGTTAAATTCCAACCTGATACATCAGCATCTAAATAGTAAGTATAAGTTGAATTACCTCCCCAGTTGGTATTAAAACTACTAAGTGCTGTAACTTTTTGTACGTCCCAAGCTGTATACGTAACTGGATTAGTAGTTCCTAGAGTTACAGATCTAGTTTTCACGCCATTAGCAACTACTCTATTAGCACAAGAACCAGCATTTCCTGGCGAAGTCGCATTTAAACTCCATTGAGTATTTGCACCTCCTGTAAATTGATTAAAACTAACATCTACCGTAGTATTAATCTGCCATTTGTCAATATTTAAATTAGCTCGATTACTACCATAAAGCATGTAAGCAAAATTAGTAACATTACTAACGTCCCAAGCTATGTACTCATTAGCTGTTCCTTCGTTTACAACTTTTGTATTTAAGTATTCTTTAGATCCACAACTACTGCCAAACCATGCGTAACTTCCAAAGCTCACTAAGTTTTCTAAAGAGTCTGTTCTCCAATTTTGAAACTGCTCTAAAGTATCACAGCCGTGTCCCCCATACAAAGCAAACATGCCATACATTGATGTAACATTTCTAGTATCCCATTGATCAAAACCTTTACCGCTAACTAATATATTAACTGTATTTTGATAGCCAAATAAACCTTGAAGGTCTATAACTTTACTTATATCCCAATTTGAAACATTACCACTAAAAGTCCAAGCAGTACTACTACCTGCGCTACTTCCAGTTTTCGTATTATAGAAGCCATCAAACATGTATCTAATTCTATTATCAGTTCCTGTAAATGTAGGAGCATCGGTAGCAGCATAGTCAAAAGTGTTTCCAGCTCCATCTGGACCAGGTATTTGGAACCTATGCAATGGATCAGTTTGACCACCTGTGCCTGATAAATTACCTCTATTACTACACCAAATGTAAGATCCCCAAGCATCAAAGCTCTTAAGTTTTAAATATCCGTAAAATCTATTTACTGGAAAAACATAACCTTGTCCCCATATTCTTATTTGGTAATCTCCAGCTGAACCATAAGTATGTGTAATTGTTTGTGTTGAGTTATCTATAGTTTGATAACCATTGTCTCCCCATGATATTGCTATATCATCTGTAACTTGACCAGTGACATAAAAAGGAAGTTTCATTAAAAGATCATTAGCTGTTCCATGAGAAGTATCAATAGTAAACTTCATTGGATAATCTGAAACTATATTAACTTCATTATAACAACCATTAGCATATGTACATCTTATAGTAGTGCTACCTACGTAGCCTGAGCTCTGTGTTATAACACCAGTTAATTGATCTACTGGCATATTAGTATTAGTAGAACTAAAGTTACGATCTGCTAAAGGCGGCAAAACTGTAGGAGTGATAGAAGTTTCAGTAGGTTCTATGTGATAACTTGAATACTGGAATGGCAACGCAACATCTGGACTAGCTAATTGGATATTCCAGCCTTTTGTGTTAGTAAAATAATCAACATCAGATCTTACTACAGAAGGTGCTCCAGTTACTTTACATGAATAAAAATCTACAGTTACATTGCTATTATCATTAGTAGCTCTTAATCTTCTGAAAAAATTATCTACTTGACAAGTAGATAATACCTGACCTGAAAAAGCAACCCAAGTTCCAAAAACAGTTAAAGAGCTAAAATCTGCATTTGTTGGAAATGTAGCATTAGTAAATGGAGTTGCTGAAGCATTGTAGTTTATAGCATAAAGCATACCACTTACACTTGTCATAGATGACATATCTACATTACTTCCTATATTTACTTCAGTAAGTCCTTGTGCAAAATACCAAGTACTTTGAAAATTAGCTGGTTTTACAGTTGTAGGATTAAAATTAAATATAGAATTACTACCTGTACCTATAGTTCTAAATTCTCTAAAAGCGTTAGCAAAGCCAACTGTGTTAGTGCTAGAAAAAGTAACATTAGAAAAGTCAGGAGTATTTGTTGATCTGTGACCACGCATAAATGACGATAAACCAATAGTATCAGATGATAGTAAGTTTGAAAGATCAAGACCATTTAAATTTGGACATACTCCAAATTCAGAGTCTTGTAAGCCATTTCCAAACAAATTAAATGCTTCATGAACATAGGTAGGTGTAAGGCTAGCTACAAACGTATTAGAGAAATTGTCATTAGGATTAATTCTCATTAAAGTAGCGCCACTAAACATTCTATATATACTCGCGTTACCAGCGCAAGCTCCCCAAGTACTAAGGCCTTCTAGCTCATATACTTTACAAGAACCAAAAGCACTAGCAAAATTATTTACTTTAGAAACATCAAAATTAGTTAATTTTATTTTAGAACCATTTTGTGATGTTAAAGAGCTATTAACACTATTAAAACTTGGGAACTGTTGATTAGGCCAATTCCATCCAGATACATCTAAAGTTCCGTTTACTGTTGCTGCAGCAAACAAATCAGTAGCATAAAAACTATTTAAAGCACTATCAAAATTCCAGTTAGATAAATTTGACCCATCTTTAAATTTAGCTGATTGAAACCATTGTCTTCCAGGAGCATTACTAGTTCCAGTAAAGTCTAAACCAGACATTTTAAATTCGCAACCGTTAGTAGTATTGCTACCTACCAAGTTGAAAGAATAATTAGAAGCAGCAGTTGAAGAACCAGGAAGTTTAGATCCTGTTAAATTTAACAACTCTAAATTAGTGCAGTTTTGAAATAAGTACCTCATTTCACAACCAAGTGATAAATCCCAGTTTTCACATAAAGCTTCAGTAAGCCCTGCGCAATTATAAAATAAATACTCTATATTACAATTAGCTGCACCAATTAATTTAGTGTTTTCAATATTAGTTAAATTAGAACAAGTGCTGAAAGCAAATGCCAATTTTTTCCAAGGTCTTTCACCCCAAGATATAACTTTCTTTACTTTGTCTTTGCCGCCAGTAACTGCAAACTCATCACAATAACCGGTATCTAATTTATTATTTATAGCAACAATACCAGCTGTAGCATCAGGTGCCACTATAGTGCCATTATTACCTGAAAAGCTTTGACTACTTCCGTTAGGCCACTTTATAGTAAAGCTTCCACCACCAGAAGCAGCGTGAGCTTTAATAGTGACTTGTCCATCTACTTCAAATTGAAACTCATAAGCTCCTGTAGCCCAACCTGGCCTACCTGGTCCTGGTTTATTAGATAAATCGGGGATAGGCATCCCCAGTCCCATAAACATACTATCTTAATATAATGCGATTAACTCTCCTCCAGCTGCAACTAATGTAACACTAGAAGCTGTAATGTGCGTAACTAGTACTGGTAGAAACGATCCAGCAGTAACTCCTTTAAACTGAACTTCAGTACCACCTTCCATTTTAACAGTTAAATCCATAGGAGCGCCAATATATAAAGCTACTCCAATAGTATCAGTATTAGGTATTCTATCACCTAAAGTATATCCAATACCTCCATTAGCTACAGTTTTACCTAAGTCTACAGCATCGTGAGCAAAAACCCTTGGTTGTGCATTTTGATTACCTTCTAATCCTCTTATTGCCATTTTATTTATTTATTTATTTTTGTAATTTTTTCAGCACCTCTAGATCCAAAGTATGCTACATATACTGTAACCAGTAACGTTTTTAATAAGTTTATCCA
>Ga0209645_1000859_pt1 | contig 15572 bp, 17 predicted proteins | sample ETNvirenome_6_30_FD_184070 | JGI IMG/M metagenome (GOLD analysis project Ga0209645, IMG submission 184070) | Marine viral communities from the Pacific Ocean - ETNP_6_30 (SPAdes) (version 2) | ecosystem: Environmental > Aquatic > Marine > Oceanic | place: Pacific Ocean | collected 2013-06-19
ATATGGTACATCATCAACTACCGCTGGCGTAGCAAGATATAATGGATCTCATTTTTATGTTGACGATGGTGGTTATACAGGAAAAATAGGTCTTGCTAGCAACACCACTGGTGCAGTGATGGCTATTGATGGGACAACAAATCAAATTGTAGCAACCAGAGAAGAGGGAAGAGTTATTCTAGGATTCCCTAATGATATATCAATTAATGGTACAATAACTGCAAATAACTTCTCTGGTGATGGTTCTAGTCTGAGTGATGTTATCAGTGGCGTTGGTCTACAAACTGGTGGAAACGTTAACCAAAATCTAATTGGTGTTGGACTTACAATTCTCGATTTCGTAGGACCAGTTGTTGGTGTTGTTACTGGAACAAGAGGCACTATTACAATTGAGTCTGGTGCTGATATTAATACTATTGGTAGTGCGAATCAGGTTCTATTCAAAAACGCAAGCAACGATGCAACAACATCACCCAACTTAACGTTTAATGGAACCAACTTAGTTTGTGCTGGTACTGTTACCGCAAACTCTGACGAAAGACTCAAGGAAAATGTTGAGACTATTCCAGATGCACTTGATAAAGTTAAGCAACTTCGTGGTGTTGAGTTCGATCATAAGAATACTGGTGATCACTGCTTAGGTGTTATTGCACAAGAAGTTGAGAAGATTGTACCTGATGTTGTTTATGAAGATGCACTTGGAGTTAAGTCCGTTGCATACATGAACATGGTTGCTCTCTTAATCGAAGCAGTCAAGGATCAGCAGAAACAGATTGACGAATTAAAGTCCTTACTAAATAACTAGAAAGAGTCTTCCTATGATTGAAGAAGCTGCAACAAGAATTCCTTCCAAAATGGGTAATCTCATGATGGTTGTTGCTGTCTGGAGAGGAAGAACGTATGTTCTAAAGATCTTCTTCCCTCAGGCAAAACTTCCATCTAGAAAGGAAGTAGAATCTCAAATCCAAGGAATCTACCCTGGTGCTAAGGTTAATTATACCTCTGTAGCAGAAAGAGAACCTGGTGAGACATTCTTGTATGCAGAAGATTGGCAAAAAAAATCTGGTAAGAATCCAGAAGGAGGTTTAAATGAAAAAGGTAGAAAGTCGTATGAACGTGAAAACCCAGGAAGCGATCTTAAAAGACCTTCAAAGAAAGTTGGGAACAAGCGTAGAGCGTCTTTTTGTGCGAGGATGAAAGGTATGAAAAAGAAACTCACTTCCGCAAAGACCGCATCTGATCCAGATAGCAGAATCAATAAGTCCCTTAGAGCTTGGAATTGCTGATTGATTTATGAGTGAAGTATATCTTGGTAATCCTAATCTAAAAAAGGCAAATACACAAATTGAATTTACAGAGGAACAAATTCGTGAGTTCCTGAAATGTAAAGCAGATCCCGTATATTTTGCTAAAAATTATGTACAAATTGTTTCATTGGACAAGGGTCTAGTTCCTTTTGAGATGTATCCATTTCAAGAAAAACTAGTAAACAATTTCCATGACAACAGATTCAATATTTGTAAGATGCCTCGTCAGACTGGTAAGTCTACGACTGTGGTATCTTATCTTCTTCACTACGCAGTCTTTAACGATAGTGTTAATATTGGTATCCTTGCTAACAAGGCAGCCACCGCAAGGGAACTGCTAGGCAGATTACAAACTGCATACGAGAACTTACCCAAGTGGATGCAGCAGGGTATAATAGCATGGAACAAAGGATCCTTGGAGCTGGAAAATGGGAGCAAAATACTGGCTGCTTCTACGTCTGCGAGTGCTGTCCGAGGTATGTCTTTCAACATCCTCTTTCTCGACGAGTTCGCGTTCGTCCCAAATCACATTGCTGACTCGTTCTTTGCCTCTGTTTATCCTACTATTACTTCTGGTCAAAGCACCAAAGTAATCATCGTATCTACCCCACACGGTATGAATCACTTCTACCGCATGTGGCATGATGCTGAAAGAGGTAAGAATGATTATATTCCGACTGATGTCCATTGGTCAGAAGTTCCTGGACGTGATGCAAAGTGGAAGGAACAAACGATTGCAAACACGTCGGAGCAACAGTTCAAAGTTGAGTTTGAGTGTGAGTTCTTAGGATCTATTGATACTTTGATATCTCCTAGTAAATTGAGGACAATGGTTTATGATAATCCATTGAAACAAAGTGCTGGTTTAGATATCTATGAGCAACCTGTGGAAGGGCATGACTATGTAATGACTGTGGACGTTGCTAGGGGAGTTAGTGAAGACTACTCAGCATTTGTTTGCGTAGACATTACAGAGTTTCCACATAAAATAGTAGCCAAATATAAAAACAATACAATCAAACCTATGTTATTCCCAAATATAATATGGGAAGTAGCAAGAAATTATAATCAAGCATACATTTTATGTGAAGTAAATGATATTGGTGATCAAGTAGCATCACTACTTCACTATGATCTTGAGTATCAAAACGTTCTCATGTGTTCTATGAGAGGACGTGCTGGTCAGATTGTCGGGCAAGGATTTTCGGGTAAGAAGACTCAACTAGGAGTCAAGATGTCCAAGACTGTTAAAAAGGTTGGATCTCTAAACCTAAAGACTTTGATTGAGGAAGATAAGTTATACTTTAATGACTATGATATTATATCAGAACTAACCACATTTATCCAGAAACATGGATCGTTTGAGGCAGAAGAAGGTTGTAACGATGACCTTGCAATGTGTCTTGTAATCTATGCATGGTTAGTTGTTCAGGATTACTTCAAAGAACTAACCGATCAAGATGTTAGAAAAAGAATTTATGAGGAACAGAAAAATCAGATAGAACAAGATATGGCTCCTTTTGGATTTATTGATGATGGATTAGATAACTCTTCATTTGTAGATGCTGAAGGAGATCGTTGGTCCAATGCATCGATCAGTGAGTATGGTGATATGTCTTATATGTGGGATTACCAATGATTAGATTTTTAAACTTATTAAGTAATGTTGTTGATCCAAATTGGTGGGCAGAAGTTATTGGTAAAAAATCTGGTTTATATGCTTTAGCAAGTAAACCAAATAAATTTAAAGAATGGAAATTAAAGCAACCATTATGGAAACAAGCTTTTATCGAAGTGTTGATGTTCACACTTTTAGCATTAGCATTTGAACCAGTATTAAATATGTTAGGTTATTCGATGCTTCCTTGGAGATGGTTCTAATGGATTTGGATAGTCAGATAAAACTCGGACACCTTCTACTTAATGAAAGAAAGTGTAGAGTTTGTGGAAAGACTAAGAATCTAATAGAAGACTTTTATAGGACAAGAAAAGATAGAGGAGCAGTTCCATCTTCATGGTCATATGAATGTAAAGATTGTACCATAAAAAGAATTGTTGAAAGCAGAAAAAAACAAACGCCATTTATTGATTGGTCATACCCAGACTGGTAGTTCACGCTACATTTCCCCACTGAAAATGCAGCTTTTAATAAATATTTCAAGTTAAACTGAAACTATCACAGGAGAAAAACATGGCGACTCCTCAATTATCTCCTGGTGTATTAACCAGGGAAGTAGACCTTACGGTAGGAAGAGCTGAGAATGTTTTAGATAATATTGGTGCTATCGCTGGACCCTTCCCAATCGGTCCCGTTGAAGATCCAACTGACGTGGCAACCGAGCAAGAACTCATTGCAGAGTTTGGAAAACCAAGTAATAATAATGGACAATATGGATACTGGCTTGCAGCATCTTCTTTTCTTTCATACGGCGGCGTACTGAAAGTCGTAAGAACTGATGGAAGCAACCTGAAGAATGCATCCGTAGGATTTGCATCCACAGGTCATACTGCACCAAAAATTAAAAATTACGAAGACTATCAAGACAACTATTCTTCAGATAGCGTCGATTGGGCATTTGCCGCAAAGACTCCTGGAGAGTGGGGAAATGGAATTAAAGTTTGTGTAATTGATAACCTAGCAGACCAAACTGTTACAGTTGGTTCTGCAGCTACAGTTGCGGTAGGTAATGGATTCAAGGTAACTCTTTCAGGAGTTACAATTCCTGGAACAGATGGTACAACAACTACGTTCACTGGATACCTCAAAGGTATTGTAACTGGAGTTGACGCAGCTAACAATAAAGTAGATCTTAAAGTCTTAGGAAGAGTTGATGATGCTACTTCCACATTCACTGCAGTAGAATATGCAGAGGGTGTAACTGGAGCATCAGTTATTGCAACAAATAGCGTCACATTTGTAAACTCTTCTGGTGTTGGAGTTGCAACAGAAACTGCTTCTGCGGTTGTTGACTGGTATGATCAACAGACACTTGGACTTACAAACTCCACAGTTTATTGGAAGAACATTGCACCAAGACCAGTTACAAGCACCTTCTCCGCTGAAAGATCTGGATCTGGAGATTCTCTCCACATCGCAATCTATGATGATGAAGGAAAAGTAACAGGAATTCAAGGAAACCTTCTTGAGAAGCATACCTTCCTTTCCAAGTCTACTGATGCAATTTCCGCAGTAAATTCTCCTCTGAAAGTTTACTACAAAGGATACATCGCTGATAGATCAGAATATGTTTATCAGGGAGCAAACCTTGGAGATGAGGATGATGCTGTAAATGGTACAACTGCAACAGCAACTGGATTCACTGGATCCTGGACCCCAATTACTACTGGTGCTGGAGCATGGAATCAGTTAGCACAAGGTATTACCTTTAATGCTATTGGTTCTGTAACTTATAGTCTTTCCTCTGGTGCAGACTATGGTGCAACAGGAGGTATGACGGTAACTCTCGGAGAGTTGATTTCTGGATATTCTTTATTCTCCAACAAAGATGAAATTGAAGTTGACTTCCTGATCGGTGGACCAGGATGCTCAAGTAAAGATGAGTCTAAGGCAAAAGCAAACTATCTAATCTCGATTGCTAATCAGAGAAAAGATTGCATGGCGACACTTTCTCCACACAAGGCAGATGTTGTTGATGTTGCAAATAGTGATACTGCAACAGATAATGTTATCTCATTCTATTCTTCACTAACATCTTCATCTTACGCTGTATTCGATACTGGATACAAGTACATGTATGATAGATTCAATGATAGATTCCGCTATGTTCCAACTAACGCAGACGTTGCTGGACTAATGGTAAGAACAAACCTTGTTGCTTATCCTTGGTTCTCTCCTGCTGGTCTACAGAGAGGTACATTGAATAATGCAATCAAGCTTGCATTTAATCCATCCAAAACACAAAGAGATAGACTTTATCCAAAGAGAATTAACTCTATTGTTAATCAGTCTGGTTCTGGAATTCTTCTCTTCGGTGATAAGACTGCACTTGCTGTTTCTTCTGCATTCGATCGTATCAACGTTCGTCGCCTCTTCCTCACAGTTGAGCAAGCACTACAGAAAGCAGCAGAGTCACAACTTTTTGAACTCAACGATCAAATCACAAGAGCAAACTTTGTTAACATCGTAGAACCATATCTCCGCGATGTTCAGGCAAAGAGAGGAATTTATGATTTCCTTGTTATTTGTGACGAAACAAATAACACTCCAGACATCGTTGATAACAATGAGTTTAGAGCAGACATCTTCCTGAAGCCTGCTAAGTCAATCAACTTCGTTACACTCACTTTCGTTGCTACGAGAACGGGTGTAAGTTTTGAAGAAGTTGCTGGTAGAGTTTGATAATTTTATTATAGAAACCTAGGAGGAAACTAAAATGTCTACTTTACGCACAATCACCGACTTCAAAACCGCCCTCCAGGGCGGTGGCGCTCGCCCCAATCTATTTGAAGTTGATATCCCAGTAATTCCAGCAGTTACAGACGGCATCGACTGGGATGCCGATACTTTCAAGTTCTTATGCAAGGCAGCGGCTCTGCCCGCTTCCAACGTTGCTCCAATTGATGTTCCTTTCAGAGGTAGAATTCTGAAGGTTGCTGGAGACAGAACTTTCGATACATGGACTGTTACCGTTATCAATGATGAAGACTTCAAACTCAGAAGTGCTTTTGAACTATGGATGAACGGAATCAGCAAACTCGATAATAACACCGGTGCTACACAACCATCGTCTTACATGGCTAATGCGATTGTTCACCAGTTAGGAAGAGGTGCTGATAAGGGTCGTCACAGCACAACAAATAGTGATATTGCAGGAGGAACTGCAATCAAACCACTAAGAACATATATGTTCAATGATATTTTCCCAACAAATATTTCTCAGATTGATCTGAGTTATGATACTGGAGATACCATTGAAGAGTATACTGTTGAGTTCCAAGTCCAATATTGGACTGCAGGATCTGCACAATCTAGTGGTGGTGCAACTGATCAGGCTGGTATTTCTATCAGTTGATAAATAGGTATAGTAATCGATCACCATATTTAAATAATGGCTAAGTTATTTGGTTTTTCAATAGAAGATAACGACCAAAAACCGCCTAGTGTTCAATCCCCCGTTCCTCAATCAAATGAGGACGGGGTTGATCACTATCTAACGAGCGGATTTTTCGGTTCTTATGTTGATATTGAAGGAGTATTCAGAACAGAATTTGATTTAATTAAGAGATACAGAGAAATGGCTCTGCATCCTGAGGTGGATAGTGCTGTTGAAGACATTGTTAATGAAGCAATTGTCTCGGATTCTAATGATGTTCCTGTTCAAATTGATCTTGATAACCTGAATGCAAGTGACGGTATAAAGAAAAAAGTAAGAGAAGAATTTAAAACTATTCTAGATCTTCTTGACTTCGATAAAAAATCTCATGAGATCTATAGAAATTGGTACGTTGACGGAAGAATATATTACCATAAAGTAATTGATTTAAAAAATCCACAAGACGGAATTCAAGAGTTGCGATATATCGACGCAATGAAAATGCGATATATCAGACAACAAAAAAAGCAAGATAAAGATAAAGCACTTCAGGCAATAAACAATCCAAGAGCTGAAGGGCAACTTCAGATGCCTGAGATTGAAGAATATTTCATTTATAATCCAAAGGGAAATAGCAATACATCTCCAGTAGGTCAAAGATCTACCAATCAGTCTGGAATTAAAATAGCAAAGGATGCAATTTCATACTGCACTTCGGGTCTGGTAGATAGAAACAAAGGAACTACATTATCATATCTGCACAAAGCAATCAAATCTCTCAATCAACTTAGAATGATTGAAGATAGTCTTGTTATTTACAGACTATCAAGAGCACCCGAGCGTAGAATTTTCTATATTGACGTTGGTAATCTGCCTAAGATTAAAGCAGAACAATATCTGCGTGACGTGATGTCTCGCTATAGAAATAAACTAGTATATGATGCAGCCACTGGAGAAATCAAAGATGAGAAAAAGCATATGTCTATGCTTGAAGACTTCTGGTTGCCCAGAAGAGAAGGTGGACGTGGAACTGAAATTACTACTCTTCCTGGAGGTCAAAACCTCGGAGAGATTACAGATATTGAATACTTTAAGAAAAAACTTTACAGGTCCCTTAATGTGCCGCCGTCTCGCATGGATGGAGAAGGAGGATTCAATCTGGGTAGATCTTCTGAAATCTTGAGAGATGAACTGAAGTTTACTAAGTTTGTCGGACGTTTAAGAAAGAGATTCTCGAACATGTTTAATGATATGCTCAAGACTCAACTCATTCTTAAAAACGTTTGTACTCCTGAAGATTGGGAAGTGATGGAACAGCATATTCAATATGACTTCCTGTATGATAATCACTTCTCCGAACTCAAGGATTCTGAACTTCTCACTGAGAGACTCAACATGGTTGCTACTGCAGAGCCATATGTTGGTAAGTATTTCTCCCAAGACTATCTGAGAAGAAAGATTCTACGTCAGACCGATGAAGAAATTTTAGAACAGGATCAACTAATTGAAAAAGAAATTAAGAAAGGAGTTATTCCCGATCCTGCAACTATCGATCCTGCGACTGGACTACCTTTTCAGGATCCAAATACAATAAATGGTGAGATGGGAGCGGTTCCTGTTGAACCAGAAGTAGATGGATCTGCAACTGAGGCACCCGAAATGCCTAAGGGTGGCGAGATCTGATATAAATAAATTGTAACGTAGTACAGAGTTATCAAAATGGATGAATTAATGGATATGATTTTGAGTGATGAATCTCCATCACAAATTACAGACACTATTAAAGATCTTCTTTTTGCTAAAAGTGCAGAGAAAGTTGATGCATTCAAACCTGTTGTAGCAAATTCCTACCTTGAAACAGGAGAAGAAGAAGTTGAGGATGAGTCTCCTGAAGTTGAGACTGATCCACAAGAAGATGAAGAATGAATAAATAACTCTTATAAAGTACTTTTAAGTTCATGTCTAGAACATTACTCATTGGATCTGGTGCTGAGGTTTCACTTAATAGTGCAACCACTCTCGATAATGCAACCGTTGTTAGGGTTATTAATCTTACCGGTAGTGATGCTACAGTTAGTGTTGCTAAAAGCACAGCTACTGGTTATGCAAGCACTGCAACTGTAACTCTACCAGACGATAGAGTTGAGTTTTTTGAAAAAGGTCCCCAAGATATTATCTCTGCGTCAGGCGCAAACGTAAAAGGTTTTAAAGTAGGATTTACTGGATAATCAAATGAAACTAATCAGAGAAGAAATCGAAGAGGTAAAAGTCCTCGTAGAAGGTAAAGGGTCTAAAAAATCTCTTTACATCGAAGGAGTTTTCCTCCAAGGAGACATCAAAAATCGTAACGGTCGTATGTATCCAATGGAAACTCTTCGTAAAGAAGTTGGTCGTTACATTAAGGAAAATGTTTCTTCTGGTAGAGCACTTGGAGAACTGGGACATCCAGATGGTCCAACTGTAAATCTCGATAGAGTTTCACACAAGATTGTATCCCTCAAAGAGAGTGGATCTAACTTTATAGGTAAAGCAAAGATTCTGTCTACTCCAATGGGTAAGATTGCAGAATCTCTTCTAAGTGATGGTGTAAAACTTGGAGTTTCATCTCGTGGAATCGGATCCATCACCAGACAAGAAGGTGTTAATGTGGTTGGTGAAGACTTTATGCTTGCAACTGCTGCCGACATTGTTGCTGATCCTTCTGCTCCTGATGCTTTTGTAGAAGGCATTATGGAAGGAAAAGAATGGGTATGGGAAGGCGGTATCCTTCGCGAAAAAATGGCGGAAGATATGAGAGCTGAGATAGAAATTGCTACCCGTCAGAGACGCCTACAAGAGCGTAAGATAGAACTGTTTGATCAGTTTATTTCAAATCTTTAAAAATATAAATAAATATAGATTATACAAAGGTTAATCGGAGAGTCTCAAATGTCTAGTGACAACAATTTACAGGAAATGGAAGCGGGCACTACACAATCCAAAACTGCTGTAAATGCAAAAGCTGCTGCAGCGGATCCAATGCCAAAGCTATCCAATCCAGGTCCATCTGCATCAGTCGAAGATCTCGGAGGTCCTACCCCCGAGAACTATAAACCAGACGATGATTCGGCAAAACTAAAAACGCCAACTCTTGCACAAGTCAAGAATGTCGTTAACAAGGGTGCTGGTAAAGCAGACCCAATGCCTGCCGGCGTCAAGGAAGAAGAAGATCTTTCTGACGAAGAGGTAGTAGCAGAAGAAGAAACAACAGAAGAAGAAGTAGTTGCTGAAGAAGAAACTACTGAAGAAGAAGTTGTTGCCGAGGAAGAGGAAGTTGTCGCTGAATACGACATTGAAGAAGATGTTAACGCACTTCTTGCTGGCGAAGAACTCTCCGAAGAATTCCAAGCAAAAGCACGTACTATCTTTGAAGCAGCAATCAACTCTAAGGTTGCAGCTATCAAAGAAGGTTTAGAGAAAGAGTACGAAGAGAAGTTTGTTTCTGAACTTGCAGAAGCAATCGTAGAAACAAAAGAAGAATTAACAACTAGAGTTGATTCTTATCTTGAGTATGTTGCTGATGAGTGGTTCAATGAGAATCAACTCGCTGTTGAAGCAGCACTCAAGACAGAAATGACTGAATCCTTCATCACTGGTATGAAGGAACTATTTGAAGCACATTATGTGAATATCCCTGAAGAGAAGTATGATGTATTAGAGAGCATGGTAGACAAACTTGATGACATGGAGACAAAACTCAACGAGCAAATTGAGAAAAATGTTTCACTCAACGCACGTCTCTCTGAGTCGGTAGCAGATGGAATCTTAACTCAAGTCTCTGAAGGTCTTGCACAGACACAGAAAGAGAAACTCGCCTCACTTTCCGAAAGTGTTGAGTTTGAAAGTGAAGAACAATATCGTGAAAAACTGGAGACTCTGAAAGAATCTTATTTCAAAGCAGAGAAGAAAACTCCAACCGCAGCAAAAACTGAAACTCTCTCTGAGGGTGTAGAAGGTGGACAAGAGTCTTACTCTAATTCCATGGCTGCATACCTGAAGACACTTTCAGTTATTGCTAAAAACTGAATTTAATATTAAATCAAACGTAAACATTACACTTTAAGCAAATGTTCCAATCCGAGCAATTGCAGGAAAAGTGGGCACCTCTCCTCAATCATGAGGGACTTGATTCAATCCAAGATTCTCACAAGAGAGCTGTAACCGCTGTCCTGCTCGAAAACCAAGAAAAATTCCTGAGAGAGCAACAGTCTTTCTCTAACTCCGGATCTTTCCTCTCTGAGGCACCTGTAAACTCTGTCGGTGACGGTGGTTATACTTCCTCTGGAGACCAGACAGTTGCTGGTTTCGACCCAGTACTGATCTCCTTGATCCGTCGTTCTATGCCTAACCTGGTCGCTTATGACCTGGCTGGTGTACAACCAATGAACGGTCCTACTGGACTAATCTTCGCAATGCGTTCCCGCTACGAGACTCAGAATGGTCGCGAGACCTTCTTCGACGAAGTAGATACTGGATTCTCTGGTCAGTCTTCCGAGTTTGACCTCACCAATGGTAACACTGGTACTTCCGTTGGTATGGGTACAACTGCACAAGCAGGAACTAACCCAGGACTCCTTAACCCAACTGCTTCTGCTACAGAGTCTGACTACAGCGTTGGTCAGGGTATGCGTACCGATGATGCTGAGAACCTCGGCACAGGTAGCGACCACTTCAACCAGATGGCATTCTCGATCGAGAAGGTCACTGTGACTGCTAAGTCCAGAGCTCTGAAAGCTGAGTACTCCTTAGAACTCGCACAAGACCTCAAGGCGATCCACGGTCTGAACGCTGAAGCGGAACTCGCAAACATTCTCTCCTCTGAGATTCTTGCTGAGATCAACCGCGAAGTTATCAGAACCATCTATAAGACCGCTGAGCAAGGTGCAACCCAGAACGTTGCTACTGCTGGTGAGTTCGACCTCGACATCGATTCCAACGGACGTTGGAGCGTTGAGAAGTTCAAGGGTCTTCTGTTCCAGATCGAAAGAGATGCGAACCAGATCGCTCAAAGAACTCGTAGAGGAAAGGGCAACGTAATCATGTGCTCCGCTGACGTTGCATCCGCACTTGCAATGGCTGGTGTACTCGATTATACTCCTGCTCTTAACGCTAACCTTCAGGTTGACGATACCGGTAACACCTTCGCAGGTACACTGCTTGGTAAGTTCCGCGTATACATCGATCCTTACGCTGCAAACAACGCTGCTAACCAGTATTACGTTGTTGGTTATAAGGGTACTTCCCCTTATGACGCTGGACTCTTCTATTGTCCTTATGTTCCCCTCCAGATGGTTCGTGCCGTTGGAGAGAACACCTTCCAGCCTAAGATCGGCTTTAAGACTCGCTACGGTATGGTTGCTAACCCCTTCGCACAAGGAACCACAGTTGGCGCTGGTGCTCTTACCACCAACTCCAACCGCTACTATCGTCGCGTTTCCATCAAGAACCTCATGTGATCCAAAGGATTCACAAGGTTATACGAGAGGGTCTTCGGACCCTCTTTTTTTATCTAAATAATTAGAAAAAAGATGTCTGGTTTTTACGATACTCAAATACAAAATAGAAACTTTCTTGCTCCAACAGGGTTTAAATTCACTCTGACCAGGACACCTAGAGTAGCATTCTTTGCTAATAGTGCAAACATTCCACCCATTGATCTGGGAGTTGCAACTCAATCAACGTACCTCAAAGATATTGACGTACCTGGTGATAAAATGTTATTTGGAGATTTTAGTTTAAGATTTCTAGTAGATGAAGATCTTAAAAACTATATGGAGATTCAGAACTGGATGAGAGGTCTTGGATATCCAGAGTCTTTAAAAGAAATTGAAAATTTACAAAATGACGATACTGTTAGAACAATAGTTCCTGATAAAACAATGGACATATATTCTGATGGTACTCTAGCAATTTTATCAAGTAACAATAGAATTAACTTTAAGGTTAATTTCAAAAATATGTTCCCAACATCTCTGTCTACTCTAGAATTCAATGCAACCGAAACTGATATCGAGTACTTTACAGCAGACGTTACTTTCAAGTATACTCTATATACTATAACTGATGTGAACGGAACTAGACTATGACCCTTGATCTTGAAAAGCTTCAAGAAATGTGGGAGAAAGATTCAAAGATAGATCCAGATAATCTGCATAACGAGTCTCTAAACATCCCTGTTCTTCATGCAAAATATCATGAACTATATAATAACATCTCTCTGTTAAGGAAGAAAGCAGAGCAACAAAGAAAAAATATTAGACACGAACGATACGAATACTTTAGTGGTAAAGCAGATCCTGACGTTTATCTGGAGAATCCATTTCCCAAGAAAATCAGAGATAAAGATACCATGCAAAAATATATGGATGCAGATGAGAAATTATCAAACTCATCTCTCAAGATAGAGTATTATGATACAATACTTTCCTACATTGATAGTATACTGAAACAGATATCTAATAGAACTTATCAAATCAAAAATGCAATCGAATTTATGAGGTTTACCGCAGGTTTAGGATGATGGAAGGCAACTACGAGTCAGATTTCCAAGGAGATTTACCATATGTAGCACTAGAGTTAGACATTCTAGATGTTCATGGTATGTACAAAGCAGTTTGCTTTCATCTAGAGAAATGGCCTGGAGGAGATCCATATGAACAGGAAAGATTACAACATCTAAAAGACTTCTTGTACAGAATTATTCTAGAATATAAGTATCAGATCGACTAATAAATACTTCTAGTTGAATGAAGTGATGTGGCAGATCTTGTTATATCTAAATCCAATGAAGTATTTCTTAAAATCACAACAGACCCTCATATTGAATATGAGTTAAGAGATCATTTTACATTTGAAGTTCCAAATGCAAAGTTTATGCCTCAATACAGAGGTAGAAATTGGAACGGAGAAATACATTTATTCGACATGAGATCGAAAAGAATCTATGTTGGATTGTTAGATAAGATAATAAGTTTTTGTAAAAGTTATAATTACTCGTATAGTTTTGAAGAGAATAAATTTTATGGTCTCCCGTTTGAAATAAACGAAGAGATTTCATATGAAGGTGTAAAAGGATATATGGGAGCTATTTGTTCTTTTTCACCTCGAAAGTATCAAGTAGAGGGAGTATATGATGCCCTACGGCATAATCGAAAGTTATTGATAAGTCCCACTGCGTCAGGAAAAAGTCTGATGATTTACGCACTTGTGCGTTACTATACGGATAGGCAGAAAAAAATTCTTGTAGTCGTTCCAACGACCAGTCTCGTAGAGCAGATCGTTGGGGATTTTCAGGACTATGGATGGGATGCTGATTCATACTGCCACAAAATATATTCAGGTAAAGAAAAATATAGCGATCTACCTGTAACCGTTACAACTTGGCAATCTATTTATAAATTAGATCGTAAATTCTTTGAGGATTATGAAGTTGTTATAGGAGATGAGGCTCATCAATTTAAGTCTAAATCTCTTATCAATATAATGACTAAACTTGCTGATGCAAAATATCGTTTTGGATTTACAGGTACTCTTGATGGAACACAGACACACAAGTGGGTTCTTGAAGGAGTATTTGGTCCATCATATAAAGTAACACAGACTGCAGAGTTAATGTCTCAGGGACATCTTGCAACTTTAGATATCAATTGTCTTGTATTGAAACATAATCCTCAGAAGTTTGAAGCATTTGAAGATGAGATTCAGTATATTATAAATCACGATAAAAGAAATAACTTCATAAAAAATCTAACTTTAGATCTGAAAGGAAACACTCTCGTTTTATTCCAAAGAGTAGAATCTCATGGAGCTGTATTACATGACTTAATAAATAGTAGTACGAAAGATACTCGTAAAGTATTTTTCATTCATGGTGGTGTAGATACTTCTGAAAGAGAGTTAGTAAGGGAAATAACAGAGAAGGAAGACAACGCTATCATTGTCGCTTCTTATGGAACATTTTCTACTGGTATTAACATTAAGAACCTCCATAATGTTATCTTTGCATCACCCAGTAAGTCGAGAATTAGAAATCTTCAATCAATTGGAAGAGTACTTAGAAAAGGAAAAAATAAAACTAAAGCTGTCCTCTACGACATCTCTGATGATTGTACATATGGATCAAGGAAAAACTATACTTTAAATCACTTGATAGAAAGGATTAAGATATACAATGAAGAGGACTTTAATTATGAAATAACAACTATCAATTTAAAGGAATAATTTATGGAAGAAGAATTTTATGCATCAGTAAAACTCATCAGCGGTGAAGAATTATTTGGGGTTATCAATACAGTTGAAAAAGATGGTAAGTATATTCTTATATGTAATCCTGTAATTGTTACTCCTATGTTTTCTCAAAAAAGAGAAATGAATGGATACAAAGTAGAACCTTGGTTAAAGACATCATCTGATGATATGTTCTTACTTAGTATGGAAAAAGTTATAACTCTGTCTGAGTCTGAGAATGAACAAATTATTGCTATCTATGAAACTTTTTTGCAAGATATAAATGATGAACGTGGGCAATTAAGACTGTCTGATAAGATGGGTTATGTTGGTAATATAAACGAAACCAAGAAGCTCTTAGAGAAGCTTTATAGAAAGAGCTAATATATTGCTTATCAACCCTCACAGAGTTATTGTACTGATATTTTAGAACCTTGTCAAGTTTGGTTGTAAGTGTTATAATCTCTACATATATAAGAGAACTAATATGCCTATTACACCAAATATGACGAAAAGGAAGAGGTCCGAACACTACGTCAACAACAAAGAGTTTCTTGCAGCACTGATTGACTATCGAACTAATGTTGAAGTCTCTTACATGAAAATGTTTAAAGAAGATTTAACTTTATTGGATAAGTCTGAAAGAGCAAAGCAATGGGAAGGTAAGCCACCTATTCCTCGTTATATTGGAGAGTGTTTTCTTAAGATCGCAAATCATCTATCATTCAAACCAAACTTTGTGAACTACATGTTTAAAGAGGACATGATTTCTGATGGTATTGAAAACTGTGTGCAATACATTCATAACTTTAATCCAGAGAAGTCACAAAATCCTTTTGCGTATTTCACTCAGATTATTCACTACGCATTTCTTCGTAGGATTCAGAAAGAGAAACGTCAATTAGAAGTTAAGAATAAAATCCTTGAGAGAACAGGATTTGAGCAA
>Ga0209645_1000860_pt1 | contig 15569 bp, 25 predicted proteins | sample ETNvirenome_6_30_FD_184070 | JGI IMG/M metagenome (GOLD analysis project Ga0209645, IMG submission 184070) | Marine viral communities from the Pacific Ocean - ETNP_6_30 (SPAdes) (version 2) | ecosystem: Environmental > Aquatic > Marine > Oceanic | place: Pacific Ocean | collected 2013-06-19
CAGTGCCGCTATGTATTTGACGGGTCCAACTTCCGCTTCCAATTTCAACATAGAACTCTGTAGCGGTTCCCTCTCTACGATGTAGCCATCAATCCTGTTCTGTGCGTCAATGATGTTTTGTTCTGCTTTTACTATGTCGTTGTTCACACCCGAGTTGTCTGCCACGTTGCTTTTTCTCAGGCTGTCAATCCTTTCCTGTATCTTGGCAGTATCTTTGGCGTAGTCATCCTTGAGGATCTGTATCCTAGCCTGTGCTTCTGCTATCTTGATGGATGTTGTTTCCTGTATTTTTGTTATCTCTAATGATATGGTTTCCTGAGCTTCAGCGATCTTGTTCGCTATCTGTTCACGTTCCTCTTTCTGTGATGCTTTCAGTTCCGCCGCCGCCCGTTCCTCATTGAAGAACTGCTTGTTGGCATTAAGCACATCGCTGACATCTTTGTCCAAAGTCTTCAACCTGTCATTGAGGCTTTTCACTGTGGTGTTCAGCCTGTCATTGAGGTCCTTCAGTGTTGTTTTTAGTTGTTCGTTGAGATCCTTCACAGTGTTGGTCTCGACCGCAAGTAGTGTTTTGAATTTGTCTTCAGCGTCTTTGAGGCTCTGTATCTCTATGTCAAGTGCACCTGTGTTTGAATCTGTAGTCCTGTTCAGTGTTGACTCCAATCTCACGATCGTGTCTTTCTGTCTCTTGATGTAGGTTTCTTCTGACAGTATCTTGTTGTTGATTATCTCTATACGTTGTGTGACAGTGTCTTCCGCTAGGTTCTGCTCCAGGTGTGCTTTGGATAGGAAACCAAATATACCCATTGATGTTATACAAATCAAAACGATAACTGCTATGGTCAAATATGTTTTGAGTAACCAGCGGGTGTGTCGCCAGTTTCTGTACAGCCATGATGCTGTGACCAGTTTACCCACTTCCAATACTGATCCCATGATAACCACTGGCCAGAATGCTCCCGGGAATATTGTCGCCAATCCAATTACAGAATAGAATATCGCTACACCTGAAATGGATAGAGCCGATAAGAGTGTGAGTATTGCTATAAACATTTATAAAGTGTATTTACTATAGCAGATACGTCGAAAGAACGCTAATGATAATTTGGTAATTTTATTACTCTGCTGAGTAAGTTAATGAACTATCAGTTACTAATTGTCCGCTAGTGTTTGGAGCAAATGCAGTCACTTCCGTAACAGTGATAGCGTCAACAATCTCACCAGTGCTAGTTGTCATTACAGGCGCCGCCGTGATTTCCAAAGTTCTCAATTGGTTTGCACCCGCAGTTCCGTCAACTGTGCTAGGATCGAACACCGCCATATTCTCTGTTCTTGTTGTGTTCAATGCTTCTGCGATCTTGTCTCTGATGAATTGTGCTTTTGTAGTTGTAGTTGTTGATCCGTCAATAGTTGTACCAGTTGTAGGTATGAAATCTGGATTGTCAAACACCAAACCAAATGCTAGTGTGCCAATTGGAGTGTCACCTGCGTCAGTGGCATAAGTTGTTACAATGTTGTGAACCTTGAAGTTTGATCTGATTCCGATGCTTTCCATCATCATCTTCCATCTTAAACTACCTCTATTGATTAGTTTTGACTGTTCTAATGTAGTAGGTGCCGTAGCGAAATCTGAGTGTACACAAGGTGAAACTCTTCCGCCATTGTTCGTTTCAGTATCTAAAAAGGCACTCTGTGCTATTGATACTGTAAAGTATGTCATTTGTGGTTCTGCTGGAGAAACCGCGTATAATGATTTTGGTTCAACTGTTGCCATTGTTTAAATCCTTTGTCTTATGTACTTATTTATATGAATTATTTATAAAAGGACCAACTAGGTGAACCTATATATTTGCAGGCATTATTGGTCATATGCCGTTCTTTGCCGTTTAATTTGATGTATGCTTGGTATGTGCGACAATAACCCCCACTTATTGGGTATGAGTGTATCACACGCACTTTGCCGTTTGCGAGACGTTTCTTACTGTACCAACTCACAATTTTGCCGTTATCTGCATTAGTTAAAGCAAAGAACACAGCGGATTCATGCAATTTCTTTTCAGTCTTGTTCAGTCTGAAACGCATAAATTGGGTCTTCCTAAATAGGTAAGCCGGCATACTGTATTTGAGATCATCCCCCAACCAAATAGGTTCAGGCATATCACCTATTGTGCCCTGGTGTTCTGTTGGTTTGTTGCCTGCTATGGCAAACGTAGAAACCAGAATGCTACTCAATACTATGATAACCTTGAACAATCTCATATCCAGTTCCATCCATCCGTTTACACGCGATCTGTCTTTGGGTAATCAACACTTCGCCAACAGGCATGTCCCACGTGTACATTTCACAATTTTCAGCGATGCCCATGTCAAACAAGAAATCACTTGCCCCATCCTTGCACACCACTTTTTCTTCAACTTTATTTTCCAAAACGTTGCCGTCGGTATCAACCACCCTTATCTGAGTGGTCTCAATGTCGCAATATTGGTTCATCCATGGACCACCTGCATTGGCAAAGGTCACTAGATAGAACGTCATCACAAACAAGGTGAGCATCACTAGTAGTATCAATTTGAATATAAAATCAAATTTCATGTCTAGTTAAGCACCTTGTCTGCGGCCGCGTCTATATCAGTGGTGTCAATTGTTTTTGCAAGTTTCATTTGCTTGATCTCTGATATAATGTTAGCGACATGATCCTTGCCTATCTCTACCATCACATAAACCCTGTAAGATTTATTTTTAGTCGTGTAGATGACTTGCTTCTTCACTTGATAGTGTGTCACAAGTGTGTCATTGATCACGTTTACGATTATGTCCTGTGACTGTGCTGTCACCGTCATTGACTCATTAGTTCCCGCTTCGTTCTTGTTAATGGTAGATCTGTTGTTCATCTCACCATTGATCCTATCAGCCAGTTTAGCCTTAGCCAATAGTGTAGCCTTTTTCACAGCCAACTCAAGATCAGGAGACACAGCCGAGGCCGCCTCTTGGTATGTCTTCTTAGTTGTGTGTGGATACTTCACGTACCATTTAGGTGTCTTGTTTATCACACCGTTCTTGCTCATATCCGATTTCATCGAATATGTAGAACACTGTGCAAGGAATATACCTGCAACGATAACAAGAAGTATATTTTTTATGTTTGTCATGTTTACCTTTATGTGTTAAATTTTGCAATTATTCCAGTAATGAAATCTTTGACAGCAACAATATTGAAATCATTTGAAAACTGATTCCAACCGTCGCCTATCATCGGATACACCGCAAGGAAGATTGCAAATAGTATTATTAGTCTAATCATAATAAAATTATAGCACAATTTCCAAATACGTCAACCAGGGTTGATCTTGCTAGAAGTGTTGATTTTATTGAGGTTTTATACCAACCAACTGTACACACCACGAACTGCCAGTAAAAGATACATCAGTTCCATCAATGCTCTCGGTGTGTCTTTGTCCTTTATGCCCATCCAGATCCAGATGCTACATGAAATCAGTGCCACGGACCATCCAATCCATTGCACATCAGGATTACCCCCACTAAGAGTGAAAGCACTCACCATGGCCAATATGAAGCCAAGCCATCGCCAGCCGTCGATTTTTTTATAGTAACGGATTTTCATTACTCGTGGAATTTGGTTATGTTGTATTCCTTACCTTTGAAATTCCTTTCATGGAACCAATCTCGGTAATCCTTGTCAGTGAATATCTCCATTATCTCACTGTACCTTACGTTGTCGTCGAGTATCAGTTTTTCAAGAGACTCATATTCATAAGTGTCGATCTTTCGACTAACATCAAAATTTTTTGCATTCTCCATCAATGCTCTTACATTCCTTAAATGATTCTGCATTACTTGTTACCTTTCATAAGGGTTATCTCCTTGGCACCTTCTTCGTCCCACACAGGAACAAGATTGCTCTTGTGCATGAGACCTATGCCCAACAACTTACGTTCTCCGGAGTAGGCCTGTGGTTGTGCCTTCCTGCCACCATTGACAGGTATCTTGTCACCACACTTGGGTTGGTTGGGGTCTGCTTCGTACTTGGGTATGTCATAACCCTTGAATCTTTTTGCCGCCTGTTTAAGTGTGTATGTGTCAAGGCCCTGCGATGCTAACCATTCTTCATGATTGGCCTGTGCCTCACGGTTCCTACGAGAGTTCTCGATCTTGTGCTTGATACGTTTCGGCAGTTTCATTTGTATGAATCCCATTCTATATTATACTATTAAGGTAATTTATTGTCAACTATGGTTGAAAGTATAATTTTTGCGTAATCTTCATTGGTGCTCCAGGCAGTCATTCCTGATAAAAGTTGACTGTAGTTCCATTCGCCGTTTGCTATTTGTTTTTCTCTGTAAGTTCTGAATTTCTCGTATGCAGGATGTGTGTTCAATATCCTTACCATATCTCTCACTGACTCGCACTTGGTTTTGTATTTCTTGACACCCCACTCTGCATCTAGATTACCTAGTGCTTTCATGTGTGGTGTGTTCTCCAAGTCCCAAGTCCTAACGCCAAAGAGTGCATTGCCTTCTTTTGCAAATCTCGACTGTCCCCATGCACTCTCTATGCCTGCCATGGCAATAATAATGCTTATAGGCACTCGTTTGTCTTTGTCAGTGGTCCAATTTAGATAAGCCACACACTTACTCGTTGCGTTTATGAAAGATACTTTATCATTGAACTCGAACTCCGGTTCTTTAAGACCAAGTTCTTCAACCACCCTCATCTCTTTTCTGTGTACTTCATCCTCTATCTTTGTAGTGGTGTAATTGTTTGGATTGAATGTACCCGCTATGTAAGTGGCAACTATCACGAAACCAAATACGATTGCTGTGTACAATGTTTTTTTAATAACTTTTCTCATAATCAAGAATGCGTGGGGCCGAGATTTTTATTGCATAAGGCCTTGTTGGCACTATGGGGTACTCGAGCCCACTTAACTGAACGCATCATCAATTTATACTGCAACTTTTTGTTCTGTTGCTGGTTCTGTTGTTTCCGTTTCGTACTTCGCTTTGTACTCGGCTTCCGCAGAACTCATAAAGTTTCTCCAGTCTGCTGAACTCATACCAGTGAATCTAGTAATTTGTCCATCTGACAAGATCTTGAAAGATCCACATAACTTGTGAGATCCGTCTTCTGCGAACTTGTGGCATACGCCTGTAGCCTTACCATCGGCATTCTCTCTGCCCATGATGTACATATAGTTGCCAGATCTACCATACCATCTGTTATTAGTCTGGGTATCTTCTTGGCATCTCTTTCTTACTTGGTCTAAAACCAATTGTGCTTTTACTGAACATTTATACATGTCTTTCTCCTTTGTTACCATTATTATACATGGTAATGGTATTTCCGTCAACCGGCGAATTTGTCTTGTAAAATTGGAATTTTTTTTGAATATCTCAATACGGATTTGACAAAATCACCGCTTTTTTCTATGGCATATGGTAGATCACCATACAGGTCAAATATTTTTTTATGGGTATTGAATACTTTATCTATGAAGTCTTGTCTATTCAATTTCTGTAGTTCCTGATAGAACCTCTTGGTTTTCCTGTTAAAATTAAACTTGGTCTTTCCAAGTAGGCCCACGTTGATAAAATGATAGGGAGTTTTATAGAAGCCATACTTGTCTAAAAGTTCTATTTGCTTTTGGTGTGTGTTGGTGTGGAAACCGATAAGTTGGTCAGTAGAAAGCCTATCATTGATCTTCAAGTTGTCTATTGTAATGTAGGTAAGTGCCGCCACCAACTCAGGGTTGTCCTTGTCCAGAAAGAAAGGCACGGTGTTAGTACACCCCATCATCTCCCCAACACTTGCATCAGTCACGGTCCAATACAACTTGCCATCTTCAATCAAAAGCCTTGGTTTTTCATATCCCATTAAAACTATTGAATCTTCTTGTTGCCTTTTTGCAGTATCTACTATGACAGGTGTGGAGTATACCCTAAACGGTAAGAAGGAACCTGCCACTATTTTTTCGTTATAGAACCAATCAGGATCATCCACAAACTCGAGATCACTTTCTGTTGGATGCAACTCAGTGCATGTGCCTATCTGTTTGCCTTCGTGTTGTTTTGCTAATTCTAGTCCTGCTTGGTATTCAAGATTTGTTTTGAGGTCTCCGGTCAAACTGACCATCTGTGTCACGGTCTCGTCAACAAAGATATCGTTATCAATGCACAACCTAAGTATCGTGTATGAGTCAGTGCCACCACTGTATGCTATTATAAGTTTGTTGTATTTCTTTCTAAGATCCTTGAGCCTCTGCACCATGAGATCTCTAACGTGCTGAATACTAGTGTCTCTAGGCCTTTTGATATTTGAAAGTGAGTTGACAAGGTCCTTGTCCAACGTAAATTGCGGAAAATGGCCACTGGACTTTTGATCCCTGAAAGCCTGGAATATGTTGTGGTACGTGTTTTGTCCACACTGGTAATATGAATTGAAGTTGTATGACATGTAGATCCTGTAGCGATATTATAAAATACCGCTACAAGATAGTCAATAGTGTTATGCTACTCTTTTTGATCTTTTTTTGGCTAATTCTTTGCAGTCAACCACGATCGGAGCGCCTTGGTGGCTCATGATGTTGTCTAACCATTCGTTTCTGATAGCAACAAACATGAATGCGTTTCTTACTCTTGTCTCTGATAAGTTCCAAGTGCAGTGTGCAACTTTGTCTTGGTTGAATGCTAACCATTGACCTTTTTGAAGGTTCAATGAGATATCACTGTCACCAGTTTGGAATCTGAATCCAAAGTCAGCGTTAGAGTTGTCGTTTAACTGTACGAAAATCCTAACTGTTTGACCCAATGTTGTACCTTTTTGGTTATCATAGTCAGTGTGTAAAGGCATGAAGTGACCAGGTTGTTGCTGGAAAATTCTTACCCTTTTCATGTCACACTGGAACCAGTCGATCAACGAAGCAATCTGAGGACAGTCGTAGTATGCCTGAGTGAATTTCATATCTGCTGGATTCTCTTCAGACCACACGTCATCGTTTTTTGGATTGTAATCGTCGTTTCTTCCGTTCACAGATTTGAATGAAAGATTTTTATAACCTTTTTGCTGACCTTTTTCTGCATCTACCTTCTCCATAGAGGCCATTGGTGCAGGCACGTCATAAAAAGTTTGTGTTGCTAATTCTTCTTCGAAGTCACCTTTGAAGTAGATATTTGGAGCAACGATACCAAACTCACCGTTGTAACCGTTGGGTTTGTATCCTTTAATGTCTTGTACAACACCATCAGCGTCCTGTGATGCGTATGCAAGTTTATTGTTGTAAGCCATATTGCTTCTCCTATTTGTTTTATATATAAAAGACTCCACTGATATTTAGTGCGAATCAAAATGGTTCAAGAAATCTGCAATAATTCCAGCGTCTCTGCTGGTGTATTCATAATTCATATCAAAATCCAACAAAACATTAGGTATTTTCTCAGCATTTGGCATCTTTTGATAGAACGGTTTGCAGGCTTTCAACAGGTGTAGAGGTCCTCTGCTGAATGTCTTGCGTACAGGATACATGGCTGAAAGTTTTTGGAATAAACTGTTCCGCAAACTTTTGTTTTCTACCACTAGTGGAAGTGTGCAGTATGCGTGTGTGTTGCTGTGTGGCACATTTGGAAACCTTATATCATCATTGAACACACGTGCTTTCAGATCATCAACAAATTGATTACGTTGCTTTATCCGGTGTGTCAGTAAGGGAAGTTGTCCTCGCACTAGACTTGCACACATCTCTGTCATCCTGTAATTGTGTCCGAAATCCCCACCTAGCCCTTCTCCATGGTTCCTTGACAACATCATTCTCTTGGCCAATTTCGCATTGTTGGTGATTGCCATGCCTCCTTCGCCACAGTTTAGATGTTTGTGCCAGTTGAAACTAAAACCACCTATGTCGGTGTGAGTGCCCGTGTATTTGTTATTGACTTTGCTACCTATCGCTTGTGCTGTGTCAGATATGGTGTACAATCCATGTTGCTTGGCCAATTTCATAATAGGCACTATGTCGCTAGACTGACCATACATCTCTGTTATCAGTATTGCACCTGTGTTTTTTGAGATCTTGTGTTTGACTTGCTCTGGATCTATGTTGAAAGAATATGGTTCCACATCGGCAAAAACAGGTACACAATTATTTTTTGCTATGGCAGACACGGTGGCGCTCATGCTCCATGGACTACAAATTACTTCTGTGCCTGGTTTCAATTGTAGACTTTCAATTGCTATTTCTAGTCCCGATGTCCAACTGTTCACTGCTACAGCATATTTGCATTTGAAATATCTGCAGAACTCTCTTTCTAAATTTATAACATTATCTCCACCGTAGAAAGACTGGCCTGGACCTGCGTTGAATCCGGATAAACTTTCTTGCTTTAGCAGTTTTGATATCCTAGTGATATCTTTGTCCTGGATTGTTTTCCTTTTTTTTACAAGCATTATTTTCGAACACCAGTTACAGTGAGTGTATACTTTGGTGCTATTCCAAAATTTGCACTTGCATGAAACACTCCTGCAGGCACTATATAAGTGTCGCCTGGTTTCCAATTCGATATAATATTGTCATGCACTTGTAGAACATGTCCCCAATCCCAATCACTGATAGCAACGAAAAAACGTGTGGCCTCACCATCCCCATACAATCTTTTGAAGCCTTCGAACCCGTCACAATGTAAAGGCAACGAGTGTCCGGGCATGTATTCTAACAATCTAAGTAATGACTTGTCAGGATCTATACCTAGTGTCTTGAAATTTTTTCCACCTACCATTCCTTTAAGAACATTATTGTGTATTTCATCTAGCCCCCAATTTGATTCCGTTGTGTTATGTTCGTTGTAACCTATCCAGTTTGCATTAATGGCCTGCTGATTAGTTTCGGAATTGAGAAACGGTCTAGGATGATACCATTTTACTGTGGCTTCTTTCCTGTGTATTTCTGCAAAGTTTTCAAATTCTTTTGGATTTATATCTAGTGTGCAAAGTTTTTCTATCGCGAGATGTTGTTTTAGATCAACATTCCTATCATCAAGATACTTCTTGAAATATTGATTGTCTAACATTATTTCATCCTTTTTGATCTTTTTAACAGATATTCCGCAACTCTATACACTCTGTGCAATACCGTGACGCTCTGTCCTGTATTTTTCCAGTACTTGTCCATTAATGGTTGAGCAAGTCTTCTAATTGCTTTATCGTGTTTTGAAGTTTTGACTCCTAGTTCATATACAGCACCGCCGGATGTTTTTGCTTCTACTTCGAATGGGTCTAAATTTTTATTCAATTTCACCACTCCAATGTATTGTGATCTTAGGATTTACTCCTGCATTCGCACTTCCGTGATAGACTCCCGGAACAAGATCCCAGCAGTCTCCTGCACGCCATTGACTGAAACAGTGATTACCATAATGAAAGAAATGACCGAAATCCCAGTCCCTAACAAACGCCATGTATCTTCTCAACACAGTGTAGTCTGCTTTAGCATCACCGGTCCTCCTTATGAAACTGCTATAAGTGTCCACGTGTGTGTACATGGTGTGCCCTGGTGGTTGGACAAAAAGGCTTATACCCATCTTGTCTTGCTTCAGGTTTGGAAACATCTTCATCAAAGGTTCCTGCCAGTGTTCAAATTCCTCATTGGCAATCTTGAAATATTGACTGTTGTGTTCACTGTGTGTGTTGTTCTTAAATGCCATGAACGCCTGCTCTTTGATCGGCATGTTGTTGACATTTTCTTTGGCATGGTATATGGCATCCTCTTCGTAGTCAAACCGCCAATACTTCTGAGGAGTAAGATGCTCGTTGCATTTTTTAACTGCCCAGTCTCCTAGCCCTTTCCAATCAAAGTCGATGTTCCGCATGAAATGATCAGCATCCGTGTGATTTTCCTCCATGGGGTTCCAATGCCATGGATACTGTTCCAGTATCTCTTTTGGCACTGTGGTCTTGGGATCTAACCTCGACTCAGATATTGGATGCCTCAATTTCATTTTGTGTAATCTTTTGTCTGGGCACCACTGATACTGCAAGTCAGTTTGATCCTCATTCCCATATTTGCCGAACAGTGCGGCCTCGGTATAGGTAGGTCAAACACGTCTCCACTCTTGTAGTTTGGAAAGTAACTGTTCTCGAACTGGATCACATGTCCCCAATGCCAGTCTGTGATCATGACAAGATATCTCCTGATCGGTCCTAGGTCGCACGTCCTAGTGTCGATGTCTGGGTTTAACTGCTTGTTGTTCCTACACCAGTTGCCTAGGTTGTCCACGTGCCATGGCAGTATCATTCCTGGCATATAGCACAACAATCTTATTAGTGCTGTGTCGTAATCGATACCAATTTGATCCTCCCATACCTTTCTTGATCCAAGCATCTGTTTGATTTCCTCGTTACTGTTTCCATAAAGTCCCCAGTTGTACTCGACTGTGTTACGGGCGTTGTACCCACACTTCATTGGAAAGTTCTCTGTAAGTTCACTCCTGCCGTTGTGATATGGTCTACGTTCGTAATATTTCTTCTGACAAGTTTCCTTGTTGTCTCTCATGTAATCAAAGAAATCCTTCTCGTTGATGTCTAATCTAGTGAATGGTTTAGCATCATAGGTGGTCGTAGTGTCCGAGTCAACCTCGTATGCCCACTCCTCGTACAACTTGTCTGGCCTTGTTTGCATGAAATCCCAAAGGTCTATCTCTGGTTGCTTGGCCATCACACTTTCGTCTATGTATGAATTGATGTTTTTTGGCAATGCACCGTAATTGGCATTTATCTCAGATGGTTTTAATTTTCTACCGTTTCCAAATTTTATAACATTTTTGACTGCCATTGTTCTCCTCCAATTATCAAGTGTAGCATAGATCAGCAATAGGAGTCAATATATTGTTTCCTATGCTACACTTTAATGATTTGTTGGCGAGAAGTTCGCGTACGGCCCGGCCTACATTATTTCGCTTATCGGTACTTGAAGGTCAGTTTTTATGCCGACGTCATCTATGCGATGGCGTTACGTTGGTATTTATTTCAAATTGGCTAGTATGGCCGCTTCTTTGGCCTTAGCGACTTCAGCCTTTCTTTTTTTCTCAAGTTCTAGTTCTTCAGGATCTGGTTTCTTCTCAGGTTCCAGTTTGTCTGGTGCCTCGATTGGCATACCACAGTTGTCAAACCATCTACCGTCTGCTGTGCATGTGCAGGCGCTATAGAAGTTCTTCTTCTCGCCTGTGATATGATCTTTGCTTACAATCAGTCTTCTCTTCTTGTACAGTTTACCTGTGTAGGTAGTGCCGTCCTTTTGTAACAGGTGTTCTCCATACAACGAACCATACACCCTATCTATCATGATGTACTCATCGCCGTCCTCGTCTTTTTTCTTTTTAGCCTTGTCATAGATGGCGGGCAACTGATGTATAAAACTTGGATAGAATCTGTTTGTGTATGAATGATATACTTGATTGGCAAAAGGTTTGGGTGCGGAATCTGTGATCTTCCCCAGTCCTTCTAGTAATTTTTTAGTTTTTTCGCTTGGCATAATGATTAAGCATCACACACAAAGACAGCCTTATCCAGCCTCGCCATTGGCGTAGAGTTGTCACTCAACCTCCGGCTTTTAATATCTATCATCGACATAAAGTGTCTCCCAATAGAGTTCGCAAGTGAGTACTGGCCGCGACCGTCTCCGGTGCTTTGCTGTTCTAATTATACACTTTTATAATGATTTGTCAACTGGTATGACTATTTTACAATCAAACTTACTGACATACCCGCAACATATAGATATTTGTACTTGATGTTGTTTGCCTGACAGAACTCCTGCCATGCTTTCCATTCACCCTGTCTCCAGTTGGGATGGTTGCAGTAGTCATCAAATGTTATCACAGTTCCTGAAACTATTTTGCCCACAGAATTGGAAAGTATGTCAACTGTGCTTTCGTACACATCACAGTCTATGTGAAGATATTTCGCAACGGCTTTGCCATAATCAAAGTTGGGCATAGTGTCTTTGAACCAACCAACCACGAGTGTACCATTGTCTGGACACTTAAACGGTGCCTCACCTCCGTGATCGAAAGCACCTTTGTGTATCATGTTGCCCGGCCATACTCCTCCCGGCAAGCCTTTGAATCCGTCAAAGCCAAACACAGTCTGAGTCTTGAAGTGTTCACACATGGGTATGAAACTAGTGCCATCATGCACACCACACTCTGCAACATATCCATCCACGTGTGCTCTGCTCCACGCCTGCTCTCTTGCTATCTGTTTACTGGCATCAAGTGACTCCAATGTCTCTGGTTCGTCTGCTGGTATCCATTCAGGTTGCTCTTCTTGATTGTAGAAATATTGTGCAGTGTCCTGTGTTGCTATCTTCTGGACTTCTGCCATGAGCCTGTTGTTCGTGCCAAAGTGTTCGGGAAGTTGATCGTTTGATTCTATGCCTTTGTGTGATAAGTTTTTCATTTTGTGTATGGTTCCATTCTTTTGTCAAATTGTTTTTGCGATATCATCTCTAATACTACAGCATCTGCACCCTGTTTGTAAAGTGTTTTCACGTCTTTGAGGACCATGCTGTATGGAAAATATCCCCAATGATATGTCTCAGTCTTTGCATTCTTGGTAACTTTGACTTTATAGAAGCAGTCTCGTTTCATATTTGAAGTTCCTTATACATTTTAAAATGATCTTCAAGGGTAAATGTATCAAAGTTTATTGTGACACCTCCTGGTGTTTTGATGTTCTGTTCTATGCCTGCTATTTTGTATCTACGGAACGGATACAACCAATTGCTGTTTAATTTGGCAAGTCCCTTGCCGGCCAATAATTGATCACTAGCCTCGCTTAGATCCACCAAAGGCATACCCAACATTAAGGTGAATGTAATATGGCCTTCAATATATGCATCAGTCAGCAAGTTTTGTGGGATGACATGTTCTTTCACTCTTCGTTTGTCATTTTCAAAATCCTCTATGTAATGAACATTGTAGATATCTTTACAGATGTCCTGTGCCCTTCTGATGCTCCTGTTAAGGATTTTGTATATTTCGTATCTTTCATCAGATGATCTCTTTTCAGAAAGCATAGATTTCATGCGTTCACACTCTTGTTGTATGAATCTTAGGCTGTTTTTATTGGCCTCCATGTTGTTCTTTCTTCTGAACTTGGGCAACGAAACGAATTCATTGCCCAACCATTCTATCTTTTGTTTGTCGATCATACAGTCTGTCCTGCCAGCATCGCGTCAAATCTTGCACACACGTTCTCATCAAGTATTCCAACCTTGGTGTTTTGGTGGTGAGGCACATTAACGTATTCCTCCTTGGTATGATACTTCTTGAACACTTCTCTCATTGTGTTGCACATACCTTTTGGACCCTCCATTGCAGTACCGTTATGATGTTGCCATTGTTCACGTGTGCATTGTGTGAAGTTCTTGGCATTTCCTGTTGCTCGTTTAATTACAGTGAGAACCTTCTCCATCCAACCCTCGGGCAGATCCTCTAGATCCTGTTCTGCTTTTGCTATCCTTACCATGTCCACGAGTCCAATGTATAGACCCTGGTCTATCTCTTCTTCGTCATTATACACAGTTTTGATTGCATTAAGTATTTTCTTCATCTCAGTCATGCCAATTTCATCATAACCAAAATGTGCGTATTGGAAATGTGAGAAGAAGTGTGGTCTTGATCCCTTCAACTTATCACTTTTTCTGATACGTTGTCCTTCAAGGTCCACGTCACAGTCATCAAACACAGTTTGGATTTTGTGTGCTTTCCTCACTCTAGGATCTTCACGTTCTTCTTCTGTGCCGTGTTCCCATCTATATAATAGTGTTCTGTGTATGTCTTCCTTGCTGGCTTTTGCTATACCAGAATCATTACACACCTCAAATGCGTAGGCAGGAAATGTTTTTTCACTTGTTTCTATAATACACACCTGAATTTCCTTAATACCAAGTATGGCACACGTCATTAATCTGTGTTGCCCATCATACACATATATTCTGTCTTCCTCTTCCGAACCCAACAGTTTTACACCAGCCGCAGGCATACAGATCCTTGGATCAAATCTTTCTATGATCTTGGCCACGTGCTTGTGTTTAATGTCCCTTTGCACGGAATAATCAATCCATATCTTGCTGATATCGATTGTCTCGACCCCCAATGGAAATCTCTTACCTTTATCGAGGTCCTTTTTTAATTTGTTTTTTGCACCAGTTAGGATTCCGTCCCAACCTTTCACAGTGTTTGCTAGTGCTGATTTTACTTCTGGAAGAATATCCAGTAATTTACGTTTCTCTCTTTGCATACATTACCTTTCTAATTAACAAAGTGTCTGCTGACAATAAGGCTACAACGCCATATCAGTGACATTTTTATATTATTATAACAGATCTTTGAAATATGTCAACCTAGGCTTCGTTTTTCAACAAAATATACTGGCAAGAGTGTGCTTCACTGTCAATATAATAGCCAAAATTGTTAAATGTTTGCACCATTGACCTGGATTTGTCCTCCGCGGCCTCCATGCATTCTTCTTCGGTGTGATAGTATTTTATTGGATCTTCTTCAAATAGTGTACAAGGTTGTCCTATTATACATATTGCCACGAGCACTTTCCACATACTGTAATTACCTCATTTTTGCTTTGCCAAGGAGGTCCCTCACGGTCTCCCTACATGCCTTGTGCCAGTACACGCCAGACTCACGCAGTTTTTCGTTTGAGATACGCAGTTTTTCCATCTTGCGTTCTATTATCTTGTACTGTGCTTTCGTAAGGCTCTTGTCCACCAACTTCTCCAGCCTGTTCAGAATAGAGTCTATGTCTGGACAGGTTATGTCTGGAACCTTTGGCGCCTTCTTTCTGATCTTTGACCAATAAGAGGTCCGCTTCTTTGGCTTGGGCACAACAAATATTTAGGCCCGTAGGTTGTGTTGTGAAGTGCTACTATAAGTTATGTGATGTGATTAAAGTAAATGGAAGCAACCAATAATGAAAACTGATGTGTAAACTGCGATGATAGTCCACATCAACTTGCTCACTTGATACCGTGCCTTTTCTCGTGATCTCTGTGGCCTTTGTGTCTACCCATGTAGTATTCACCAGGCTCGTAGTCCCATACCTTGCCGTGATGTCCACGTGCATCTGCCCAGGCCATTCGTAGTTTGGCCAGCATTTTAATTAATGGGTTCTTGCTCACTCTCACTTCTTGTCTAACGTCCTATCTTCTTCTTTCTACCTAGTGGTAATTTTTGGTCTTTGACGAAAAGTTCTCCCGCCTTCGTCATCCATTCGATAGTTATCATCTTCGCTTTAGAACTGCCCTGAAATGATTTCACGGCCTTCTTGAAAGAGAGTGCTTCGACCTCTTTGGTCTCTGTCCCGTCTGTGATTTTGAATATTCTATTTTTTGGCATATAATCTAATTTAGCATAGAATTGACAAATGGTCAACCTTAGGCTATAATTACATTTATAAATGTTGATCAAGATGAAATAAACATTTCGGACGTCGGGGCAGTACCGACCACCTCCACCAATTTATTACTTGGTGGCCTATGTAATCCCTTCCG
>Ga0209645_1000861_pt1 | contig 15564 bp, 21 predicted proteins | sample ETNvirenome_6_30_FD_184070 | JGI IMG/M metagenome (GOLD analysis project Ga0209645, IMG submission 184070) | Marine viral communities from the Pacific Ocean - ETNP_6_30 (SPAdes) (version 2) | ecosystem: Environmental > Aquatic > Marine > Oceanic | place: Pacific Ocean | collected 2013-06-19
CCCGAATCTGTACAAAATTTTAGTGTAGAAGCTGGATATGGTTTCGAGAGGAGGATGAACGCGGGGGACGAGGTAATCAAATTTAAAAAACCTATGGAGGACTTTTTATTAAGAGTTGCGTCTAAGGTAAGAGGGAATACTAGTACTAGTCTAAAAACTGACCCATTTACTGGTGAACCATTTGATTATACTTACGTTACAAAGGGAAATGTACGAACTATAGAGGAAGCTATAGGTTTTACTAAAAGTTATGAAGGTGAGTTGAAGGACCATATGGACGCTTTTATTAACATCGTTTGTGGGTATATAAAAGAACAAGCAAGTAAAAAATCTTTATATGATGACGATGTTATTGTACAAAGATTATATCAGTTATTAGCTGAAGAAGGTGAATTACATTCACCAGTACAAGAACTAATAAATATACTCGATAGTTTACCAGATAAAGAACAAGGACCGATGGGTTTTAGAGTAGGCCAAAACTATTAGAAATGGCAAAAATTTTAATCACAGAAAGACAACTAGAAAGATTAAGTAAAGTAATACTTAAGGAACAAACTGTATCCCCACAAGAACTAGTAGAAAAATATATGACTAACGACTTGAATACGTTAGTTCAAAGAGAAAAAGATAACGCACTAAATGGTGTACCAGTTAATTTTACAGCTAATAAACCGAATATTAATTTTAATGTGGGTGGTGAAACATTAGTGTGTGAGAACTATGGGGAAGGTGCCTGGACACATAGATTTTATATGGATGTTGACACAATAAAGGAGCCGGGGTACCCAGATAGATATGTTCCATCTGCACTTTTTTCAGTTAAATCTAATTTAGATATGGATTCTATTTTTGAAGAGTTAAAAAATCTAAACGAATCTTATAAATATTTTTTTAATAAAAATGATGGAGTCACTAAATTTGTTGAAAAACAAATAAAAGGACTAGACCCCAAAATTGAAATTACATGGCTAAATCAAGATTATGAAACCGAATTGAACTTAGAAATAGTGTCAAAGAAAAAATTTGCAAATAAACCAATATATAAGTTTGGTGAAAAATTAAGTCTTCTAGATGTATTCAATGCTGATTGTTCTATAGAGGTTATACCTAAAAAAATATATGGGAATGTGAAACCTAACAATTGGTCTTATAGACTGTCTAGACTACAATTAAATTTACCTGCAGAATTACTAGGTAACAAAGATGTGCCACCTCCACCTCCACCAGTAACCAACGATTGTGAATGTGAGGATTTAAGTACGGGTAAAATGATTAAACACCCTTGTGAAGGCCCATTACCTGAAGCATGTAAAGAAGATATTATCATACCTGTATTTTCATTAAAACCGGACAGTCTACCATACGCTGATAATATGGTTATGCCTTACTTTGACAAATACCCAAAAGCTAAAGAACAATTTAGAATAGTTGTGGATGCTTTTGTGAACTATATAAACGCTGGTGGTGGTGATAAACTAACTAATGTAACTATTAAAGGTAGTGCGGATTCAGCAGCACCAAATACAATAGTTCCTAGTGGTTATGACGCATTAGACCACCCAGGTGGTAAACCGTGGTTTGGTGGTAAAACTGGAAAGAGTGAAAGAAACCAATGGTTGGCGGATAATAGAGCACAACAATATGCTAATGTTTTAATTAAAGCAATTAAGGATAGAACTGGATTTGATTTAAACATCAAAGTATTACCTGGAGATAACTTCTATGGTCAAGAGGGTAAGAGAGGTCCAGAATATAGAAAAATTACGTTAACACCAAACGCTCCAAAGCACAAAGGTGCTCCGAAGAAAAAATAATTACTCATTAAAATTTTTAGTCGGGAACATTTGGACAGCTATAATTAAATTTAATTTTTTATTATAACTAACATAATGTCCATAATAGGACGTAATTATTATACCTTCATCAAAAACGTCATCAATCTCATTTAAAACATTCATTCTGTGATATTCAGAACTCATAAAATTATTGTGGATTCTTTGAGCTATTTCTAAACTTGTTTTAGTACTATCGTAATTAAAAGCTGTAATATTTTCTGAAGAAAAGTCATATTTCAAACTACTACCAATTCTAATTCTATCATCGGGAAACTCATATAACGGATTTTCATTTGTATGTGTGATTTTTTTACGACTATTCACACCACTTAAGTATATTGCTTGAATTTTTGCCCCGTTGTTAATTAATGTATCGGTTGCGAATGTACTTAACCCCCTATTAGACCTTTCTTCATTTATTAAATTTAATAAATGTGTTTCTATCTCAGTGAAATTTTGGGAGTAACCTAGATTACAAACAAATGTTAATATGATTAATAGTATATTTTTCATACTACAAATATAATAAAAATTTTGATATAAAACAAATTATTATTCAAATACTCCCATAGCCTTGTAAACTTCAAACGCTGAAACTGGACTATTACCACCTATTGACCAGTAATCCACATCTTGTGGGTTAACACCATATTGTTTGTAGTCATATATAGAAGCTCTAACCCCATTGTCAAATTTAATGTCCCATTCCACTTGTGTTTTACCGTCTCCAGAAGATTGGTCCCAGGTTGGTGGTCCGAATACTCTGACAATGTCGTCCATATAAATACCTTCCAGTTCACCCTGTCTACTACCACCCACAAAAGGTAAACCTCTCTGAGGTGTACCAACTATAAAACTTCTAGGTTGTAATTCAGATGCTAAATCTTCTAAATCCCAATCTGAAGCCATAGGGTCATAAGCTTCTATAAATAATGAAAATAACATGTCCATTACCTTACGGTCATTAGGGAAACCAAACAACTTAGCCTCATCTTTTATTAACCTTTGTAGGGTTCCAGTAAATTTATAGGTGTGTGCTTGACCTGGGTGGGTTAATCTACCATCATCATGAATGGAATCTAGGTCTTCTGCCATTTGCATACTCATTTTAGGTCTAACGTGCCTAAATAGATGTAGTATGTTTTTAATATTATTCATTTACTTATAAATACATATTTATCATAAAAACAATTATTATGAAAAAACTAAAAGAATTATTTACGAAAGTAAAAAGTTGGGTAGACTCTAAAGGGTTTTCAGCTTTAGCCTCTCTAGGAATTGGTATTGGTTTATGGATATTTGGATACAAAATTTATGCAGGAATTGCATTTGGTGTGTTCTTAACCAGAAACTGGGACATTCTCCGAGGATGGTTAAAAAAATAAATTAAAGAAAAAGGACTTCGGTCCTTTTTTTTTATGCTCTAACGTAATATATTTATAGATATGTTAGAACTTCTTGAGGCAAAAAATAAAACACATATTTTATCTAAAAAACTACCTGTAGACTTAGATAATAGACTTTATAGTATGATTCACCTAATAGGTGGAATGGACTTTAGAGACGTGATAAGATTTGCAAATAATGCAAGTTTCGACCAGGTAACAGAACTACAACAGAAGGTAGAACAATTCCCATCAACCATAGAAGAAATAATGCCTTATGTAGGTGGGTTTCAGTACCTAAAGGACTCAAAAGAATATAATGAAATTTTAAATTTAATATTTAGTCCTACCCCAGAAAACTTATATGAAGATGTAGAGGTAGGGCCTGATGGTCTATATAATACAGACACTAACCCCTACTTCACTAGATATATAACACCAGAATTAAAAAAGATATTATTTAAAATGTGGGACAAAAAGGGAAAACCTAGTTACACAGATTTAAAATTATTGGGTGTTGATTCAGAAGAACTGTTTAAAGATGAACCATTTGCAAATGTTCCCGATATTATAATGCCTGTCTTAATGATAGAATGGATAGGAGGTATTCAAAATACAGAATTTGCTAAAGATAAGATTTTTAGGGTATGGGAGGAGACAGCGGCGAGAAACGGTGTGGGAAAAATAAAATTTAGATTAGAACCTACAGGTTTTGATTATTCGTTTGACGAACAAGAAAATTTCGGTGACGCGGGTTATTCATGTTGGTTTCTGAAAGTATACATAGGTAAAAATTCTACAGTCCCACGTAGTTATATTACGAGTCCAGGAGCGGACAAGTTAGAATGGGAATCTAACATTGAAGGGAGTACAGATGATAGGAATGGGTTTATAAAAATAACTAACTTATTCCCACCAGAGTATCTTAATAAAGAAATGTCCTTTAGAGATTATACTAACGCACAAATAGACCTTATAGAAGGAATGTGGGAAAGTTACACAGATTTAGCTTGTGAGTACTTCTGTAGTTTTTGTAGAGTAGAGGTGGTATTAGTCTAAATAGTTTGAGTAAACCCACTTAAATCCAAAGACAACTGATTAGGGTTATTATTTTTAATTTTTCTTATATAGGTGGTTCGTTCCTTTCTTTTTTTAATAGTTCTAGTGTGGGCCTTAACAAAAGTACCATCTTTTCTCCTATATTCCTTTATGTGAACTTCAATATACGTTTCCATTACGTTAAGTTTAAACAATTTTTTATATTTAGTAACTATTTATTATAAAAAACTATTATGAATTTAAATCATCCACGTTGGGACGGACATCAGTTTAATATGAGAAGAGCTAATCCAGCTCATTATAATAACTCAGCTGGTGAAACTTCTAGAATTAGAAAACTCCATGAAAGTTTAGGAGCGACTTTAAGTTCTCCAGAAGGACAATTAAACATGGAACCAGAAAACCACGCCTTATCAGATGATAGACATGGTTTAGTGGTTAACCATTTAAATGAAGTTAGTAGGTATGTTAATGAGGAATCATTACATCAGTTTGTACAAGAAGTTAATGACATTCAAGAAAGATTAGGGTACGTTAAGAAAAATCGTTTAAAAAAAAAACACTAAACGAATCTGATATCTATTATAGTCAGTGTGCAGGTGAAGTATTCGGGTCCGATATCTGTGCAATTGGGGGAGAGGGATATTATTCAGAACTTTCAGATTCAGAATCACAAAAACTAGACAAAGTTTATGACGCAGCAAATAAAATTGCGGACGCTTGTAAATGTTTTAAAGGTGGAATCTTTACCGACTGGGACGAAGATGTTGTAAAATCATCTTTAGAAAATGTACCTTCTGGAAGTGAAGACGATTTAAAAGATTTATTGTATTGTTATATGAAAGGAGCTCCAGATTCTATGTTTAACAAACTAAAACCAAACTATAATCCAGTAGACGCTTTAATAAGAACACTAACACCCAAAACACAATATTTTGACTCTACTGACTGGAGGACAGTTTCAAACAAGTATGGGGTTGATTATGAAGACGTTAGAGCGATTATTAGCAGGGATATGGAAAAATAAAAGTTAAACGTTACCCCAAGATATTTTTTTCACTAATATCTCCCTTCCCCCATATCTAGGAAGGTCATCACAAATACCAAATAGTTTAAGATAATTAGCAATTTCTTTCTTAGAGATACGACGAATATGTTCTCTAATTCGTTTGTGGTGTTCGTGACCCCAAGCTCTATCATAACGGTAATAGTCATTTCTTCCCACTTTAGCTACTTCTTCGATAGGTTTTAAGTTATTACCATCATTATTCCAAGAACCTCTAGTGGTTGCAGTTCCAGACACAACTACATTAATATATAGCTTACTCCAAGAAGAATGTTTAATAGGTGTTTCGTCTTCATACCAGTGTTCTTCGGTAGTTCCAATAGTTTGAATTCGTAGTTTTATGTCCACCCCCGAATCACGGTCTTCTATACTGTTAAAGTTAAATCTTTTTTTCTTAATAATCTGTTGTATTTTTTTCGGTAATCTTTTCATACTACAAAGATAATAAAAAAACCCTAACCACCAAACTAAATATGAAATAAAATATATTTATTGGTATGAAAATTAAATTATCTGAAGAACAGTATAAGAAATTAATGAATGAGATAGGTGGTTATGACGACCCTATGATTGGTAGGCAAGATGAAGAAGCTATTATGCGTACAGTTATAGAGTCTTATAAAAATTTAACTAACGGAATGAATATACTTAGTGATTTAATTCCTGGTGTTTTAGTACAAGACCGTCTAAGAAACCAACTGATGGAAATTAGAGAATCCTTAGTTAATCCGTTAAATGGATTTAGTGCACTATTGAGGGATATCCATGGTCAACAAGGTGAGGGTCGAATGGAAGATTCAGATATGGAATTAGATGAAGGAAGAAAAAAGAAAAGAAAATCTAAAAAGAAGAAAAAGAAAGCTAAAAGAGATGCTTGTTACCGTAAAGTAAAAAGTAGATATAAAGTCTGGCCTTCTGCGTATGCTTCAGGTGCACTAGTAAAATGTAGAAAAGTAGGAGCTAGTAACTGGGGTAACTCTAAAAAAGAAAGTATAGAAATAGAACAACATAATTTAATTTTAGAAAGAAAAAAAAAATCTAAAAAAAGAAAATTAACATCAAAACCTGGTTCTGAGGGCAATTTAAGAGATTGGTTTAAAAGAAAAGGTGCTAAGGGAAAGAAAGGAGGCTGGGTAGATTGTAATGCTCCAGACGGTGACGGAGGTTATAAATCTTGTGGAAGAGGAAGTGGAGAAAAAAGAAGTAAGTACCCCGCCTGTAGACCAACACCGTCCGCTTGTAAAAGTAAAGGAAAAGGTAGAAAATGGGGTAAAAAAGCTTCACGTAACGAATCATTAATCTATCACCTAAAAAATAATATTCCTTTAAATGAAAGTGTTTTTAGATATGGGAGTGACTCTCACTTTAACTTAATTAATGACGCTAGAAGTTTATTTAAAGAAAATGAATTACAATTAAATCCTGTAGAAAAGGATTTGGTGGAAAGTGATATGGGTAGGTTTGGTTACTACCAGAACGAATTAGTCCCACTAGACTTACCTATGGAACTTAATGAAGCAGAATACAGAGGTAAAAAAGTTACATTAAATAAACCTAAAAGAGGTGGGTCTAAAGCGTATTATGTTTACGTTAAAAATCCAAAAACAGGAAACGTTAAAAAAGTATCTTTTGGTTCTTCAGGTCTTAGAGCAAAGATTAATAACAGAGGTGCTGTTAAGAGTTTTGTAGCACGTCACAAATGTAAACAAAAAAACGATAAGACCAAAGCTGGTTATTGGTCCTGTAGATTACCTAGATACGCTAAATCTTTAGGGTTAGCTGGTGGTGGTGGACAATGGTGGTAAGAGTATGAATTTTCCATTTAAAGAACACACCCAAGATGGGTACCACATTAGAACCTTTTCAGAAAAAGTAGACAGTGAAGAGTTAATGTGGCATAGAGACGAAGAAGATAGAATAGTAGAGTCTATTGGTAGTACTGATTGGATGATTCAACTAGATGATAAGTTACCACAAACCTTAACAGAAAAAGTATTTATACCGAAAGAGGTGTACCACAGGGTAATAAAAGGAAATGGTGATTTAACAGTAAAAGTTAAAAAATTATGAAAATTAGAATAACAGAATCACAATATAATTTAATCCTGGAGGGTAAAGAAGATAACTTTAAAAGAGTTAAACTCCCTTATGACTATTCTGATTTAGAAAAATTCGTGGGAAGAGAAACCATGTGGGAACATTATAATCGCCATTATAAAGGTTACACTACAAAACTTAATGAAGCATTTTCTCATAGAAAAAATCCACCTAAAGATATTGTAGGTATTATTAAAAATATTGATAGGTATGATAAGTTTACTAGAGATAATGCGGGTGGTTATTATAACCATAGTTTATTCTGGAATTACTTAAGTCCTAAACCAACTAAACCTTCACCAGAACTAAGTAAAAAAATAAATGAAGATTTTGGTAGTATGTCTAAATTTAAAAAGAAATTTGATGAGGAGTCTGCTAAAGTTTTTGGTTCGGGATGGTGCTGGTTAGTATTTAAAAGTGGTAAATTAAAAGTTATTACTACACCAAACCAGGATAACCCTCTTATGGATAATTTAGGTAAACCACTTTTAGGGTTAGATGTGTGGGAACACGCTTACTATCTAAATTATATGGCAGACCGCAAAAAATACATTAAAAATTTCTGGAAAGTAGTTAACTGGGATACAGTTTCTAAAGAATTTAATTTGGTAGTTTAAAAAATTTTACTTATATTTGTATTATAATATTTAAACCGATACAAATGACAGTAAAAGAATTAAAAGAAAAATGTAGAGAACAAGGTCTGAAAGTTTCAGGTACTAAACAACAACTAATTGACCGACTTAAAAGTCCAGACACTGATGACGTAATGACCGTCCCTAACTCCAATAAAGTAATCGTAGGGTTTACACTTAAAGACCCTAATAAAGTTAAACTTAATCCCTTACTCCTAAAAGGATTCGCTCATTTCAAGTATTATTCTTGTGATAAATGGTACTATGAAGTTAATAAAGAAAAATGGGCTGAAGTATTAAAATCTTAAAAAAAGATAAAAAAAACTGACTTATCGTAATTTTTTACATATTTATGTTTGTATTGCCACTATGGTAAAAGTATTACTTTCCTACTTACCATAATAAAAAAAAGGGACAAATGTCCCTTTTTTTGTTTTTGTACTTTCCTCCTTTAAAAATTTTTTTGTAATGTTTATTTAACTAGTTACACCTATAAATATCATCTAAAAAGCGTAAAATATCACCTACTTCCAAAAAACCTGTATCATTACTAACGTTAAAGCAAGTGATAAAGAAACAAATGTTTTGGTGGTGATACCCTCACCCATAAAAAACCAAGTGCACCCCGCAAATATAAAAATTCCTAAACCAAAACCTAAAAGTCTTTGAGCCCATAGAACATTATCAAAACCCTCATAACCTAACCGTGTAGCTATAATAAAAAAGTAACTAACTGGTACACCGATTAAAGAAAGTAAAAGAGGGTTCTTATCAAACCATTTCCAAATAAATTGGCCATTTAACTGAAACCAAACACATATTTGCCCTAACATTAGGAGTAACATACAAAGTATTATATCTTTATTCATAATTAAAATATAGTATTTTTATTTAAACAAGTCCACGATATTTATTATTATATGGAAAAATACAATCCTAAAATACAAAAAGAGTTAGTAGAGATTTACATGAAAAAATTCTGGCCTAAGTGGCGTAGAGAACTTTTTGGTGAATTATATCGTACTTTTCACCCTAGTACTTATGAAGAGAGTTTTTCGACCCCTACGGACAACTTTATCGACATGTTAGACACTTTAGAAGATAAAGCAGTACAAGAAGGTGTAAAATTAGGTTTAATTAATCCAGATACTTTTAATAGTTTTCCTAGATTAGATGGTGAATTAATTATAGATGAAGGGGCTACTTTAGATTGGGTACATGGTATGTTACTTTATTCAGTAATATATGATTTAGTAATGGACTTTAGATGTTACCAAGGAACAATGGGAATTGACCCTAATTGTGAAGGAAAGTATATGAATGATTTTAATTGTCTTAAACAAGTCTACGAAAAGTTATACGATTATATGTTAAAGTTAGAAGAGTTTGGGGTACCTGTGGGTGAATTGATTGGTCAAGAAAAATTAAAAAAAATTCCACTGGTTGATTTACCAGTAGAACAAGAATGTAGTGGTCACAAACATTCGTGGAAAAGAATAGATAGAGAAACTGAAGAATGTAGAGGAAGAGGTGGTTGTGGTCTTTTAAGAACTAACGCACTAGAACCAGGAGTTATGTGGAGAGGAACTGATGGTATTAATGATGAAGAAACTGAAGTTGTGGATACATTATATGGTGTAGATAATAACCAAGGTTTTGATGAAGATGATGTAATTCAGGATTACCAAGACCCTAACGAATTATTACAAGAAGCTTTAAAGGATGATACTGAGGTACAATACCTTTTAGATAATATAGACCTCGTTAAAGTAATGAAGGGACCAGACTCAATTCTTATCTCTGATTATGTAGAAGGATTACGTGAGTGGGGAAGATATAATATGATTATGACAGATTTATCTCCATTTCTAACTGACCCAGAGACTGTACTTAAAGGAGAATTGTCTTCAGAGATAATGCAGTGGGCAACAGAAAACGAATCTTGGCCCCCAGATTATGAAGAGTTCTTTAACCAACAGGAAGACCCTTTACCTTACTTATGGGCAATGAGACAAAAGATTAGAGACGCTATGACCAGATTGACTATGAGGTCTATGGAACAAACTGGTGAATCTATGGAGATGGATAATGTGAATAGGATATTCAAAGAGTTAGCTAAAAGAATTTATGTTTTTGTATTACGGGGACCTCATCTTAAAAGAGCTCAGGATAGAAAAAGAAGATTAGATGAAGCTGATGAACTTAACCCACCCGTACAAATAGGTGACGTAATAGAGTTACTTCATTTAGAAGACCCATACAGTCCTATACCACTTTTAACTAAAGGGATTGTTGTTGGATTCGATAAAGACCCGTGGGAAAATAGATTATTAGTAAGGTGGATTATGGACCCTGATGGTCCAGAGTTTAAGAATATGCCTTTATATCCATCCATAGACGCTTATAGACTAGTTAGAAGTGAAGAACTTCTAGAAGAATCCATAATCTTAAATGAACAACAAACACAAGAGATTAATTATACCAGTATAAGTGAACCCAAATTTTATGGTAATAAAGGATTTGTGTTCTTAAAAACTAAAGACAAAAAATTACCAGGAGCAGAAAGGTTAATCTTAAACGGACCTACGGATGACCATCCTACGATTAGCATTGACTCTTACGAAGTTAAAGATGGTAAATTCGGAGGCCTACAAATTAACTATAATAATGATACAAGAGGGGATTTTGATTTATTATTTAAAAAATTAGCAAGGAAGGAACCTACTGGAGACTCTTGTAACTTTGGGTGGGTGAGTAACCCCAAGTACTGGACAAAAAGTTCATGGAGAAGAAAATTAGCTACAGTAATTCAAAATAGTCTTAATGAGATGTATTCTGAATATAAAGCACCAGATGGGTTACCAACACCACACCACATTAAAAATGGTATAATTAATTTACCTGGAACTGAAGCTTATGGGACCAACCACGGATGGTCAATATTAAATTTTTTCCAAACTAACCCACTAGTTAGACAAGTATTAATTAAAGAATATGAAAAATTTGTTAATAAACAAGACGGAAATGATATAAGATATGCGGTAGGGTGCAAATTTAATATAGATGAGTTTATAAACTGGGTCGGTACCAACAAACAATCTCTTTTCGGTATGAATAGTCCCACATTTAAAGAAATGGTAAGGAAAAACCAGTCTTCATGGAAAAAAGGTAATGAAAACGAACAGAAAGCGGCGGAAGAACTAATAAAACTATATGATGGGTGGGATGTTATATATGGTGGTGAACCAGGTATTTTTAGAGATGCTTTAGAAGGTTCTGACATTAGAATTACTAATAAAGAAACTGGTGAAAGTATGGAGGTGCAAGTTAAACCACTACAAAAATCCAATGACGTTTACCAAAAAGACGGTAAATGGTGGGTTAAGTCTGGTTGGTTGAAACAATACCCACTTAGTGTAACACATTACTTATTTGGACCTTCTAAAGACTCAGATAATCGAGTAGCTATTTTTAAAAACGAAGGTCAGAGCCCAACACACACTAAAGAAGGTGAATTTATGGTATTTAATTCACCACCTTTACACCCCGATGTAATTAACGAATCACTTTATAAGTCTTTCTGGAATTAATTATCCAAATCCTCTAAACTTTTTTTCATGGCGTCTGCCATATAGGTGTACTCTAAACTTTTACTTACTAGACCATCTACATCCAGTGTAGTTGTAGTATTACCTTCATATAAGGTCCATTCAGGTTCTACAGTTGTTTGTATTGTTGGTGCTGGATTTTCATCATATACGTCTGCTCTTACTCCAAAATCTATGGGTATTACATTACAATTATCAGCACTTTTTTTTAGTTGTTCCGCTCTTTCTTTGTCCCTACCTTTAAAGTAGGTTGAGTTAGGACAGTCGATAGATAAGTAATGGTCTAAAATAATTTGTGTAATTTTAGGAGGTACATTAAGTGTAAGAGAATCTACCTTCCTATCTTCAACATCCCACCAGCTCATCTCTATACTTTTATTTTTTTCAAAATACCAATGGACCCCAAATTTTTCATCTGTACCTAATTTTATGACGTATAGTAATACCCCATCATTTGAATAATTGTAAAAGGCTTTGTCATCTTCTCTACTACTAGTACACCACTTAGTTCCCGCACCATAAATTTTAGAAGCTTCATAACTTAATGGTTTTAATATTAACCACTCTTTGTCTTTATATAAAATAGAAATTTCTTTTTTTATATCTTTTTTCTTTAGTTTTAATTCAGCATAAACTAATTGTTCATGTAAATCTCTAAAATCTTTGATTAATGAGATATCTTTAATTTTGGTTCTATTATTATCTAAATGATTATTAAAGTCTTTTAATGCACGTAGATTTTCACCACCAATTAAATGAGTAATTTCAGAGGTTAAATACTTTTTAAAAGTATTAGATTCTTCTTTAAAACGTTTAATTAATATTGTTAAAAATTTATTTGTTTTTGAAGGGTCAAGTTCAGCTAGTACATCAATAATGTTAATCACCAAATCCTTATGTTGGTTTTTTAAATCTTTTTTTCCCATAAGATAATTGTATTAATTTTTTTTAGTAAAGGAAATGTCTTTTGCTTACATTATAAATACTTATTCTCAAAATAATATCATTATGGAATTGTACGACATTATAGAATTACTAAATGAAGCCATTCAAGACAACGACTGGGATTTAGTAGAAACATGCAAGAACAAGTTGGAGGAGGCTTATGATTTAAACGACGGTAGTCTAGACAATTATTTTGAAATAGAGGACTAATTAATTCGTTCCATCCACACACTAATAGAACCAGAGGTTCCAAATATACCATTCATTGTAAGGTTATTTAATTCACCTTCATCAATGAAAGACAATCCTACTTGCCCTGAATAATTACCCCCCAAAGTAACACATTCATAAAGTGTTAAATTGTATAAATTATTACCAGTATTGTTGGAAAATGAATAGGTGTTTACATTAGACCCATTTATATTATAAGTAACCCCACTAATAAAATTAATGGTATCATTAGGGTACACTGGTGTCATACCATCGTCATATCTAGTGATAACCCATGAGGTACCATTTAATTGTAAATGTCCAGGAACAGGTTCTACACTATTAGTAACGGTGCCCATATAGGTATAATCATTGTTAGGGGGAGTACCACATTCAGGACAACTATAACCCACCCTTACAAATGTAAGTGTTGAAAAATAATAATAATTGTCACCATTATGAGATTCGTTGGACTCATATAGTTTAATATGCATTACATTATCATCAAAGTCTATGACTTCTATATTTCTAGATGAACCATTAGGTGGTACCCCATATATTGAGTATTGTTTACGCGTTCCACTACCTTGTGTGTTATAATCGTAAGTATTTAAATTATTTACCATAAAAGTACCATCATAAAAATACCAGGTAGTCACACCTTGTTCCAGTATATCAATATCTACACTAGAACCACCAAAAATGTCTAAGTTGGATATTGTTTTACTACTATCAAAATGGTCATAATACAATTTTTCCCCAGTCGTCAGATTTTCGGTATAAACTTTACCACTAACTAGAACCCATTGAGTTCCTTCTATAGTGGCTAGGTCTTGTTCAAAGTCGTATTTTTCACAACTAGTAAAAACTGTTATGATAGTGGTAAGAAAAAGTAGTAATTTATTTATTTTCATAAGAATTATTTTTTAATGGTGCATTTTTTAAAGTTATTAGTACAAAGATAAAGAAATATTCTCTAATAACCAAATATTTATAAGTAAAATTAAACAATGGGTAATTCTTTTAAGTTAAGTCTACATCTAGAACATATCATTAATGATATAGTTGAAAAGCGTCAGTCTGGAAAGGGGGAGGATAGATTATCGGAAAATATATTTACTTTTTTAGATACTATTTATGAAAATAGGGGAAGAGTAAATAATGTAGAAGCTATGCGTCTTGTTAAAGGAGGTTTTAGAGACCAACTGATTAAAGAGGCAATGTATGAAATGTCTGATGATGAAGATTACCTTACTTCTACCATAAATAAAAAAATAGATACACTGTCCAAAGAATATATTAAAGAGTGGATTAATAAAAAAATTGTAAAATGAAAAAAGTAGTAAGACTTACCGAATCAGAATTAGTTAGAATTATTGAAAATCTAACTTTAGGTCATGAATTAGAAGAAAAAAAAGAAGGTTCTTCCACAAAAACCCAAAGTGAAAGTAAACCTAAAAATGCGAATCCAGTCGCGAAAAAAACTTTCGATGATGTTGTGGGTCATTTAGAAGCCACTAAAGGAACTTTTAGTTTAAGAAATAAAAGTACGACACAAAACGATGAAGACGATAAACTTAAAAAGACTTGGAAATGGAAAACTAATGATGAGAGAGTTGATGTTGCTGTTACCCTTGACGTTAAAATGAACCCTAAAAAATGAAAAAACTAAGATTAACTGAGAGTGAACTAATTGCTATTATTAAGAGTATCATTAGTGAACAGGAGGGTACCGAAGGTGGTGGTGTGGAGTCTGGTACTTCAGACGCTGGAGGAACAGGAGCTTCTACTTGGTCCACAGGACTTACTAGAGGTGCTGCAAATCCAGCTGGTGGAGGTGTAAGTCACTGGGCAGACTCTTACAGTATTACTAGGGGAAAAGGAAATCCATTATGGGAAGAAGAAGATGAAGAGTTATTGAAGGAAAGTAAGTGGTATAACACCTTTTTAGATGTTGTTGGAATTGTAGACCCGACAGGGATAGCTGACGGTATTAACGCAATATCTTATTTTAGACAAGGGGATATGTTATTTGGAATTTTAAGTTTAATCTCTTTGGTTCCTTATTTAGGTGATGCTATTGCTAAACCTTTTATCGGTATAATCAAAATGGGTAAAATAAATAAAAATATAATAAACGCTGGACTCAAATCTGGAAACGCTGCTAAAGTCGCAGCGGAAATGGGTAAATCTGCTAAAGGTAAAGCGGTGTTGGATGCTATGAAAAACCCTAAAACGCAAGGTTTTATAGCTGGTCTTTTAGCTAAGTTAGGTAAATTACCAGGAATGGGTAGGTTTGTCAAAGACGCTAAAACATACACAAAGGTATTTACGGAAGCTGCAACACTAGCTTCAAAAGGGAAAGGTGTTAGAATATTTAGAAGTGGTGGACTCCTTACTAAAATGCAAAGAAGAGGTCTACTAAATAGAACAAAATTATACGGTAAGTTTATACAGTGGTTAACTGGAACTGGTGTAGGAGCTGCAGCAATACAAGGAATGAGTGACGATGAATTAAATAAAAAGTTTACTAATTTCTTAAATACGGAAGATGGACAAAGCTTTTTCTCCCAAATGGACTTGGGTGACCAAGAAGAAATGGTGAATGCTATGTCATCTTAAATAAAATCTACTATTTATATAAAAAGAAAAAAAAATGACAAAAAGAAAACTACAATTACATGAAGAAATTCAAGAAATGAATTATCTTTTAGGTTATGA
>Ga0209645_1000864_pt1 | contig 15551 bp, 20 predicted proteins | sample ETNvirenome_6_30_FD_184070 | JGI IMG/M metagenome (GOLD analysis project Ga0209645, IMG submission 184070) | Marine viral communities from the Pacific Ocean - ETNP_6_30 (SPAdes) (version 2) | ecosystem: Environmental > Aquatic > Marine > Oceanic | place: Pacific Ocean | collected 2013-06-19
CTGTGATTGGCTTGATGTCTTTTTTAAGCCGCTCATCAGAAATTGTGGTGCTGTAAGCAATGACGTTGCCATCTGCATGAAAGTCGCCATCAGCCTCAAATCGGAACTCATTACTATTGTTGATGTAAACATCCATTTGCGTGTTGTTTGTAAAAGTAATGTAGTCAGTAGTATCTAAGCCAATTTTTCCTGATGAAATTACGTCACCTGTTGCTGTAACGGTTCCAGTGACATTACACCCTGCGTGAACCGTTTCCAGTCTACTTGACCCTTGGTATTTTAAAGTAGTGCCTCCACTTGCTGCGGCATGGAACATATTAGTCCCACCACTTTCGTTAATATAAAAATCTGAGGCATACACGATCAAGTTGCCGCTGGCATTTTCTTTAATATAAGAGGTTGTCCCATCAGAGTATATTTGCAAAGCGCCGTCACCAAATGTCGCCTTTGCGTTGTCAGCAAACTCTAATGCGTTGTCACTCCGATCCCAAACCACGTCGTAGCTTGCGCCTTTAAAGGTCACGTCACCGCCCGAACCGCTTGCAGTATGTCCAAATTCGTAATCACCATGAAATCGTGAAACCATGCTTTGCGCTGTGAAAAATCTATTACAGCTTTCACCGCCGACATTTTCGTGTGAAATAACTAAATCTTCAGAGCCGCCGAATTTTAAATCTGCGTTGTCAGAAAATGTAATGCTGTTGTTTGTGCTTATAGTCCCGCCATCACTTGGGAAGGGTATATTTGTCAGATTGGCACCCGATCCCGAAAATGACGTTGCAGTCGCTGTGCCTGTGACGGTTACTCCAGTAGATGATGTGGCAAGTTTTTGGCTCCCATCGTGGTATAAACCAACTGCGCCGTTTTCAACCATATAGGCCATGTATTCGCCGTTCGACGCAAAGAAGTCTATGCTTGTAGAACCTTTAAGGTGTAATGGGCCATTGCCACCGTCTTCAATTATACTTGCTGACCCTGAGTGGTAGATTTTAAGATCATCGGAATTTCCAAAACGAGCCTGTGCATTATCACGGAAGTTTAAATGTCCGCCCGAACTCACAAATTCAATATTTTGATTTGATCCTTGAAATGTAACATCCTCAGTAAACGTGCCGCCACTGGTCAACATGAGATCATCAGCAGCAGCCGTCACAAACACTTTGGCGCTGCCACTAAGGTTTAACAGCGCACCTGTTGTGCTTTCCAAAAGCGTCCGTGTGAGCGTCGTGCCGCTGTGCGTGTAGACCCCTTTTGATATTTCAAATGCGCTGCCATCCTCGATGACAAAACGCACTTCATCGCCATTGGAAATGCCACCACTGGCAAAGGTTTGATAACCTGTCTCAGCAGAGCCAAGCGTTATCGTTCCAGTACCAGTAGTGGATGTGCTTACCTTTATGCGGTTGCCAAGCGTAATGCCCATTGCTCTAGCCTATGCAGGGTCAGGTATAGCAATTGTAAATGCTGCAAGCGTAAACGTGTTGCCGCTTGTTACAGCCTGAGACGCAGACAATGAACCAGTTGCATAAAGCGTATCACTGCCATTGCTGATCGCATAATGCGTGGCCGTTCCAGTGCCTGTGATTGAACCCGTTGCGCTGGATGTAATTGCAGCCACAGTTACCTCACGACCACCGCCAGAGCGATCCGCAGGTGAGCCGATTGAAAGCGATGTTTTGTTGCCTAAGCTAACGCTAGAAATGCCGCTGTAGGTAGTGGGTTCAGATGAGCAAAGATCGATCCTATCGCCGTTACTCGTCAACACGTTTAAAGCACCGTCAAGGACGGTATTTGTTAATGCTGCCATTTTCTTTCTCCGAGAATGTGACGTCTCACGACGTGCAGTTGTTTATTCGGATGTGATCCGAATTTGCTTTGACTGTATTAGGTTTTGAGCTGCGAATTGCTCTGGTCCAGTCCAACCAGTGCTTGTGCAGCTTGTCCCGACTTAATCAGTCGAAATTTGTAAATTATGAGAGAGTGACCGTTGTGGTGCTTGTGTAATCGGTGCGAACGCCATCAACAGTTAAAACAAATTTTCCATCTGCGCCTGATCGACCAGCATAGTCACCGCCAGAAACATATGTGCCTTTTGACCCAACCGTGAGGCTAAGGACCGTTCCAATTGAGATGTAGCGCGTGTCAGTTTTTTCCTGCCCTCTTCGCCCGCCTTGGCCAGCTTGCCCTGCGCTATCTTTGTTCGGCCACGGGTTCGGGCTGTCACCACCACCACCGCCGCCTCCCGCGCCATAGCCGCTTGGGTCGCCACCTGCGCTGTCTTCGTTGCCACCTGCGCCGCCTGTGCCGTAGTTTTCAGTATACCCATCTGCAGTATTGCAGCTTTGCCCTGCTCTATCGGCTGACGTTCGGAACACTCCACCGTTAAGACCGCCACTGCCGCCAGCCGCAGTAAAAATTAATGACGAGCCAATTGAATAACTTGTGTCTGACCCACTGGCATTTTGACCCGATCCTGATCCATCATCGACCCCATAGCCTCCAGCGCCGCCACCAGCCAATCCTTTTGCCTCGACATAGCGTTTCTTCTCAGTACCACGAAAGTTGCCAAGGCTTATTGTGGTGCCAGCCGATCCTTGCGGAACGCTGGTGTTATTACCAGACACGGGGCCGTAAGTGTTTGAGCGGTAATACTCAGACAAAGATATCCCACCTGTGCCAGCAAACTCATTTTCTACGTCTTGCAAGCTAACAGCACCCGTTGAAGAAATTGGCATCACAAAGTTCCGTATGCAGTCACATCATCTTTGCAGATCAGCGCACCTGCACTGGTCAGCTTCATAATGGTGGTCTTTGTGCCGCTGTTATTGTGTTTGAAAACCAAGTCATTCGATGATTGCTCAACGTGAAAATCGCCAACAATGTGATTGAAGTCGCCGTTTGTTGTGTCCAATTCACCAATTGTGACCCAAGCGGAGTTTGAGCTGTTGCGGATTTTTAAAAGACTATTGGCTGTGTCGTACCACAGCATGTAAGCGACCTTAGTAAAGCCCGTGTCATTTGCCGCAGAGTGCAAAGAGCGTAAAGCCTTTGATGTATTGTTTATGGAAGTGCGGGCAGTGACTGCCGTTTCTGTGCCATCCAGCTCAGTATAATCGTCCGACATTAATATGATGCCTCCGCAGAAAGGGATTGAACACTTGGCGTAACACCAGAGTGACTTGATGTAAGTTGGCAGCGAAACTTAAAGGCTCTTGCCACGATGGTTTGCCCACCAGCCTGAACAAAACTTGACCAAGTTGGCGTTCCTGACGGGTCGTCATTTGTATGGGCAACTTCAACCGTGGCTCCGTGGTCGTCAAAAGCTGCATTTTCATTTAGCCAACTGTCCCACGCATCTGGCCACGTATCCCATGTGCTGGGAATATTGTCCCATTGCGCGGCGTAAGTAATGCGGCGCACATAGTTGACCGTTGCTGCAACCGTTACAGAGCGGACAGAACCTGTGTCGATATAGGTGCCAGCACCAGCCCCGTCGATTGAACCAGCAAATACATATGACCCACTGTTTGAGGTGCCAGTAAAACTTGTCATCCGCAGCTCATCAGGATTTGTCGCGGTGTTAACAACAACGTTTGAACTGCTGGATACGCCAAGAAAATTCGGGCTTTCCTGCTGGCTGCGCGTTGTGTTCAATGACGGCAATTGCGAGGGCAAAACTGAAAAGCTGTCGGCTGCGTTGCTTGCATTACTGCCCTTGTCATAGGCTTTGATAAAAAACGTTCCGCTTCGTGCCACGCCGTAGGCAGTTGTCGCGGGCCGCGCTACTTTGTCAATGTAGTCTTCTGAGCCATCCCAAGATGCCGATCCTGTTGTATCAGACGTGTGCTTTATGCGGTAAAAAGACAAATCTAAATCATCCACGCCAGTCCACTTAAAGAACATGCCGCCAGCAGCAATCTCACCTCTGAAATTTGTAACATTGGCAGGAGGGTCATCAGGCGGGTCAAGCGCAAAATTCAACGCATAAACCCAGTCGCCCTTTACCCCAAAAGTGTTCACCGCTCTTGCACGGACATCGTAACTTCCACGCGCTAAATCCAGCGCGGAGTATGTCCCTAAGTCACCACTGCCAACTGGCAAATAATCCCCTAAACCTGCGGAGCGATATTGCACCTCAACACGATCCACCCGCGATGCATCCGCACTGGTAATTACAACCTTCAGCTCAGGCGTAAACTTTTCAGATAAAATCCGCGATGCGCTTTCTGGAGCAACACCAATATCAGGAACCTCAAAGGGTGACAGCAGAGTTGTATTGTCCCGCTCGTAAATTACGCTGTCAGGCACGTTATCAAATATTGTCTGCGCTGTTTCCTGCAGTATCATTTGAACGTCCAGCGTTCCCCCACTACCCAAGGTGAACGTCCAACTGATGACTTCAAACTCTTTTTCGCTCCAGCCAAATCGGTCAAAACTTAACTTCACATTATCGCCAACCTGCAGAGCAAAAGCGCGAAGCCCAAAGGTTGCTTGAATGGTGAGCTGCTGGCGATTTCTTTCAAGCGCAATGAGTGCGATCTGACGGCAAATATCAAAGTCGTCCGTAAACGGTAGGTCCATGTTGTAGACGCTAACCTGACCGCCATCTGCGGCAACAAATGCGGAAGCTGACACTTCATGGTAATCAGTTGGCTGATAGTTTGTTGCAGCCCCGCGAAATGTTCCCTTTACCGTATTAAAGTTGTCACGGCGCGAGTGCCGCGTTGAGATTGCCACAGAGGAAATTAAGTCATCTTCTGTTAACGTTGTTGCGCTTGGAATTGACCAATAGGCAGGTTTCATTCTCCACTTGCCCTGCGCATACCAAAGCAACCCGCCCATAGATGTAAGCAAATCCTTTAAAATATCGGATGGCTTTACTGAAGTTTGGAACGAACCGTTGCAGGTAAATCTTGGGTTTCCAGTTTTCGTTGTTGTGTAGGCACCGCCAGACACATTGTAGTAATTTTCATATTCGCAAATATCCGCTGCCAGCGTGACCAAACTGTCGTCGATATTAGCTGCGACTTCACCCAGCCCGTCACTGGATGTCAGGTAATCTCTCAACACAAGTGCAGGATTATCTGACCAAGCGGTTGATGCCGTGCGTGTGTCGTAAACCTTTTTGCCCTTAATCTTTGCGCTGATCGACGGCACTCCGTTTGGAAAGGCGTCAGCATTATAGGTCAGCTCAATGTAGAGGTAAGAGCAGCCTGTTAGAGTATGGTCTTGCGTCCAGCCCACACCCGCAGAGATTAGCCGTGTCGGAGCAGCTTGTGTGGCCGTGCCTTTGCGCTGGTAGATTTTAACCAGATCATTGTACCGCGTTGTCGTGGTGCCATCTAATGCAGTTGCCAATGTTGGCTTGTAATACGTCTGACTGTTTTCAGTGGCAGTTGTCAGCGTCAAAGCCTCATCGTTAAAGTAGATCGTACTGAACTCTTCAATTTCATGGCCAGTAAATGCAATGACGCGATGCAGGAATTTGCTGTTTGTCCCGCTAACCGCATCAAAGACAATGGCACCGCCAACCTTTGTTTGTCCGTAAATTACTTGCCTTGGCTGGGCTGGCCCCTGACGTGAAACCTGATAGCCATTGTTAGCAGTGTTATCACCAAGAGACGGCTTTGGCGTCAGGGCATTCATTGCTGCGCCCATGGCCGTGGTTATCAAGAAATGATTGACCATTGAGCCGCCAAGAAGCATCGCGCCTTGAACACCAGCTTGGATTGCAATCTGCGTTCCAAGTGTGCTGACGAGAGACATTGCAGCGGAAAAAGCCATCAGTCAGAAATCCACTTTGAATAGTTACGTTCGATGCAGGTGAAACCCAAACGTTCCAACAGAACGTCAAAAGGCTGATGCGTTTTTGTGTTTATTTGCAGCACCGAAACGCCATCCGCTTTTAGGCACGTCTCAGCAAACTTTAGCAGCTTTAAACCCGTCAGCCCCTTTCTGTGAGACTGGCGTAAAAACAGCACGTCGTTTGTTGCAAAAATATGATCTTTATAGTGAAGCCCAGCGCAAACAATGGCGACGAAATAGCCGACCAATTGGCCATCATCTCTAGCGGTAAAAATGCGCAACGCCGCGCAGCCTTCAAGTTCCTTGTAACGCTCCCAATCAGGGTTCAGTTTTATCTGGCTCTGGCGCACCGCAATTTCTTCCCAGTGCGCTGTCAGAAGCGGCTTTATTTCATCAACAACATCGTCCAGAAACTCTTGCGCAAAGCTAAGTGTCACTGCGGCCCCAATTGATCACACGGTCTTGCATACTCTCAACAAACTCAAAGCCTCTGTCGTTTGGATGATTTGCTTTTTGGTATTCTGAAGTGAAGCGTGAATTGCGTGGCCGCTCTAAATCAATCAGCTTGTTTTCGATCATGAGCTGGATCGTGGTTTGATCGCCGCTTTCCTCAATTTTCATCTGGTCCATGTATCCAACAAAGACTTCCACCAAACTTTCAAAGTAAACTTTTGTGCCGTCCGAATGAGAAACAAAGGTCGTTCCAACCGTGCTGGTCGTATTGTTGAAGAGGCCAAAATAAATCTTTGCTGTGCGCCCCTGATATGGCTCAGAAAGCGCCAAAGACACCACTGAGCTGGGAATGCCCGTTAAGGTCAATGACGCCCCTCTTGCGCTAATCTGTGCTGTCTCTTCAATGGCAGAAACTGCCAGCAACGTTGACGTTCCGTAATAAACATTGCCGCTGTAAGTCAGCTCACCAATACCTGTCCAAAGCCTTAAAGTTTGGTTGTTGTCAAAGAACAGCTCGACCGCAAAAAATGGCTCAATGACCGTATCATCAAGCCCATTGTTAAAGGCGGTTGAAACATCTCTAGACATCAGATGGCCTCAACCGCGTCAAACTGAAGGCCATAGGTTTCGAGATTGTCCCAGCCATATTCAACGATGTTGGACTGCAAACGAAAAACGCCAACTGCGCTATTGGTGATGACAGTGGCATTTACATACGATGCACGAAGTCTGGGAAATACCTCAACAGAACCATCGCCTGTTATATCCTCCAAGATCATGTAAAGCTGCGCATCTGCTCCCGACCCGATCTGTATGTAATCACCCGCAAGCAATGTTTTTGTGGCAACGTTAAAGTCTAGCGTAAGGGTTTCCTGATTAGCCGTGCCTGTTGCATCGCATTGTATGTCAGCATTTGTAGATCGAAGAGTGCCGCGCGGTGTGGAGTAGTTTGGATTGCCCAAGTAAAACGTTTCTTGCTGGCCTCGCAAACTTGTCAGCGCAGCCTTCCATGCTCCAGCTTGGTCACGCTTCATTGGCGGTAGTGACACACTGGCCTCCCACCTTGCACCAGTGTGACGATACACCTGCTGCTTAAAGGTAAAAGGTGATTGCGTGGTTGCCGTTGCGTGAACAGCCCGCAAGGTAAAATTAGAATAGTTAGGCGCAGCGGGCAGCGTGATTGGATAAGTAATAGCCATTAGGAAAACACCGACTGCATTTGCCCGCCTCTTCGACGCGCATCAAGAATTTGGTTTTTTGTCATATCCGCGATGCGCGGTGCCTGACTTGCGATAATCTTTTTGACGCTTTCATCACCATTGGCTTGGAAGGCGAACGTCTGGTTGACCACAACGCTGCCGCCCCCACCCACAGCAGCTTTTGCTTGGGGAACAGACAAGATGCGACCCGCAGATTGTGGAACGAATATTTCACGTCCATGCTCGCCAACGGTTGTTGGCACACCAGCCTGAACCATGCCGCCTTGCGCGTTGCCTGTCGGAGTTTTAACAAAATCACCAGTGGTCGGGGATCGACTAAACCCAAACGCACCCATCGCGGCGTTGACCATTTGCTGCACAACAAGGACACGGTACAGCTCCTTAATTACGGTTCTGGCCATGGACCGCATTGCGTCTTTCATGCTTTCACCGCCCTCTAGAGCAGACATGAAAACATCTTCAAAGCCGTCAGCGAGTGTGTTGCTCACGCGCTCCAAGTCCGTCAATTCTTTTTTAATGTTCTTAATTGGGTTGATGACCCTGTTCGCAGCAATCTCATATTTCTCCCACAAGTCTAGGGATTTGCGTATTGAGCTGGCTGCATCCTGTCCCTCAGCAGACATCAGATCAACGCCCTCTTTGCGCAGCTTATTTAATGCTTCCTCAAGCATTTTTTCTTTTTGTTTGGCAATTAAAGCCCGCTCTTGGTCGGCTGCACTTTTGCCATTGAGTTCGGCCATTGTTTGCATTTCTGCAACCAGCTCTTTTGCCGTTATCGTCAGGCCGCTAAAGCCGCCATCCTCAACATCATTAATGACATTAACTGCGTTAGCTGCGGTTGCTGCAGTCTCATCGAATACTTGATTGGTTTTTTCCGCAAATTCTTTCTGAGCTGCCAGCAACTCAGCTTGCAGGTTTTCCAACATCGTGCGGGTTGCATCTACTTTTCTTTGCAAGAATTTTTCATCTGCAAAAAAGTCTCTGCCCTCTGGGAAATCTCCAGCAAAGAAATCGTCTTGTATTTTTTTAAGCTGTGTCTCGTAGCTGCTTAAAGCCTTCTTCAAACTTTCTATTTCTTTTTTCGCAGACTTATTATTTACAAATATGTCAAATTCTTCTGGCTTGATCGGCGTGTCTCGACCAAAATTTCCCAGCCTATTTAAGAACGCTGTTGCATCAGCTTCTGCTTGCGAAAACTTGCTGCCCACCTCCTGAAGAGCAACAACCAAATTGGCAAGGCCAATAACCGCTTTGTTGTTTATTGAGGTAGATAGCAGCTCAAGTGTTTCTCTGGCTTCCTTTGCCTTTTGCACCACCTCAGCGTCTATAACACCGCCAGCCTCACGCAATCGGGTTGTAAGGCGTCCCAACTCTGCACCGTTGTTTGCATATATTCTTTGAAGCAAAGTTGCATCGCTTGCGATGGCTTCAAGGTAAAAAGTCATCTCAGCTTGAGAAACGTTTGCTTGTTCGAGGGCGCTAATGTAGCTGCCTAGTTTTTCAGATGAAGACAGATCGGCAAAAGCGTCTGCAGTCAATCCAACTTTGGGCGCAATGTTTTCAAAAAAGTCTTTAAGCGGCCCGCCGTCTGTTTCGACAAAATCACCGAACTTATCGTTCACATCCTTCAAGATGTCAGCGATTTTGTCTTGTTCGACGCCATAGGCTTTAGCTGCAAACGCCAGCTCCTGAAAACGCTCAACGCTTTCTCCAGCCATAGCAGCTAAGTCGCCAAGCTGCGCTGTCGTATCAATCATTGCCTTTAGGTTAAACGCAGCACCAACCGCTGCCAAAGCAGGTAGCATTCTTTTGGCCACAGTGGTCAGCTTGTTAAAGCTACGCGTAGTTTTATTCAGGCTTTTTTCTGAAGATTTAGCGAACCGCTCAACACGCTTTGCATTGGCCTTCATAGCTTTTGCAAACTGCCTATCCCTCGCAGAAAGGATAACATTCAATTCCTGTGCGGTGATTGCCATTATCCGTATCTCCGTGCCAACTCTCTGGCCTCTTCCAAGGAAGGTGCATTTGATCCAGCTTGTTTAGGTGAATGCGCTTCATTCCAACCATCAAAGATTAGAAATACATCGCGCGGGATCATGTCCCTTATTTCATCAGGCTTATAATAAGCGACGACCGTATTTTTAATTATGCTACGGACGTTAAGACTGCGGGGTTTTCGTCCTCGCCAAGTTTTTTTTTGACAGCCTCATCCTCAAAAGCGTCAGGCATAAACGCCACGCCCAGCACAGCCTGTGCAATCTGGTAAAAGCGCAGCAAGTTTGATGGCCCTGCTTTTTCAACTAAGCGGTCGGCATCGGGATCTTTCATTCCACCGCCAACCAAAGCCAAAGCAATTAAATCTTTAACCTCTATTGAGGTGGGCTTGTCGCCACGGGCAAAAAACCCATCCCAAACCTCAAAGATGCCTCTGTGCTTATCCTCAAACCGTTCGATCTCTCTATTACGCAACAGGAAGGTATAGGTGACGCCATCGATTTCTTCGACAACGCCACCTCTTGGTGCATCAGCAGTAATGGCCATTATGCGTAAGCAATTGTTCCATTGCTCTCAAGCGACAGAGAGAAGGTTGTTGCACCTTCCGTTTCACCGCCAAACTCAAGTGAGGTTACGCGGAAACTGCCAGAGTAAGTACCAAAGTCTGGCACAACCAGCTCAAAGTTTGCCACTGGATCAGCTTGCATTGCAATTGTGTTTAAACGCCCCTCTTGTGCGCTTTCATCAAGAAAAATGCCGTCACCAGAAACGCTCATGGATTTAAGGCCATTTAGGCTTGCAGCCCAAAGCGCACCCGATGGCGTGGTAGCATCAGGCGTGGTCACGTCTATTGCACTGTTATTGATGGTTATGGACTTTGAGTTTAGTCCAGCGATTGAAGTAAAGGCTTCAGAACCCGCCCCGTCACCAATTTTAACGAGCAGGCTTCTGCCAAGTTGCTTTGCCATATCAGGCTCCTTCTATGGGAATGTGGACGTCTCACGACGTTCGTCTGTGACCTTGCCCAAGGGTCAGAGAGGGCAGCGGCGTTAAGCCGTTTCCAGTATCGCTGAAAATATGACATTGCCGTTGTGGCCACGGCCTTCACGGTCACGGTCAACCACATAGGTTTCACAGCGTAATTCTATTAGATTAAAACCAGCAAGCGTCACGGAGCCTTCTGATCTGTGTAGTGCGGTGCGGATGGCTTCTGCAATTTGCGTTGCCTCAACGCGACCAGTTGTTTGAGAATACGTCTCAACATTGAACGTAACCTCTGCACCCGTGGAGCCGTCCGTATCGGCAGAGCGGGGTTGTATGTCGCCAAAGCGCACAAATGGGTAAGTCACATTCTGCGGCGGCTCATCGTAAACACGGGTGCTGACAAGTGTGGTAACGCCGCTATTTGCAACAAGCGCAGCGCGGATACCTTTTTGCAGCTCCAAAGCAAAACTGTTACTCATTTCAGCCCCAATTCCTTAGCTGCCTTGTTCATTGCGCGTCGAACCCGACCCACATGCTTTGGCCCAATTATTGACTGCGTTCGCCGCATGACTGGCGTGGGATCAGTGCGCCCCGTGTCGCGTGTTTCTTTAGCTTTTGGTTGACGCTTTTTGCCGCTTTTGTATTGCCGTCCAAATTCAATCGACATTGCTTTGACCTGTGCATCACGGGTCGGCGGTGCAGCTTCAATTGAGCCAACAAAAGCATTGGCTTCTTTTTCAAACTTGGCGTGGATGCCTTCTTTAAATCTGCCAACTTCTGGATCGCGTGGGCCGCTACCCATGGGTGCCATAGTCCGCGCAAGTGCAACGCCTTCGATAACGCTTTTGCGGATCGCATCGCCAATGTATTTACGCTGCTTGCGCGGTAGCTGCTTAAAAGCTGATGCCAGCCCCTTGTGCTGTACCTTCACGCTGCAATGCCTTTTTCCAGTCGCATTTCAAGCAGGTCACCTTTAGCGCTTACCTGCATGATAGATGTAATTGCCCAATAGATACCCCGCGCTAGAACGCGGTCTGCTGTTGTAATGGCATTTGTCAGGGTGTCTGAGCGGACACGCATTGTAGCAACCGCCACATCTTGAAGTGCGCCTTGCTCAATATCTTCTTGGCCCAGCCTTTCAATCAGGTGAGCGTAACGATTTGCGTGGTCAGACCATGTTCCAGTCGTGTTCCCATAGTCGTCTGTTGTGGAGGCCATGCGCTGGAACGTCACGCGATCCCGAAACAATCCTGCCCTAGCCATAATATGAGTTCCGTTCGATCCCGATCAAATCCTCAAACCCAAAAGGCAGAGATTTACTGATTGTGCCAATCAGCTCGTTTTCACGGTTTTCGTAGTAATGTGCGACCAGCATTAACAGCGCATGACGGATGGTTTCAGGCACATCAGTGGCCGCATCTCCAAAGCCAATAATGTATTCAATTTTAATTGCATCATCGCGCTGAAACGTGGTTGGCCAGCTAAATCCTGACTTCGGACTAATAAGGGTTCTGCCCGATGTTCCTAGCACATGATAGTTTGAAAGCGTGTCTGTTTGCAGGGCATTATTAGCGTCGTAATACTTTATCGCAGAGACGCTCTGTACTGGCCCCAGAGTGAGGTAAACAACCGATGGATTGGGTGCCAACCATTCACCCCAAGTCTGCGTTATCATCGCCCTACCAAGCGCTCCGCGCACATCCACGTAAGCAATCGCAGTATTTATTAATCTGGCGATCAAACTGTCATCGTCTGAATGCTCAATTCGCATTTGCTTTTTCGCGTCACTTACGGTGATTGGCTCAGCCGTAGGCGCAGTGATTAGCTCAAGACGATGCTGTAAAGACAGGTTTGGCATAATTAGTCTTTCACTGCCTTACGCTTGCGCGGTGTTTTTTTTGCAGCCGTTTCTTTTGCTGTTTTAGACGCAACTGGTTCAGCAATATTGCGTTCGATAAACCGCTGTGCAGTCGCATCATCGACATCGATTTCATCGCCAGCATTATGCGCAACAGCAGGGCCAGCCATGCTGACTAAAAGTTTGACTTTCATGGGTATCTCCAAAAAGGTGGAACGACAGATAAGGAGCTGAATATGATTTGGGTTTTATTTTTAGTTTTTCTTGAAACAAGCCACGAAGCGGTGGCTAAATTTGACAGTGCCGAGGAATGCAAAGCAAAAATGGCCGAACTGGAAGAGGCATATCAGGCGCAGCAAAGTCCCAACATGTTGAACATCCCGTTTTTCTATTATGACTGCATCCCAGTTCCCGATAAACCTTGAACAAAAAGTGAGGGCGCGAACGCCCCCACCGTGATTGTTTACGCTTGGACGAGGTGTTTGACCGCTGCGGTATTTGAAAATCTCTAATTTATAACGAGGAGCAAAAAAATGAAGTTTGTGTTTGCCTTAATTTTTTCACTTTTAGCAACAGTCACATATGCGGAAATGGATTTTGATCCAGTAGAATATCCCATAGTATGCGTTGGTGCATTGACGAGTTATCAAGAAGAACAAGGCTTAAACATTGATAAACGTACTACAATAGCTGAACAGGTAACCTTTTTTCTAGAAAAAGAATATAGGTCAACTGGCCGACCAGTTCCGAGCATTTTTGAGCGCGTTTTTCTGGTCAGTAAACTACGCAAACGAGTTGAGAACGACTTTAATATGTTGGAACTAACTGACATTCGCAAAAAATGCCAACAGTCATACTATGAATTAAAATGAGGGCGCGAACGCCCCCACCGTGATTGTTTACGCTTGGACAAGGTGTTTGACCGCAGCGGTATTTGAAAGGCACCCGTCAAATCTAATGTACCCAAGGATACCAAAGTCAGGCGCGTATTTTTCTCTAGCCACGTAGATGGCTGGCTGGCCAACTTTACGCACGTAGAAATAGCTCATATCGCCAAACAACATTGATTTGTTGCCTGTCGCAATGCCCGCCATGTCTTGGTTGACCACAACATCATAACCCAAAAGGTTTTGTGGAACGCCCTGTTGGTAATTGCCCATTTGCCATAGGTAATTGTTCTGACCGTCTTTCAGCTTACGAACGGCTGCAAGCGTTGCATCGTTCATCATAAAGGCGACAGAACCTTGGCGGTAAGCAGGGTCAACTGAATGAACCAGATCAATGATTTCATCCGCTGTAACAGCCGTTGCACTTGCAGCGGTAACGCCCGCTACAGAGTTGGTAACAATGCCCTCTACATCAGATGAACCTGAGCCAGTTGTCAGCTTCGCATTGGCAATCCGAGCCATCCGTTCGCCAAGCAAGCGACCAAGGAAGTTTTCCATGTTAAGAACGCTGTCAGTGTTTAGCTCCGCTGACCATTTGATCCACTCAGTGTTGAACGCATATGCGCTCAGAGTTTTCTGGCCAAATGTTGCGTCTTTACCGTTGTCGTCGGTAACAGCACCACCTTCAGTATGCGCAACTGGAAGCAGCCCGCTGCCTGTGTCGTCAATGGTTGGAATGTTGAAAGTATTTCCAGACGTGTCATTTATAACATTAAACAGGTTGGACGAGTACATTGGCCCGTGAGCCTTCATGCTTTCGACAATGAAATTTGCCAAAGTCGTTGGAACAGTAAAGCCCCCTGCAGAATTAGTACCGCCGACTTGAACGCGATATTCCTTCAGGACATTGCGAACCTCTGCATCTACGTGAGCATCACCGCCAGAAGCGATCATTTCAGCAAATGCACGACGGTAATCCATTGTCAGGCCGTTATCGACGGCTGGAGCTGTGCGCCCCTCAACAACTGGAACCTTGCTAGTGTCAGGCTCTTCGATTGCCGCTAGTGCTTTTGCAGCACGCTCTTCGCGCGTGATACGAGCAGAAAGTTTGTCGTGATCAGCCATCATCAAATCAAATTCGCGTTCGATCTCTGCCGCACGCTCCTCTGGGGTGTTGTCTGTCACTTCATCAAGTTTGGTACGGGCCTCTGTGGCGATATTCGCCATTTGCTCCCGCAAGTCTTTTACAAAAGATAAATCAGCCATATTGGCCTCCTTCGTTGGGAATTGGACGTCATCTCGACGTTCGGTGAGCTGGCCAAAGGCTCAGGTTAGGCCGACAAACAGCGGAAGCTGTTATGCTTGCAAACGCGACTTCATGCGAACACGGCGCGGCGCTTGGCTTTTTCTTTGAGATTTTCTGTAATCTTCCAGCGATCTTAAGCCGATCTCTGTGCCGTCATAGGCTGGGGTGGTAACAATTGAGACATCATACAGTTCAGCCTCTTCAATGGTGCGGCGCGGCATCTTTTCTTTGTCGTCCCACTTCTGGCGGGTTGGAACAAAGGCAAATGACATCTTGTCTAAATCACCGCGCTTCATCTTTGGAACAATGGCCCTGACGTCTGGATCAGACATATCAAGAGATGCTCGCATTTTTAGACCGCGCTCATCTTGTGAAAGTTCCAAAGTGCCTGATCTTGTTCGTGCCAAAGGCAAGCCAGTATGGTTGATGAGAAACACAACATCATCACGGCCAATAGCGTCGGTAAATGCGCCCTCAGCAATGCGTTCCTGCCACTGACCACCGATCACAGCATCTTCGTTAAACACAGCGGCGTAGCCTTCAACGACCGCAACGTTATCATCTTCGGACCGCACCTCAAACGAGGTGGAAATCCTGCTTTCATAGTTTTCCATTTTATGGTTCCTTACTAACGTCAGTTATGGAGGCGACGTCGTGGTTAATCACCTTTACGCACTTGAAAAAATCATCGCTAAAGACATCGATTATATCGAAAAGTCGCTGCACAAAGATTTTCTGTCCGTTCAAGAATACGAAATGGTCAGCCGTGAAGAATGGTTGCAGCAAATGAAAGATTGGTTTGCTGACGAGAGCATTGACCTTAGAAATGCCAATCTCAGAATTTTGTCAGACAATGAGGACATCCACACCTTCCAGTATGAAACTGAAAGGGACGGACAGAAAATCCGTAGAACCAACGTTACTTTCTTTAGAGACGGTAAGGTTTATCGACACATAGGCCATGACAATACCATCGACTAATTTGGTATCTGCTAATCTTTTTCAGCATTAGGCTGAGTACCAATCGGCACAGTTGCGCCTTG
>Ga0209645_1000865_pt1 | contig 15540 bp, 19 predicted proteins | sample ETNvirenome_6_30_FD_184070 | JGI IMG/M metagenome (GOLD analysis project Ga0209645, IMG submission 184070) | Marine viral communities from the Pacific Ocean - ETNP_6_30 (SPAdes) (version 2) | ecosystem: Environmental > Aquatic > Marine > Oceanic | place: Pacific Ocean | collected 2013-06-19
CTCATCATGCTCACAACCATAGATTGTATGTATTAATTCGTGCAATACTGTATGATAAAATTTGTTCTCGGTTTGTTCTATTGCTCGTTCACTAATCCAAATTATATTTTGATTTAATTTAGCGAATGCCAAAGTATTACATTCATTTGAATGACCTATTCTAACATCTATTCTAGGTAGATTATAGCCCATATGTTTTAACTCATATAAAACTTTCATTACTTTTGTTCTCAATTTATAAACTTCAGGTGTCATTTTGAAATTTTTAAATTCTTTTATAGTTTTAGATTTTCTCATGTTCAACCTCCAGTTGTTATTGTTAGATTACTTGCTTCCATTCAGTTTGATTTTCTTTTATTTCAATTAAATCTTCTGTTAATAGATTTATTTTATTCCAAACTTCTAGGGCTTTTTTATCATCTTTGATTTCACTATCAATGTCACATTGTAAATCATCAATAGTTTTTAACATTTTTTCAATTGAGGGTATTGGTTTCATTTTTTTTTCCTTTTTGTTAGTTGTTGTTATTGTTATTATTGATAATCTTTTTTTAATTTCTCAATGTCAACTTCCATAGCTTTTAAAAAAGTATCTTCATTAAATCTAGGATTATCTGATTTTAAAAAGTCTATTAATTCCCATTGCATTTGAGCAATATGTGAGCCAATTATATTATTTGTTATATTTGGGTCAGTTTCTAGTACTTTTTTATAGCTTTCAATATATCCATTTTTAAATATTTCAGCTAATTTTTTATAGTGTTTTCTGCTTAACATTTTCAACCTCCAGTTGTATTATTTATTTACTTTTATTAAGTGTTTTTTTGCGTCATCTTCATTCAAAAATAATTGCAACCCATCACCAATATTGTCGCATACTGAATTATATTTTTTCAAATGCTCTTCAAGTGTAATTATTTTTATATCTTTTTTGCCAGTCCAATTTTTAGGATATTTGATAGCCATATATATTTTAGTCATTCAACCTCCAGTTGTTTATTTATTTTGTTTGTTTTTCTTCTAGCTCTTCAATTCTTTTTTGAAGTTCTATAATTTTCTTTAAACTATCAACTTCAATTTTTTTACATCTCATTGTCAATAGTTCAGTAATTTCAATTAATTTACTTATTTTTTCTTTTTGTGTCATATTCAACCTCCAGTTGTTTATTTATTTTGTTTGTTTAGCTTTTTCTATGTTCTCTTCTCTTCTTAACTCTTCAATTTTCATATTAATTATTAAATCTTCTTTTAATTGATTTAAAAATTTATATTCCCATAATGGAATTGTTATTGTTTTTTCTTTATTCATACAACCTCCAGTTGTTTATTTATTATATTTGTTTATTACTTCATTTGTTGCTGATATTCCTAAATATGCGAAATATCCTACAATTACTAATTGAATTATGATAAAATATATCATACTACCTCCAGTTGTAAGGGTTAATTAAAACCCTTGGTTGATTTATCTAGCTTACTTAAAAACTAGATTTTATTATAATGACTGTATCTATTCGATTTACCACCATGAATTGAAATTGATAATTCATTATAAATCGAAGATTTTACAGGTTTATAATATTTAGAAAGCACTAAAGGATTTGAAGCTAAATCTAACTTTAATCTTTTTTTATACTTTCTGAATTGTTTTCTATTCCAATCTTTAAAATAAAGCTTGTAATTGCTTTTTGTTATTTCTGGAATAAATTTTGTTTGTTTTTTCATTGTTTACAGTAAAGCATAACAACTAGAAATAAATAAGGCAAAATCAAAAATAATTTAAAAAAAATTAGTGAGGAATACCAACGATTATAGGACCAATTGTGTTCGGATTGTGTCAAGGATTGCCAAATGTGGCGACTGTTTTAAGGATTTTAGCCAAATCAATTAATAAAATATATAAATTATTATGCTTAAATATTTAATAAAAACTTGTATAAATTTGTAAAAATCGGTTATCAACACTTTTAAAAATTGCAAGATAATTCTTTAATTTCTATGCTCAAAATGGGTCTTTAAATAGTCAATTATAGGTTGTATTTATTGAGTTATTTGGTTAATCTGTGAGGGTTTTAAATGTATCTTAAGTGTGCTAAATATGTCACTATCTGTTGTAAACTTGTCACTATATTGTAGGTTGTATTTTTAGAGATAAAAAAAGGTCATAGAGATTGACCTATATTTCTAGTTTATAATGATTCTAATTCGCAAGGGGTACACGATGTGCCATGGGGGGGACTGGGGGTATGTATATAGTGCTTACACAAAATGAGAGACTTTTGAATGTAAACTAGATAGGGTCGCCCTGCTTAAAAGATTGGCTAGGGTCTTGCTATATAGCTGGACTGACCCAGAGAGACTCATATGCTTCACCCCCTGGAGAGCAACTATATATATTATACAATGCCTTCTGCATTTGTCAACTCTAAATAAAAATAAATGTTGTCAACTAGCTGTAAACTTGTTATAATGTTTATTATGAATAACAACTTTCTACCTACGAATCAAAGTAGCAAAAGAAAATTAACAGAACAACAAGAAACATTTCTCTCAGCATTAGCAACTACAGCTAAAGGAGATATTAACTTAGCTTTACAAGAAGCAGGTTATTCTTCAACATCTAAATCTAAAGTAATAGATTCCTTAAAGGATGAGATTGTAGATGTCGCCACAAAGATTCTAGCTAAGTCTGCACCACGAGCTAGTCAGAAGCTTGTCGAGATATTGGAAAGTGATGACCCAATACCACAAGTCAATGCTAAACTCCAAGCAGCCCAGACCTTGTTAGACAGAGTGGGTGTTGCTAAAAGAGATAAGGTGGATGTTAATCATACAGTATCGTCAGGTATATTTATCATACCACAAAAAGAAGAATTAATAGATGTAACAGCAGAAGAGGTAACAGATGAGAAGGAATAGTTCTACAATACCTTTTGGTTATAGATTAGGAGATGATGAAAAGACTTTAGTTCCAGTAGCTAAAGAAATAGAATCATTAAAAGAAATGAAGGATGGTGTTAAGTCAGGTGCTTTTAGTTTAAGAGGAGCAGTTGATATATTAGAACATCAAACAGGTCGTAAGTTATCTGCTATGGGTTTAAAGAAAATCATAGACAAAGATACACCAGAACCTATTAAAGAACAACCAAAAGGTTTACTATCTAGAGATGACAAAGAGACAGTATAATTATAGCTATGAACAGAAAGCTAAGATAGCTTCTAGGAAAGCAGTTAAAGAAAAAGAAAAAGAAATCGCAAAACTAAAAAAGAACTTGGAGAATAAAACGAGAAGACTCCGAGATAAGAAAGAAGCATTAAAGGTAGTACAGAATGGCGAAACGAATAAAGAAACGAAGAAAGGTATGGTTATCGAAGAAGACAAAATTGATAAGCTACCTAACTCTGTTAAGGAACTCCTTAAAGAAGAAAAGGAACGAATAGCTTTTAAACCTAACGATGGTCCACAGACACAATTTTTAGCAGCACCAGAACAAGATGTATTGTATGGTGGTGCAGCAGGTGGAGGTAAGTCATATGCTATGTTAGTTGACCCTCTACGATTTATGCACATCAAAGAACATAGAGCATTACTATTAAGAAAGTCAATGCCAGAACTCAGAGAATTAATAGACAAATCTAGAGAGTTGTACCCTAAAGCATTCCAAGGTGCAAAGTTTAGAGAAGTTGAAAAGATTTGGAAATTTCCTTCAGGAGCTTCATTGGAGTTTGGTTACCTTGATAGAGATGCTGATGTATATAGATACCAAGGTCAATCGTACACCTGGATAGGGATTGACGAGCTAACACAGTATCCTACAGAATTCCCACTTCAATATTTGCAATCACGATTGAGAACAACTAATAACGCAATACAATGCTACATTCGGTGTACTGCAAACCCAGGAGGAGTGGGAGGTAACTGGGTCAAAAAAAGGTATCTAGACCCAGCACCACCAAATGAATCTTTTACTGGTACAGATAAAATAACTAGAAAGTTTATTCCAGCTAGTCTAAGTGATAACCCTTATTTAAATGATGATGGTAAATATGAACAGATGCTTCAATCATTACCACCAACACAAAGAAGACAATTACTAGAAGGGAACTGGGATGTTTCCGAAGGAGCTGCGTTTACAGAATTTGAATATGATAAACATACAATAGCTCCATATGAATTACCAAAGCATTGGACTAGAGTTAAAGGAATTGACTATGGTTATGCAGCAGAGTCAGCAGTTGTTTGGGGAGCAATAGACCCAACTGATGAAACATTAATTATTTATAGAGAGCTATATCAAAAAGGATTAACAGGAGAAGAGTTAGCTAAAAGAATTTTTCAATTTGAAAAAGAAGATAAACTATCTGTTGCTGGTGTTTTAGATACAGCAGCATGGGCAAGGACTGGTACAACTGGTCCAACTGTCGGAGAAGTACTAACAAGAGCAGGACATAAGCTTAGAAGAGCAGACAAGAATAGAATTCAGGGCAAGATACAAATACACGAAAGATTAAAATTAAACGACAAAGGTCGACCAAAGCTTCAGATATTTCGTACTTGCCCAAACATTATTAGAGAATTACAATCAATACCGATTGATAAAACTAAACCAGAAGATGTAGATACTAAAGCATCAGACCATGCTTATGATGCACTTAGATATTTAATTATGTCTAGACCAAGAAGTATTACAGCTTATGAAAATATGCAACAACATAAAAGATGGATACCATCTGACCCAACCTTTGGATACTAATGCCTTTATATACATTTAAAAATTTACAAACTAATGAGCAATATGATGAAGTAATGTCATATGAAGATTTACAAGAATATTTAAAACAAGACCATATTGAACAAGTATTTAAAATAAATATCTATAGATACTCTGATAACAATGGTATTAAAGACCAAGAGACAGCTTGGCTACGAGACCCTAAAGTAGAAGGTAATGGAAAATTTGAACCTTATGGTAAAGTTAAAGCAGCAGAACGAGACCATAATCATAAGGTTATGAAAAGAAAAAAACACTTTGGGGAGATTAAATGACAAAAAAGAAAATAAGATTAAATACTAGAGCCACTAGAGAAATAGATAAATATCCTATGGTTGCTGTATACTGGCTCGATATTTGCTCGGACAGCTCGTGGCAATCTATGGAAGGATGCAAGAAAGCAAAGCTACCAACTTGTGTAACACATGGTCATTTACTTACACAAACTAAAGGAGTTACAAGAATATTTGGAGATTATTCATTATCAGATACTGAAGATGGTAAGATTGATGAGATAGGTAATACAACTATAATCCCTAATAGTGTTATAGTTGATATTAAGAAAATAGTTGACAAGGGCAGAAAATAAGTGTATTATTATAGTTATCTACAAATAGTATAACAAAATAGGAATTGTATGGCAGTTGATGAAACGATGGATTCTTCTATGCAAGAAGAAGAAAAATTAGAAGAGTTAGCACCTTTAGTAATTGATATCAATTCTAAATTTAGTCAATGCTCTGATAAGAGAGGTGATGATGAAGATAGGTGGTTACAAGCTTATCATAATTATCGTGGCAAGTATTATAAAAATATTCATTTTACTGAACATGAAAAGTCAAGAGTATTTGTTAAAGTTACTAAGACAAAAGTTTTAGCAGCTTATGGACAAATTATAGATGTACTATTTGGAACAGGAAAATTTCCATTAACAATTGAAGAGACAGTTGTACCTGAAGGCATAGATAAATATGCACACATGAATCCTATGAAAGAGGAAATGGGTGTTGACCAAATCGAACCACAGATAGAAGGTAACTTAGATTATAGTCCTAGTGAACCTCCTATGGAAAATGGTGGATTAGGTTATCCAGGTGATGGAAATACTTTACCACCAGGAGCAACCTTTGATAGTTTAGGTGGTGTTAATTTAGGTGGACTACAAGAAGAATTTGAAGAAGCAGATTTATCTTCAGGACCAGCTCCAGTTCCTGAAATGCCACAAATCAAACCTGCACAAATTGCAGCAAGAAGATTACATAAATTAATTGAAGACCAATTAGATGAAACAGATGCTAATGTTGCATTAAGAAGTGCAATCTTTGAATCTTGTTTATTAGGTACAGGAATTATAAAAGGACCTTTTACTTATAATAAAACTTTACATAAGTATACTGATAGTGGTAATGGTAGACAATATCAAGCTGAATCAGTTAAAGTTCCTAAAGTAGAATTTGTTAGCATATGGGATTTCTATCCAGACCCTAATGCTAGAACTATGGAAGAAGCAGAATATGTTATTCAAAGACATAGATTAAATAGACATCAGTTTAAAGATTTATTAAACAGACCTTTCTTTAATAAAGAAAATATTTATAAATGTTTAGAGATGGGTCCAAAGTATGATAAGAAAAGTTGGGAAACATCTATTGATGCAGAGAATAATTCTTTTGGTGATTTAGAAAAAAATAGATATGAAGTATTAGAATACTGGGGAACTATAGATGCATTAGCTGCTAGAGAAAATGGTTTAGAGATTGATGAAGAAGTAGAAGACTTTGAAGAAGTACAAGTTAACATATGGGTTTCTAATGGTAAGATAATTAGAATTGTAGAAAATCCTTTTACTCCATTTAGATTACCTTATCAATCTTTTTCATATGAAACAAATCCATATCAGTTTTTTGGAATAGGTGTTCCAGAAAATATGGATGATGCACAATCTATTATGAATGGTCATGCAAGAATGGCTATTGATAATTTAGCATTAGCAGGTAACTTAGTTTTTGATATTGATGAATCAGCATTGGTTCAAAATCAAAACATGGAAGTATACCCAGGAAAAATTTTTAAAAGACAAGCTGGAGTTCCAGGTCAAGCAATTTATGGAATTAAGTTTCCTAATACTGCAAATGAAAATATGCAGATGTTTGATAAGTTCAGACAACTTGCAGACGAATCAACAGGGATACCTTCTTACTCACATGGTCAAACAGGAGTAACAGGTATGACTAGAACAGCATCAGGTATGTCAATGCTTATGGGTGCTGCATCTTTAAATATTAAAACAGTCATTAAGAATATTGATGACAGCTTAATTAAACCTTTAGGTGAAGCAATGTTCCAATGGAATATGCAATTCTATGAAGGTGATTTACCAATCATAGGTGATTTAGAAATTAAAGCAACAGGTAGTTCTTCTTTAATGAGAAAAGAAGTTAGGTCTCAAAGATTAACTATGTTCTTACAAACAATTCAAAATCCATCTATTGCTCCATTCGTTAGAATATCAGAGGTAATAAAAGAGTTAGCATACTCTCTAGATTTAGACCCTGATGAAATAATTAATTCTAAAGATGAAGCAGAAATTTATGCTAAAATTATAGGATATCAAAATGCTCAACAAGGAACTAGCCAAGAAGCTCCTATCCCTGGTCAACAGCCAGGAATGGAAACACCTGGAGGAGTACCTGGACAAGGTGCAGAACCAAACAACGCAGGAAATGGCGAGGGGATTGACCCAACAAACAATCCAGCAATGCCAGGGGAGATGGCTTTTTCTGGACAGGTTGAAGAACCTGCCTAATCAAGTTAGAGAAATACTAAAAGATAGTGTTGACTAATTAGTTTTAAATTGTTATAATAAACAAACGAGGATAAAAAATATGCACTACAAGAATGCTAAATATAAAAAACCAGTCAATATGGCTACAGGTGGACTTATGTCTCAACCTCCATATATTGCTAAACAGGATGAAGAAAAAGATGAAGGTATTACTCCTTATGATGTTAACACTCCTGAATCTGCAAGACAAGGTATGCCTTCTAGATTACTAAGTAAATCAAGAACAAGATTTAGTAGAGGTGATGTTGCTTTATTAAAAAGAGTAGACCCTAATGATTTTCCAGATGATGATGATAGAAATCCAGATGATGGTTATCCATTACCAGGAGATTCTAAATTAGCAAAAGATTCTGTTAAAGACCAATTAATTCAAAAACAAATTAATAAATTAGAAGCTCAAAAAGAAATTCTTGAACCAAGTGAACATAAAAATATAGATACTCAAATTCAAAAATTAGAATCTATGAAAAGTAAAGTTAAAGCAGCAACTGGTGGCTATATGGATGGAAATCAAATAGCAGAAGAAACACCACTAGCTTTAAATATTGGTGGTGCAGTTGGAAGAAGAGATGAAAGAAAAGATTATCAAGCATATGCCGAAGGTGATATGGTAGAAGATGAATCTTTACTAGCACCTATGGGTATGGAAGAAGAAGATGCAATAGCAGAAACTGATATGGAAATGGAAGCTGAAGATAATATGGATTATGATTCAGTATTAGATACATCAGCATTATCAGAAGAAGAAGAAAATTTATTGGATGAAGCAGTTGAGATGCATCCAGAACTAGAATCAATTATCCCAAAGATAGTTGCAACAGAATTTACAGAAGATGAATTAGTAGAAGGACCAGGAGATGGAACTTCAGATTCAATTCCAGCACTTTTATCAGATGGAGAATTTGTATTTACAGCCAAAGCAGTTAAGAATATTGGTGTAGACAAATTAAGAAAGATGATGAAACAAGCAGAAGAAGATTATGATGCTGGACAAGTAAGTCAAGAAGAAAATGCTACCATGATGGCAGATGATTCTTTATTGGCATAACAGAATTTTTAGAGTGGTACTCTAAGAATAAACAAGCTACCTTCTAGAAATAGAAGCCCTTGTAGTTTTGTTTTCAATCAATAACCAAATTTTAGCTACCTTCACAGTTAAAGAAGCCCTAAAGGAGGACATATGAAAGAAGACGAAGGACAAACTAAGGAAGTCAAAGCGAATCCTTATAACAGGAATAAAACATGGCATACAGAAGATGTAATGCCTACAAATTTTGTTTCTGCAGATAGTGGACCAGCAGATGCCAACACCGACCCTAGAGGTTTAGTTAGAGAAGCTACTGATAGTAATATCAACCCTGATACTAACCAAACATTAGATTCGGCTACTTCGGATAAGTCTTTACAAGAATCAGCACTTAATGTTGCTGATACTAAAGCTTATACAAAAGTTGACTATAAAAAAAGATATGACGACCTAAAACGATATTATGATAGGAAGTTAGGAGAGTGGAATTCTAAAGAAGGAGACCTTAAAGCACAGCTTCAAGCAAACCGACCTAAGTACACACCACCTAAATCTGAAGAAGAATTAAAAGTCTTTAAAGAAGAATATCCTGACATATATGGAGTTGTGGAAACTGTATCTCACTTGCAATCTCGTAATGAGATGACAAGTTTACAAGAAGAAGTTGAAGCTCTTAAAAAAAAGAATGATGCTTTGGCAGCTCGTGAAGCTCAATTAGAGTTATCGAAATTTCATCCAGACTTTAATGAAATTAAAGAATCAGATGATTTTCATGCTTGGGCAGATGAACAGCCAATGGAAATTAAATCTTGGATTTATGAGAACAACAACAATGGTAAACTTGCAGCAAGAGCAGTCGACCTGTATAAAAAAGACCGAGGACTTGTATTAGATAAAAAAACTACTACTGAAAATAAGCAACCTAAAGCAGGTGCTGATTTGCTAGTTAAAACTAGAGAACAAATTGGACAACCTACTGGACAGAAGCCAATTTTCAAAACCTCAGATATTCAAAAGATGTCTGTTGAAGAGTTTGAAAGATATGAAAAAGATATCATGACAGCTCAAGCAGAAGGTAGAGTTATTAAAGATTAACTTTATTTTCTTTTTTATCAACAAGTAAACAACAAAAAAGGAATATATTATGGCACACTTTGCAGGAAGTTCTACTACTAACTTTGGTGGACAGAACCCTTCAGGAACACAAGCGAATACATTTTGGGTTCCAGAAATATATAGTAAAAAAGTATGGATGGCTTTAAGAAAAGCATCTACAGTCGAAGCAGTCTGTAACACAGACTACATGGGCGAAATCAAATCATTCGGTGATACAGTAAATATCGTGAAAGAACCACAAATGTCTGTGGCAGCTTACACTAGAGGTACAGCTACTTCTAATACTGCGATTACTGACCATGAATTAGTGTTAACTATTGACAAAGCTAATTACTTTAGTTTTGCAATCGATTCTTTAGAGAAAAGATTTGGTCACATTAATTTTTCTGATATCGCTTCTAACAACGCAGCTTACAAGCTAAAAGATACAATGGATGCAGAAGTATTAGAGCATATGTATACTGAGTCTATCGGTTCAGGTTCAGCAGCAGATTCTCTTACTCCTATTGCAACAGCAAATGGTGTAGCAGCATCTCAAACTATCTTTGGTAAAGTTGCAACTCCGATTGATATTGGACACGCATCAGGTGAAGTTGACCCTCTAAACTTTATGAGTTCATGCTCACAAGTTATGGATGAAAAAGATAACCCTGAAGAAAACAGATGGTTCGTAGCAGCTCCTAAGTTCTACAATACATTAGCTGATACATCATCTAAACTTCTATCAATTGACTACAATGCAGGTAAAGGTTCATTAAGAAATGGTCTTGTTGCATCTGGTCTAGTTAGAGGTTTCGCTATGTACAAATCTAACAACTTGAAAACACAACAAGTTGGTGGTGGTTCTGGACCTACTGAAGCAGTAGTTCAGTTCGGTCACATGAGAAGTACTTCTTGTGCGAATGCAATGAACACAGTTGAGTCTTTCAGAAGTCCAACTACATTTGCTGACCAAGTAAGAGGTCTTCATGTATATGGAAGAAAAGTTCTTGAGAAATTATCAGTTGGTGCTGGTATTATCAAAATAGACTAATCAATAATCAAATGTTAGGGGGAGCAATCCCCCTTGCATTATTTTAATAAAAGGAAATTATAATGGATATAAGAGAACATATACCACATTTTGTAAAAGAACATAAAAAAGCAATAGCAGTAGCTGTTGTTGTTTTAGTTATTGCAATAATATTATAAGGAATTTTATGGGATTAATGTCATCTCCTGCTTGGACTAGGAAAGAAGGCAAAAATCCTAAAGGTGGTCTAAATAAAAAAGGTAGAGCATCTTATAATAAGGGTAAAACAAAAACTGGTAAGAAAAGAAATCTTAAAGCTCCTAGTAAAGTTGTAGGAAATAAAAGAAGAAAAAGTTTTTGTGCAAGAATGAAAGGAATGAAAAAGAAATTGACTTCCAAAAAAACTGCAAGAGACCCTAATTCAAGAATTAACAAATCATTAAGGGCATGGAACTGTTAAATGGCAAAAACATATAAATCAATAGTAAACGAATTATTAGTAGAATTAAATGAACCAGAAGTTTCAACAGTAGCTACAGGAGTTGGAATACAAAAACAAGTAGCTAATGTAGTTAATAGAGCTTACTTTGATATAGTCGATGCTGTTGATGATTGGTCATGGTTAAGTACAGATGTACCTGATGACCCTTATTATGGAAATACAATTGTACCAACAGTTGTTGGACAAAGATGGTATTTATTAAAAGCTGGTTCTGCAAATATAGATTCAGATTTTGATTCAGTAAACTGGGATATGTTTACTTTAGTAGATACTAACTCACCTTACACAAACAATAAATTACCTTTTACAACTTTAACAACATGGAGAAGTAACTATGCTTCTTCAGAAGAACAGAATGCAAGAACTAATAATTATGCAACTCCAGTAAGAGTAATAAGAAGTTCAGATGGTAGAAGATTTGGATTATCTCCAATACCTGATAAAGTTTATAATATACATTTCTTTGCATACAATAGACCTACTGCTTTATCAGCAGATGGTGATACAGTATTATTTCCAGAACAATACAAACCAGTTTTACTAGCAAGAGCTAGATATTATTTATATCAATTTAAAGATAACATTGCTCAATCACAATTAGCTTTAGATGAATATAAAAAAGGATTACAAAATATGGCTGATAATTTAAATTCACCTCAGCCACAATATATGTCAGATGTAAGGTTTACTTACTTACTACCATAGGATAAAAAATTATGCCAACACAAGGAGCTTCTATTACAGTTGCAGGAGGATTAGATTTAGTATCAAGTTCTCATGCATTATTTAGAACACCTGGTGCAGCAACTATATTAGAAAACTTTGAATCATCTACAACAGGTGGTTATAGAAGAATTAATGGTTATACTAAATGGGGTGGTGCAAATGCAACATCTCCTTCAGGAACTCCTGCAGATACTATTACAGGTTTAGTAGCTTATGCAGGTGGAGTAGTAGCTTGTCAAGCTGGAGATATTTACTGGTCTAATGATGGTATTACTTGGTTACAAATTAATAAAAATACTTATGTAGCTAAAACAGGAACAGTAGCAGTTACTGCTGGTTCAGCTACAGTAACAGGAACTGGTACATCATTTACAACTGAGTTTGCTACTAATGATAGAATACAAATTAATAGTATTAACTATAGAGTATTATCTGTTACAAGTGATACAGTATTAACTTTAGATTATAATGTTGCAGCAAGTGCAAGTGGACAAGCTGTTAAAAAAAGTGGAGTATTAGCAGCAGCTTTATCTGGTGCATCTACTATAACAAGAACTAATCAAACTAATAATCAATTTGATTTCTATGAATCAGAAGGTGCTTATGGTACTTTGTATATTACTGATGGTACTAATAAAGTAGCAGAGTTTCAAATAACAGTTTCAGGTGGAGTCAATACTTATTACTTTGAAGAATTAACAAGAGCAGCTCCAACTAATCCTAAAGTATGTGCTATATTTTCAGAAAGATTAATAGTAGCAGGGCAAACAGCTTCAACAAGTACAGTAGCTTATAGTACTAGATTAAAGCCATATGACTTTGAAGGAGCTTCAGCAGGTGAAATAGATGTTGGAGATACTATTGTAGGTATAAAAGTCTTTAGAAATAGCTTAATTATATTCTGTAAAAATAGTATCTTTGAGTTGACAAGTCTTGATTCTACCCCTATACTTAAGTCTATAACCAAAAATATAGGTTGTGTAAATGGTAATTCAATTCAGGAGATAGGTGGAGATTTAATCTTCTTAGCACCTGATGGATTAAGAACAGTTGCTGGTACAGCTAGAATTGATGATGTTGAAATTGGTTCTATTAGTAGAAAAATATTACCTTTAATAAATAATCTACTATCTAATATTCAACAATATACTATTTCTAGTATGGTAATTAGAGAAAGAAGTCAGTACAGATTATTTTACCATAAGTCAGGACAAGGACAGTCAGGACAATTAGGAATTATAGGAACTTTTAAATTTGATGCAAATGGAGTTCCTGCTTTTGAATGGAGTGAATCAAAAGGTATGGATGTAAAATTCTGTACTTCAGAATTAAATCCTCAAAACGAAGAAGTAAAATTTAGTGCAAATGAAACTGGTTACATCTATGAACTAGATAAAGGTAATGACTTTGAAGGTAATAATATAGATGCTAAGTTTCAAACACCAGATATGGATTATGGTGACAATGGTTTAAGAAAAAGTTTGTATGCAGTTAAAGCAAACATTAAACCAGAAGGAACTCAACCTGATTTAAAAATGAGAATTAGATATGATTTTGAATCTACAGATGTACCTCAACCTGGTGCAGTTAATGTAGGTTCTTTAGCTGCTACTTCTTTATTTGGAAATGCAGTCTATGGAACAGCTACTTATGGTGCAGTAACATTACCAAGTAAAAGAATGATTGTAACAGGAAGTGGTTTTTCAAATAATTTTAGATTTTTTAGTAATGATAAAAATGCTGCATATGCAGTTAATGGTTTATTCATTTCATTTATAGCAGGAGGAAGAAGATAATATGGCAGGATATGTACGACAGAGTTCAGCAGAAATAGCAGATACACTTACAATTAATGCAGTAGATTTAAATAATGAATTTGATGCTTTAGTATCTGCATTTAATAATGGTTCAGGAAATGTTGCAGGACACAAACATGATGGTACTGCAGCTAATGGTCCAGTAATTGCATTGATTGGTGACTCAGGTGTTGCAACTCCTTTAAACAAAATTCTTATAGATAGTACTAATCATCATTTAGAATTTAATGTTAATGTAAGTGGTAGTTCAGTAGAACAACTTAAAATACAAGATGGTAAAATTGTACCTACTACTACTAATGATATTGATTTAGGTACTTCAACTTTACAATTTAAAGATGCTTACTTTGATGGTAATGTAACTTTAGATGGTTTAGTAATTGGAAGTGCTACAGCTATAACAGATGTTGATACAGATTTATCATCTGTTTCAGGAAGTGATAATACAGTAGCTTCAGCTAAAGCAATTAAAACTTATGTTGATGCACAAGTAGGTGGTTCAGATTTAGATTTTTCTGGTGATAGTGGTGGTTCTCAATCAATTGATTTAGATTCACAATCATTATCATTAACTGGTGGAACTGGTATTAATACTACAGGTTCTGCACAAACAATGACTTTTGCAATTGATACAGGAGTTGTTGTTGATAAAACTACAGCACAAACTTTAACAAATAAAACTTTAACTACTCCAACTATTGCTTCAATTACAAATGGTGGAACAGTTACAATTCCTTCTGGAGCAGATACTTTAGTTGCAAGAACTTCTACAGATACTCTTGAAAATAAAACTTTAAGTACTCCAACTTTAACAAGCCCAGTTATTAATACAGCAATTAGTGGTACAGCATTTAAAGATGAAGATAATATGTCATCTAATTCTGCTACAGCAGTTGCTTCACAACAATCAATTAAAGCATATGTTGATACTCAAGTAGCTACAGTACCTACTGGAGATATTACTGCAGTTGTTGCAGGTACAGGTTTATCTGGTGGTGGTACATCTGGTTCAGTAACTTTAAATGCAGAAGTTTCAGCAGCAAGTACAAATACATTTACAAATAAAACTATAGATGCAGATGGTACTGGTAATAATATTACTAATATTGAAAATGCAAATATTAAATCAGCAGCAGCTATTGATGCAACTAAAATTGCAGATGGTTCTGTTACAAGTGCAGAGTTTCAATATATTAATTCTTTATCAAGTAATGCTCAAGACCAAATAGATTTAAAAGCTCCTTTAGCTTCTCCAGCTTTAACTGGAAACCCTACAGCTCCTACTCAATCAGCAGGAGATAACTCAACTAAACTTGCAACTACAGCTTATGTAGATAATTCTCAAGCTGCTAGAGACCAATTAAGTGAAATGACAGATGTTACACTTTCTGGTTTAGCAGATGCTAATTATTTTATATATGATAACTCAGCAAGTAAATGGAAAAACAAAGCTATAAGTGGTGCAATAACTTCTAATAAAGAAGGTGTTACAACATTAGCTTCAGGAATTGATGCTACTAAAATAGCTGATGGGTCAGTAACAAGTACAGAATTTCAATATATTAATAGTTTATCATCTAATGCTCAAACTCAATTAGATGCTAAACAAGCTACTATTGATTCATCTAATAGATTAAATGCTAATCTAATACATGATGGTTCAGTAGATAATACAGAATTTGGATATTTGAATGGTGTAACTTCTGCTATTCAAACTCAAATA
>Ga0209645_1000866_pt1 | contig 15530 bp, 40 predicted proteins | sample ETNvirenome_6_30_FD_184070 | JGI IMG/M metagenome (GOLD analysis project Ga0209645, IMG submission 184070) | Marine viral communities from the Pacific Ocean - ETNP_6_30 (SPAdes) (version 2) | ecosystem: Environmental > Aquatic > Marine > Oceanic | place: Pacific Ocean | collected 2013-06-19
TTAAACACTGGCTGAGGTACCCAAAAATGGGTAGCTACCCATAATTAGGTTATTCTTCTATAGGCCAATTATCGTACCAATCGATTCCTTGTCTATTTTCATAATCTTCAACCATTTTATCAAAAGATGGCCAGTTCCATAACTGTTGACGCTTTCGTCTTGATTCATAACAATCTCTACAACAATGTGGTTTCCTATTCGCAGGAATTTTTACTTGTTGAAAATCATTACTTTCACAGGTTGGACAATTTGCCATTTGTATTGGTTTACCTTTGTGTTCATTGTATCGCATTTTATCACCTTTGGCTCCACAAGACCGGAGTCCTGTGGTAGCCGGTTTTAGTCTTCAAACCATTTTATCTTTCCGTCAATGATTTCATAACTCATATAATATGGGTCACATAAACCAGTGTCGTCAAATACTAGTTTGAATGGTCTTTGCATTGGATAACCTAGAGTTGGACTTTCTCCAGTGGTTTCAAATTCCATAATTATCTTATGGACTTTTCTCCACTCTTGACCATAAAATGGTTCCACTTCAATGTGGTCACCATCTTCATGATATATCCAATATTGAGTATACCATTTTGGTGTTCCTCTACCTCTAGGCATTTCCGCATTCCTCCGAGCAGAATACAAAAGGTTTAACTTTCACAATGTATTCTTTTCTAAGTTCGAGACATTTCGGACATTCTTTTTTTTTGCGTGTGTCGTTCATAGAGTTTTACCTCCGATTAAGACTCAAGGCCTTAATCAGAAATAGAGAGACGAGGGGTGCATATATACTTGTTGGCCTAAATGTGTTTTAGACATTTAGGATAAATAACCTATTAGGTTAATTAGGATAATTGGGGGATTTAGATTAATGGCGAAAAGCCATAATGTGTTTTAGGTTATTATGGGTTTCAGGTTGTTTAGGTGATTAGGTTATTTGGGTGGTTTGGGGTTTTAGGAGTTTTGGTTTTACGACAATCAGGTTATCAACCTCAGGTTGTTAACTGAACAAAAACGTGCATTTTAAGGCCGTTTCCTGAGCCAAACTACCCTGTCAAGCACAGTCACAACGGGAATGTCTATATACACCTTAGGAATGCTTTAGGATGATTTTGGCCCTTTAGTATATATACTCTCTTTATATAGGCAAGTCTTTATTTTTGACCAAAATTGGGTCATTTTTTTTCTCCCTTAAATACCCCTTTCTACGCTAAATCGGGGTATATAAAGGGGCGTAGTTATTATATAGACCCCTCGCCGTTAGGGAAGCTATGAACGAAATCGTAATCCCCCGAAACGGTCAGCCAATTTGTTCAAATCGCAAATGCGGTATTGATACAGGTATGTCTGGCCCTTTTGGGTTTATGCCTCGCCGACTATCTGAAAAGTTGCTTTACAGAGATGACAGAGGAATACTTCAAATGAAGTATGAATGTCAGGAATGTAAAACCAAATATCAAAAGATATTGTATGACCAATCCAATCCTTGTTTTATTTGTAAGAAACCTAAGAATAGTGACAAGCCAATGAGATGTGATAATTGCTATCCAGATGCAGATATAATCACTAGGTCAGACTGGAGTAAATGGAGGAAGTCTAAATGAGTTGGACAGACAAATTCAAACATTGTATGGCCTGCGATGAGCCATCAGTATATTGTGATTGTGAAGAGCCTGATTACTTTGAGGACAAATATAGATATCCATATGAGAAAGCTACAATAGATAATATCGGTAAGATTCTATGGGGAGATTCAAAATTTAAAAGAATGGAGTAATTATGAAAATTAAAAAACTAAGTGAAAAAGATTGGATGTTTAGACATTCATATAATCGTAATGAACCTACATGGACTCAATATCGAATTTTCGATGTTGATGAAAATGGCGATTGTCATTTCCATATGTGGGCTTCTGATTACAAATCCTTAGATTGGTTAAAAGAAATTGTTGGAGATATAGAAGGAATGTCTCCACTAAAGGAGGACTAATGAATAAATGGGAGAAAATAGCATACATTAATTTTATAGTGGATGCTACTAGAATTGGTCGAGAGATAGGTGAGAAAGATGCTAGTGTTAAACTATCTGAATCCTTCCCTGCTAAATGGTTAGAGAAAACTGATTTCTTAGGAATAGAATGGAGGAAGGAATGAGTTTAGTTGGAGCAGGTAATTGGTGGGATAAAAAAGACAAGTATTCCCGTTGTCCTAAGTGCGACAAGAAAGGATTCTACAGTACAAGTTTGGTAGATAAAAATGGGCTAATTCACAAGTGGGATTCGTGTATGTTTTGTAAGGGATTCGTGCTCAAAGAGGATGGGGCATAGATGTTATATAGACTACGCTACTGGGGTTCTATGAACGGACACAAAGTTGTTGGCTGCAATGCCTCAAATCCGCTTGACTGCGACTGTCGAAACTGTATATGCTACAAGCTCGACCTTATGGAAGAATTAAGAATGGAGGTACACTAATGGATTCAGATGATTTAGATATGTTGCCTGTTGATAGGTTTTGTATCGAGAATGGTATTTCTTCAGTTGATGGAGTAAAGGTTAGACTAAACCCAGACTATGCGGAAGCAGGTTCCAGAGAGGTATTCACTATCTCTGGCGACTGGGATGGTAGAAAGTGTTGGATAGGAGATGAGAACAATAGAGGATGGTATGTTTACTATTCTTCACTAGAGTTTGTCTCGGAGGCTGACGAATGAGGGATAATGGAGATTGGACTAGTCATTACAATTATGATAAGATTAGTGCATTGACCGAACTAGAATTGTATGGAGGAGTTTCTGAAGAGTCTAAGAAGGCAATTCAGAAGCAGGTAGACGAGTTAATGTTAGAAGCCTTTGCAGATGGTTATAGTCTCGACGGTGGCTCAATAACTTACGAACAATACGAAGGATTACTAAGGAGTGGATGGAGGCCAGAATTTGGATTCCAACAGTGTTTCTATGATGTCCTTGTTGATGACAAAATGCAGGATTGGTACAATGATTTATCAGATGACCAAAGGAAGGAATTGATAGAGTCAGGAGAGTACTTCGACATGGAGGAAATATGGTGAGCTATATGTGTCCAGATTGTGGAGAGAGATGCGATGAAACTGTTATCGTTAGAGGCGTATTTGGTGAAGATGAAGTTTGCAGGTGGTGTCATGAAACAGATTGAAAGTGACAATTTTATTCATTGGGAGGACTTTCCTTGTGAAGATTGTGACCAAAAGTTAGATTTGATGGCAGAGGAGTATGACAAATACGGAACTCATTATTTCAATGAGAATAGTTTTTGTTGTTCTTCAGCTTGGCAACAGCTTATACCTTTGGAGGAACTCCGATGAGTCTTGAAGCAGATTACAGGTTTAGATGTCATGAAGATGATTGTGATTGTTATGGAAAGGAGTTGATTTGGATTCCTAAAGACAATGGTGGATATAGACTAATTTGTCCAGTCAAAATATTGACACAATCAGATTACAATTTGAAGTATGTAAAATTCATATCAAATGCACAAATGGAGGAAGAAGAATGAGTCGAGGACAACTACATATTAGTGAACATAATTTTACCTATAAAGGCCCGTGTTTTATTTGTGGTAAGGAAAGAGAAGAAGTAGAGTTTCCAGAATCTAACACTGACTTTCCAAAAGGCTATAAAGATTACAGGTGTTTCGATGAGAATTGTGAGGCATATTGTTGGGCCGGTGTGACATCTTATGCTAGTGGTAGTGATAAACCAGAACCAGAAGAATATGAGAGAGACGGATGGGAGCGTGTAATATGAGCGACAAGAAAAAGAAATATAGAGTATATGTCAGGTTCGAAGAAGAGTATATAGATGTAGAGGCAAAGGATGAAACTGAAGCCCATACATTGGGCAACAATTACTTCTTATCTGAAGCACCTATATACACTCAAGATATCGAGGAGATATAGAGGAGAAATAATTAGACCATAACTATTATATACTCCTACTGTATGAGAAAAATATGAGCGAATACAAAACAACCCATAAAGACAGAAACAATGTCTTCAATCAAACCATTGAAGATTCTGTGATAATCAGTAAGGCCCAATATGATATGATGCAATATTATATCAAGAAAATAGATGAGTCTAATGCATACCTCACTCGTAAACTTGAGGCAGCAGAGCCTCTTCTTAAGGGCTACAAATATGCAGACAAAACAGTAAGGTATTCTGATGGTACAATATCAGACCATCCTTATTTTGGTTATTGGTTTTGTGTAGAAGAGGAGGTCGAATAAATGGATTGTATAATCTGTGATGTTGAGGTGACTCATCCTTTTGATATAGGTATTGCAACTGTTCAAATAGTAGATAAAGTTGTTTGTAAAAAGTGCTTTCAGGAGGCCGAATAAATGACTAATTACACAGGTGTTGATGGTAAGAATTATTGTGGATGTTATATCTACAAAATACCTAGCAATCACGCCCATGCAAAGAGGAGCTACAAGCAAATGAATACTTGTATTATTTGTGGAGGTAAATACTAATGGATTGTACAGGCAATGAGAAGTATTGCGAGTGTATGGATTGTTCACATGATAGGGCTGAAGAAAGGTATCAAAATATGATTGACAATGCAGATTGGAATGATTATGGAGGCTGGGATTAAATGGCTTTGAAATATTGGCAAACGTGGAGGGTCATGATGGACACTGATGAGTATCTACCTAACCCAAATCATTTGGTTTATGATAATGGGGTTGAAGTAGACCCTTCAGAATATCCATTTACAAGCCGTTCAGAGGCTCTTAAAGAGGCTAAGAAGCAAGTAGGCCTCAGAGGTATTCCAAGCCTTTATTTTGAATCTAATGGCTGGTATGTGGACACGGAGGAAATTGAATAAATGAATTTGAGTCACGGTAAAAAATTGCCTGTCAGAATGACCAGAGGATGGGTTTACGAGATGATAGCAATGATAGAATCAACTTATGATTTAGATGCAGATTGGAATCAGGATGCAATAGATTTCTTGAAGTATCTCAAGAAAAGATTGGAGGATTTCTAAATGGAAGAAATAAACGCGACAAGAATAAAAGAAACCATAATAGACTTAGCAGATAGTTTAGAGTCAAAAGAAGAGCTATGGGAAGCATGGAAGACACTGAATAAGGCAATGAGTTATCTAAGTGCTAAACATACGATTGCAGAAACAAAGGAGGACTCTAATTGAAGTGTCAAGACTGTAATAAACGATGTTTGAGAATAGTCTATCAAGTCTGTCAGAATGAAGACTGCATTAGATGTGGTGAACATTAAGGATTAGGATGAAAGGGGAGGTTTCACTTTTATTTTCCTCCCCCCCCTAGTCAATTAGGTATCTATTCATACGCTTATAGTCGTTCTAGTCCCTCGCGCAGGCGCGTAGGATGGCGGAGGAATATTTTATGTTCCAATGATGCTAATCACTATGTATTGACAATTATATTTGTCAGGGTCAGAACTGGGGGCGCGGAAGCCCAGTACAGGAGGGTATATATACCTATGGGCGCTACCTAAAAACGAGTAGGGCTAAGGGTTAAATATCTATCTATCCCTACCCACATTTGAGTAGGCACCCAAAAATGGGTAACCCACTCAAATCCGAGTTGCTACTCAATAATGAGTAGTTCCTCATTTTGCAAATCAGGACTTGAGACCAAGCCCTAAGGGGCTAACGGCTAGTCTATATAAAAACCATGGCCCTATTCAAAAAAGGTCAAACAGAACTTGAAAATGCTCCCCAGAAAATGCCTTTGAGCACAAATAGACCTTCTAATCTATATATACTGTCTAGTATCTCGTAAAATGCAGGTAGTCAAATTTTACCTGTTTTGTGCGATGGCAAAAAGCACAGCGGCCCCGTGATTACAGCCAAACGGGCATCTCCGCGAAGAAGAGCCATTAAGGAACGCCTCCCGCCTTGAAAGACGCGGTATAGAAATCAAAAAAAAATTGGTGAAAAATCATGTACAAAAAAAGTGAACAGAAATTAGCTAGTCAGCCCGTATGGGCTAATATCAAGAGAAACCCATTTCGAGCCCGTAGAAAGGCCGTAAGTGCGGCCAAAAGGAAGTTTGATACATTGGACTTCCCTCAGCTCTTGAGAGAGTGCGAAATTCTTACAGCAACTCGCGAAAAGCATTATTGTTTTCATTTCAAAGAATGGACTAAAAATCCAGTTGGAGGAATTCAAAAATGAACTTAGACCGAATTGTGGAAACTCCGATTGGAAAAATGACAGAATCAAACTGGAATATTGTAGTTTGGATGTTGGGTTATTTGGAAGAGCATCATTGGATAGATGCTTTTTCAGTTGGTAGCCTAGACGAAGACTGCTACATAGAGGACCTTCAGGACCTCATAAATGGCATTAATGAACGCTACTCTGTAGAACCTACAGAGAAGCTTCAAAAGATGCTAGAATTGGACTCTTGGAGTGATTCATATGAATAAGTACACAATGTTTAGAGTATCCCAAAAGATGTTATACAATCTGGAAGATTACCTAAACAAAATGGACCCAGAAAATACCTACAATATTGGTTCTGCTTATGGTGGTTGGAGATTAGAAATAATAGATGAAAACCACTGCATAAAATCCGTTCCAGTTGGAAACGGTTTTTATCATCCTAAAAAAGAAATGTATTATTTGATTAATGCATTCATTGAAGGATTTGAAGCAGCCAAAAAAAGGAAAGAATAAGCATGGCAAAAGGCACCCCTGACCTGATGTGGTTGGGGGTGTCAAAATGCCCTATGGGTAGGTAACCTATAAATTTTTTATAATTTTCTACCAAAAGTATATATAGTCTTAGATTGTCGAGGGTTTAATGGGAATTAGTGCAGTAATAAATAAGCCAACCCCTTTCTTTGAGGCTAAGGTAAAGCAAGCTCATGACGTTTATGTAGAGGATGGTGGTACGATGGATTTTGATGAGTTTATGCGGATGGCTTGGGCATTTCATAAGATAGAGAGTACTTTTACAGAATCGAGTGTTGATGCATTGCGTCAGGTTATGTTAGTAGATATGGCAAAAGAAGGTCGTTTACCATAAGTATATATAGTAGTGTATATGATGTATATACATGGTATGGTCAAAGACTAAGAAGCGTCCTAAGCGATATTTGATTTCTGTAGGGCGAGATAGGTTGAGAGAGAAGGTCATGGAGGATTTATGGCGTATAGTTACGATAGAGGGTTCTTCGATGGCGGACGAGGTATGGGATGCTTTGTATATGCACGTAGAGAGGCATAAGGATATATTAGAGTCGAAGGATGATGGTGGAGATGGTAGGATACATATGGACCGTGACACAGAGTTTGAGGACACGGTTGCTAATGAGACATATGCTGCACAGGAAGGTGTAGTAGAGGAGATATTGGATGCCGAGCGTAGAGTCGAACAAAGAATGGTTAGAAGCGATTTTTTTAGAAATAAGGGAGGCTTATGAGCGAAGGAAAAGGAAAGGTAGGCAGACCTAGTACATATAGCCTAGCAGATAAGCAGGAGGCTTTTGGAATGTACTTGAATGGTATGAGCTATCGGGCTATTGCGGAGGAGTTGAACAAGCGATATGACTGGGGTTTGAGTATGCGAACTGTACAGAAGTGGGCAGCTAAGATGGGTTGGAAAGAACAACTTACGGAGGTTGAGCATGATTTGGCAGAGGAGGTTAAGCGCACGGTGGTGAAGGATGTTGGCGCACGCATGGCTGAGGTAGAAGAGGTAAGGCAGGAATTTTTGGGCCGCCTACGGCAGGGTAATGCAGAAATCCGCGGGCATGAGTTTGCTAAGATGACAGAGATGTTAAACAACATGGGTGATGTGCAGAAGGAAAAAGACGAGTTGGTGATGCATATTAATGAGTGTATACAGCAGGCGTTGAATGAGACTGACATAAGCAGGGCAAAAAAACAGCATTTTTTGAGGACATATATTGCGTTGTTGCGAGGTGATTTAGATGGATGATTTTAGTTTAAATGACATGGTAGATTTTTTTCAAGAGGGTGATGTTAAGGTATTGTCTGCGGATGAGAAAGGAGTCAAGGAAGTTCCAAAAAAGCGCAATGGATTGAGTGGCGGTCATGTAGCAGGCAAGCGCAAACACACGTTTACTAAGGAAGATTTAGAAAAGCAAATCAGATATATGGACATACGTGCATATTGTTTGAAAAAAATGCAAGTTTCACAAGAATTTAGAGACAAGCACTGGCAGGTAACGGATGATAATTTGAAGATATATATGCAGGGATTGTTTGATGCTTGCGATGATTTTCTTGGATGGTGTGAAGGGAGGATAGACAATGAGTGATAAAAAAATATGTGAATGTGTGGCTTGTAAATATTGTATAGAAAGAATAGAAAAGAAAAATTGGAGAGATACTGATGAGTGATGCGACGCGCGCAGATGTGTGGACGGTTGTTTTGCATGAGTTAATGATGCACATTCAGAAGTTTGTAGATAATAATCCTATGGAGTATAAGGGAAAAGAGATGAAAGCGTACACGACAGCGTTGGGTATGGTAAGTATTCTTTGCAAGAATATGATAGAGGACATAAACAGGGAGCCAGAGAATGTGGAGGTGTAAGGCTTGTGGCATGGTAGTAACACCGATAGATGTAGAGGACCATGGTGGATTTTGTAAGGAGTGTCGCAATGAATAGTTTGCTTGCTATTTTTTTGATAGTGGTAGCATTTATTGCAGGTTTTTGGCTTGGCGTTAACACATATAGGGAGCAGATAAAGAAGAGATTATGAGAAAACGTCATATTGCTAGTGAAGTACATCATATGACTATGTGTGGTCATGAGACTACATATCAGGAGTATGAGAAGATGAAGAAGCGAGATTTGAAGCACGTCAATTGTAAGAAGTGTTTGGAGTTATTGAAATGAAATGGAAGTTTAATTGCTTTGTATGTGGCGAGACGTGGCAAGAGGAACACAGAAAGTTGCACAAAGATGATTTTATATTTAGTGAAAAGAAGGAAGGTCGTCCTATGTTAGATTGTTATAAGTGTAAGATGGACAAAGTATATACACCATTGATGGGGGAGATAGTTGGTAACCGTGGGTGATTATCGAGATAAGGTGATTCACAAGTACATGGGCAGGTCGTTTTGGACGATGTGTGGTCGTTATGTGGATAATACAGAAGGTTTGATGAATGTGACGGCATCTGATAAGGACCATGAGGTAAATTGTTTGGCTTGCAGGAGATTTATTGATGAATAGATACGCAGTTCAGGAGCAGCGCAACAAAGTAAGTCGATTGCTTCGTACAAGTAATAGAAACAGGAACGCGATGCGTTGGAGTAAGAACGAAACCGAGGCGCATATAGACATGAAGTTTGCAATTTGTAAGCAGTTAAAGGAATGGGGACATGAGTTTTACACAGAAGCAGTGTTTGAGCCGTCAGGATTGCGTGCAGATGTAATAGATGCGGACTCTGGTATTGTTTACGAGGTTGTAAATACAGAAGGCAGTGATTCTATTTTAAAAAAACAGCATATGTATCCGTTGGAGATACGAGTTGTTAATGCAAACCAAAAATTTACTAAGGAGTTATTGTTATGAACAATAATTTTGAAGAGGATTTAGAAGACGGTCAGATGGGTGAGCGTGCTGTTAGACATTTTGTCGAGACGCAATGGCACAAGAAGTTTATCACATATGGCAATACGGCCGCTTTTGACATTATGTTTCAGAATAATAAACAGAATCCTATATTTTTTGAGGTCAAGACAGATATGTTTGAAAAAGATTGGGACAAGGGTGGTACAGGTAACATAGCGGTAGAGTACAGGTGTCGTGGTAAGGACAGTGGTATTAAGACAACCATGGCAGATTGGTTTGCATATTACTTTCCTAACTTAAGTGAGAATCATTTATGGATAATTCGCATGGATAAGTTGAAAGAATTGATAAAGGAGAACAAATTTAAGACAGTTGCAGCAGGAGAGCCTGATGAAAAGACAGGAAAAAAAGTAAGTCGTTGTTATTTGATACCTCGGTTTGATTTTCGTGGTTATTTTACAGTAAGTACGTTTGACGGACAGGAGTGGTTACCATCATTAGACTAATTAAGGATGGCAAGGTCATAGAGGAGACAAGCGATTTACATTATATACACGAACAACTTATAATTCATGACAAAGATGTTAAAGACATAGTGATAACTGTACGAAAACACAAGTGATGGACCATAGCAAACACATAACTCAGGCAATCGCAGGTGCTTTAGAGATAATGAATGAGCAGCCACTTAGTTTGAATGAGTTCATAGATGAGGTGATGCGAGACTATATGGAGCAGGAGCCGGGAACTTATGTACCGTTGGGTGAGATGCATCAGCAGTGGGAGGAAAATTTCCAAAAGGGAGAGTTTGCTTCTATAATTTGCGCACGTGGTCACTTGAAAACGACATGGGGGCTGTGTGTATTGGCTTATATGATGCATAAGCAGCCAAACTTTCGTGCTTTGTATATATCTGCGACCTTAGAGCAGGCTTGGGACAAGTTAGAGCAGTTTGAGGAGCTTTGTAAGCGAAGTTGGAGACTTAGTGCTTTTTTAGAAAAGAGTGACGACAAGAAAGTTACAATAAGAAAAAGTGCAAAGAGGTTTAACAATGGAAGTAGGGTGGCTGCTGCAAGTATTGGAAAAGCCCTTGAGGGTCCTCACGTACACATGATTATTTTGGATGACGTTTTGCAGGAGTTTCCTAATTTGACAGATGATAAGGTTATTCATTATGTACAGAGAGTTGTGATGCCAATGCGCCTTCCAGATTCTAAGATGTTGCTTGTAGGTACACAGAAACGTGTAGGTGACATAACTGACTGGGTGTCTGAGAGTTCTGAGTGGAATGTGATACGACATCCAGCACTTTTGGAGGATGGAAGTCCTAGGTGGCCAGAGTATTGGAATCAAGAGCGGTTAGATACAGAAAGGGAGACAATGGGAAGTCGGGCGTTTGAGTCTGAGTATATGTTAAATCCATTGGACCCAGAAAGTGCAGTTATACCGTATGAGGTTCTTCAGCGTTGTTTAGATGAAAATCTTGATATGGGGTTGCCAGAGTACAGTGACGATATAAGCGTCGTAATGGGCGTTGACTTGGCTGTGGGTATGAACAGTCAGAATGATGAGACAAGCTACTGTATTGTGGCTTATAATAAGCGTACGGAGCATCGTAGGTTACTATACAGTTGGACAGGTAAGGTAATGGCAAAAGGCAGTGGTTGGTTAGAGACTCAGGTGTTGAAAATCAGAGAGCTTGCGAAACGTTTTAATCCAGAAACGATAATGATAGAATCGAATGGGTATCAGAGACTTGTGGTTCACAGTGCGTCAGATTTGGCAGGATTACCAGTCGAAGGACACAACACGGGACGCGAAAAGCACTCACACGATGTGGGTATACCGGGGTTGGCCTTGGAGTTTGAAAAAGAGAGATACCAGATTCCGTGGCAAAAAGAAATAAGAGAAGCAAGCAGACCGGGACCTAGAAAGTTGACAGATGGTTTGAGTAGGTTAGTTTACGGTAAAAACGGAAGATTAGAGGGTCACACGCCTGATGCAGTTATGGCGTTATGGATGTGTGAGTTAGCGATTAAAAACAAGAACAAACGCGGACTTGCGTATGTTAGTTGGGATTACATATAGAAAAGGTTATATACACAATGCACATACAAGACATCCAACCACACTATGAAAAAACGAACGAGGTTGGAAATTTATGGAATCAGTGACTCTACCAAAGAGGGCCTTAAAGAGATTGCTAAGGCGGAGAATGTTCCCACAGGCGTCTTAGTAGAACCGCTGCTTAGAAGGTACGTTCGGGAGTATCATGGGCGATAAGCGAGATAGGTATAAGATTCCTCGTGGTGTAAAGAAGGAAGCATTGCAGGGTAGAGATTTACGAGCGATGCATGGTTATGGTGGTGGCAAGGTTACAAAATCTATTAACCGTAAGTTAAGGTATCAAAAGGATGTAGGATACAAGACGGCAGTAAAAATAGATACATATTATAGAAGGCATGAGAAGGTAGACCCGCCAGCGGAGAACTTTGGCGACAAGAAGAATCCTAGTAAGGGATATATTATGTGGAAGATGATGGGTGGAAACTCAGGTCACAGTTGGAGTAAAAGGTTGAAGAAAAGTCTTGATGTAATACAAAAAAAGGAAAAGCTTAATAAGATAATGACTAAAGTGGAGGCGATACAACTTGGCATGGTACGATAGATTGTTGGGGCGTAAGCCAGTGCGGAAGCGTTCCGCGTTAGAGGAATTGATAGAGAGAAACACAGCTAATATTGTAAAAGATGCAAGAACGCCTGCATATGGAACTTCAGGCAGTAATCGCGCATTTAAGGCAGATATACTTCCTCCAGTAGACCAGAATTATCTTGAGCAGTTGGCAGATAGGTATTCTCACCTAAGGACTGTAATCACTCGTATAGCTTCTCAGTCTGTCGCCAAAGGGTGGGAGTACCACGCTGTTGGTGATGCAGGTGACAAAGAAGAAAGAAAGATGTTAGAAAAGTTGTTACGAGACCCTACGGGCGGTAATGCAGATATTACAGCAAGTGAGTTCTTTAAGGCAATGATACGACAGGTTGAGGTTTTCGATGATTGTTGGATAAGTGTTGTTTATGACAGGATACAGGGTAGTGATGATAAGATAGTCAAGGAGCTTTGGGTAGAGGATGCAAAGCAGATGCGTTTTGCAGTTGATGATTATGGTAAGTTTAAGAATGAAGAATATTTTGATGTAATTACTAGAGAGCCTTTAGAAAAAGGCGCATTAGGAGAAGGAGGGTTTGAAGCAGAGCCTATGGCATATTTTTATGACATGGGACAGGATGAAGACAAGATTCCTTTTGCAAGAGATGAGATAATTCATTTCAATAAATACAGTGCGAATGCCAGATTGTATGGACAGTCGCCGATTATAGGTCTTTCTAAGAAAATAGAAACCGCTCTCGCCATTGAGAACTTCCAAAACAAAATCTACAAATTAGAGAGGCCACCTAAGGGTTTCTTGGATATTCCCGGCCATGATGAAGAGAGCTTAAACAGATTGGGAGAGTACATAGCAGAGGAGACAAGACGTAATCCTAACTTTGTACCAATCATAAGTAGTAGGGGTGAAGGTTCAAGCGGACAAGCGAAGTTTGTGCCAGTTATGCCTAACATGGATGAGTTGATGGCATTGCCATATATGGAGCGCATTAACAACGACATAAACGCAGCTTATGGCGTTATGCCAATAGTAACAGGAAGTACGGCAGGCGTAGGTGGTTTGAATGCAGAGGGTGAGCAGATATCTTTGTTTGACAGGACTGTGTTAGAAACACAACAATGTTTGGAGATGGGATTCCTTAGGCCATTAATGAGGTTGATGGGTATAACAACATGGAAGGTTAAGTTTGCAGATATTAATACAAAGAACGAGCAACAAGCATTAGCAAATATGTTACAGAAAGCAAATATAATTACAGTATTAAATAAAGTAGGAATAGAGGCAACATTAGATAAAGATGGTAATTTGGTACTTCCAGATAAGCCACAAGTAAGTATGCCAGAAGAAGCTAAACCAGAAGTAGGGGCGTTGAAACCGTGAAGAGTTGTAAGAAGTGTATGGCAGGAGAAAGTAGAGTTAGATTGATGTCTAACGGATTTTGCGAAGAGTGTGAGCATGACAGAGCTTGGAATAATAAAGCAGAGTACATGAGACAGTACAACAAGAACAGTAGAATGTTAATGAGACAGAAGGCTGCACAGGAAGTAAATCGTAAGTGGAAAGAAAAATACGGTGATGCATCTGTTGAAGAAGTAGCTGCATACAAATGAAAACGACAATGACCGTTAAGGGCGGTAAGGGATTTTCAAGAACTCTTAATTTTTGGAAGAAGCAAAGTAATTGGAATAAGATATTAATGAAAGCAGGTAAAAATGTTGCAGAAGAGATTAAAGAAGACGGTATCAAAAGATTATTTACAAAGTTTAACAGCGTTACAGGTAAATTAAAAAAGAGTTTTACATCTGTTGTAACAAGGCGAGGTAACAATGTATTTATTACAGTTAAGTCTACACATCCTGCGGCAGGCATTATGGAGTATGGAGGGTATGTTAAGATGCCAGCATATACTGATGATTATGATACTAACTTGACTCCTTATGTTAACAAGTGGTCTGGAGGAAATGCAGAGATGTATAGTACACAGGATAGAGCAAAATACATGGCATTAAAAATTGAACAAAATCAACCATTTTCACAAGGTACTTTTGCTTTTACTAAAGCAAGGCGTAAGGGAATGAAAAAGTTAGAAAGTGAAGTTATGCGTGTAGGACATCGCATGAAAAAAGAGGCTTCCGGAAAGTAATTATTATTTATATACACGCAGCCAATCTTAGGCCGTGGCAGACGCTAACAATACTAACTGGAAAGTTTACCGACCTGAGTGGTATAACGAAAGAATCTTAGAGACGTTTATTAGCTCGCCTATTATCGATAAACAGAACGATAAGATAGGCACTGACACGATTAAAGAGTCCATGGATTTCTATATGAAATACGGGGTTTATTCATACAAGCATGAAGAGATGCCAGTAGGGCTACCTCTTGCATATAAGGTTAAAGACGGTAAAGTCAAAATACGTGTAGGGATACACAACAAACTTCCGATGCATGATAGAGTGTGGGAAGAGATGAAGATTTACGGTGACAAGGGCGGCTCCTCTATTAGAGGTGAAGCTGAGAAACAAGAGAAGGTCTGCGAAGGAGACGTCTGCCACAACAACATCTCCGAGTTGTCTCTTTGGTCCGTATCATGGGTTGGCAACAGGCCAGCTAACCCAGAAGCTACTGTTACACAAGTAGCAGCAGCCAAAGCAGCAGAACCTGTAAAGGTGACAAAGCAAGTAACACTAGATGAAATAGAACAAATGGTAGAAAAGATAATAGAACGCAAGAATGGTAAGTATTGTCTTTATGCTAAGAAGAATAGAAAGTTACTTGGATGTCATGATACTAAAGCAGGTGCGGTAAATCAAGAGCGAGCAATACAAGCTAGAAGATTTAGTAAAATGAATGAAGAGCTTGATGGTATTCTTGATATGATAAAAAAGAAACCTTGCGAAGCAGGTTATGAGATGATAGGAACTAAATTGATGAGAGGCAAGAAGGTTCCTAATTGTGTTCCTATTGGTAAAGCCGAGTATCAAGGTAGGAAGGTGAACCTTAACAAACCTTTTCGGTTAAAGGGTGAGAACAAGAAGTTTGGGGTTTACGTAAAAAACGAAAAGGGTAATACAGTACAATTAAAGTTTGGTGACCCTAAGATGGACATTAAGCGTGATGACCCTGACAAACGTAGAAACTTTAGAGCAAGACATAATTGTGATAGTCCCGGCCCTAAGTATAAGGCAAGGTATTGGTCTTGTAAGATGTGGAGTACTAAGAATGTATCTAGTATATTAAATAAGATAGACGAACACATATGGGATATTGCAGGAATTA
>Ga0209645_1000867_pt1 | contig 15520 bp, 14 predicted proteins | sample ETNvirenome_6_30_FD_184070 | JGI IMG/M metagenome (GOLD analysis project Ga0209645, IMG submission 184070) | Marine viral communities from the Pacific Ocean - ETNP_6_30 (SPAdes) (version 2) | ecosystem: Environmental > Aquatic > Marine > Oceanic | place: Pacific Ocean | collected 2013-06-19
CTTAGAGATGTGTTTCGAGCTAGAGATTTAGGAGTCCAACCAGACACTAGGCCCCCTGTAGGCCCCCAGCCTGAAGTTATTGAGACACCGCAAGAGGAAGCCCCAACTGTTACCCAGCCTGAAACGACTGAAGATCGGCCTACATTAAGAGAACAAGTTGAGGCGACAAGAGAGAGAAAAAGGTTAGAAGCAAAGACATTGCTAGAAGAGACAATAGCGAGGATGGACGCTATGTCTGATGAGATGTCAGAAGCAGATGTCAATGTGCGTAATCAACTCGATGCGTCTTTGCGACAACTGGAGGAAATTGAAGCACAAAAAGAAGCTGAAAGAAGAGTAGACCCAGAAAGGCAGACTACAGAAGAAGCCTTAGAAGATGCACGAAGACCTGAACCAAGGAGAACTGAAGAGTCCATAGACATAATGCCTATGGGAGTTAGGAAGATTGGAGAGAACAAGGATGGTGAAGATCTTTTTGAGGATGATGCAGGGACAAGATACAGAGTAGGAGTCGATAAAGAAGGTAATATCCAGCACTTTAGGGAGCCTGATCCTTCTGGCTTTGAAGAGTCCGAAATTACAGATAAGAGTCTCGACAGAAGAAGAAGAAAGAGAACTCAGGAAATAGAAAGATACGCCACGGCTCAGGAGTCTGCTGAACAACGTGGAGAGCCGACTATGATTGAAACGATCATGGGAGGAAGAAGACCTACAACACCACCCTTGGAAGCAGAGGGAAGGGCAACAGGAGAAGCGGAGATAACAGATGAAGCAAGACAACTTGTTGAAGGCACACAGGAACCAGTTACCACCGATGAGGAAGCGCCCACCGATACTACCGAACAAGCAGAGGAGGAGAAGCCCACATTAACAGTAAATAGTGCTACTGAAGAGATCATGAAAGCGCCCGAATTAGAGGGTGTATTCAAGAATAAGAGCCAAGCACTGAAGAGATTGAGAGATGAGATTAAAAAAGGAGAGTCAGGAGTTGTAACTCAGATTGGTAAGAGAGGGAAGACTCTCAGGAAAAGTGATATACAAAGTCTTATTCAAGTTATAGCGTCAGAACGACCTCAAGCAGAGGTTCAAACCGAAGCAGAGATTGAGCAACAAGTTGATGAACAACCCGTTGAGGAGACTCAAGATGAAACAGTCGCTGAAACAACAGAGCAACCAGAAGAACAGCCAGCAGAACAGCCACCAAGCGCACCTGAAGAATCTGTCGCTGTTACTGAACAAGCCCCTCAATCAGATCAAGCAATCGCTGATGAGATAAACGAATATGTTGTAGAAAACTACTCAGATATTTATTCACATGAGCCTGTGTTTTCTGGGGAGGGTAAGACTAGGACGCTCAAAGGGGTTAATATCTTTAGGAGAGAAAAGAAAAAAGGAAGGAAAACAGAAGACAAGGTTATTGAGCGGAGATTTAGCAGGGAAGAATTAGAGCAAGTTGGTGCAATAGGGAAGTCTGGTAAGCTTTTTGAACAGTATGGTGAATACTTTGACACAAGTGGATTAAACAAATTACAACAACAGGGGCAAGATGGAACAACTGAAAGTGAAGCCGATATCGGGACAACTGGACAGCCCGTATCAGAAGCAACCGATATTCAAGAGGAAGTGGGACAGCCAGTTCCAGAGGATGTTGCAGAAACAAATATTGTCGCAGAAAGCCCTCAAGAGGAGATAGTTGAGGAAGCACCACAACCTGTTGAAGTACCACCTCAGCAAGAAGCACCCCAACCAGTAAGGATACAACCACCAGAGGACGCTCAGGCTAGACTTACTCCACTCTTTGACGGAGAAACCCCAGTACACCCTGCGTTTGGTAAGTCAGAAAACAGAAAAGCCTTGAGCGCACAGGCGCAGAAGACTGTCGCTACTCTTAAAAACGATCCTGATTTTGATATTAATCTACCTGATGATCTGACAGGGATGGCTTTAGTCCCGTTTAAGGAAGGAAATAGAACTTCTTTCCTTATCTATCCTAAAGCGACTGCACCTTTTTCTCCAGAGCTACAGCAGGATTTTGAGTCTAGGACAGAAGCCAACCCTGTTACTCCACAGGAGCTTGCAAAAAATAAAATTAAATTAAGAACAAAAGAGTCGGTGTCGCCTCCGATCAGAAAAATAAGTTCCGATGTCGCTGAAAGGCTGGTTGAGATTGCTGATGTTGCAGGAGTGAAGCTAGGTGAATATAAGCCCATCATGTCAGAAGAAGTTGCTACTGCATTTAAAGAGATCAACGAAAAGTTTGGTGATGGTGCAGATGCAAAATACACAGTCTATGAAGGAACAGAATACACAGAAGGAGAGACTTCTGTAGATAGCCCAACCATACCATTATCAAGAGTCGTTGCTGATCTGAATCGCAGAGGTAGAGTTGTTACAAATGAGCAAGAGGATAGTGGTCAGGCGATACCTTATAAAACAACGCTTTACATGCCTCCTAGTGGGAGAGGCAACGCTGAAATTGATGTGGTAGGCAAGCAAACAAAGAACGGACCTACTGTCATGTACACAGTTGTTGTACCAGTTAAGGAAGCTGAGAAGATTTTTTATGAGCTAACTCAAAAAGACGAGAGTGGTGGTAGAGCCAAGAAGTGGAGAGCAAGTGTCGTTGAACTACCTAGCTGGGATACTCTTAGTTCTGGGACTTCACAAGCAAAGCAGGACAGAGAAGGCACAATAACTGGTTCTGGTACGACAACTATTGACGACAGATTGAGAACTGGGAGAGAAATAGGAAGTAGAGCAAGTGGGGGTTTTATGGGGGCAACTTCTGATTTTGCTAACTCTGTTTACGACCTTGAGTATGAGGAACACCTGAGAAAGATGGGTCCAGATTATTTAGATTCAGACCCATTAGATGTGAAATCAATTAATGAAAGAATCAGGAAAGCAAACGAAGCAGGGAGAGAAGCTGTTGACAGAGACTTTGATATGTTTCTTGTTGGCTTACAGGGAAAGGAGATCAACCTAAAGCCACCAAAGAGTGGTGATATCATGAAATGGCTTACGAAGAATAAGTCTAAAATAGATAAGCTGAAAAAAGATCTTTCAGAACGGAAAGTTGTTGATCGGACTGGCAACGAAGCGAGTCATCTTGATGTCTTAAAAGCCATGCACAAAATGACTGATCGTGGCTTTTGGTTGCAAGATAAGGCGAGAAGGAGGAAAGCTGAAGCGATAGCAAATGCGAACAAGGTCGCTGAAGAGGTGCAGAACGAGCAAACTCCAAAGTCAAACGAGGAAGAACTCAAAGCCTTACTCGATCAGTCTTCTGATATCGCTTTAATCAATGATCAGGGTGATGTGAGAAATCCTGAAAGTTCAGAAGAAGCAGATGCAATGGAGGCAGAAGGGTTCTGGAATTCAGAGAATGAAACAGAGGCTGAGATAACAGAACATGTTGCTCAAGGACAAACAAGACTGCATAACTCAATCGCCCCAGAGGATGAAGTCGGGGCTGGAATGGAGCAGAACGAGTTAGTTCGTGAGGTTAGTCTTATTGGGGGTAATCAGCCTATCCCAGTGATCACACACGCAAATCCGCAATCAGCATCAGAAGCAGTCGGCATTGACATCAGAGATGACGCAAGAGGTTTTGCGCTCAATGATGAGATCCATTTGATAGCTAGCAACATCAGGAATCCTCAGACTGGTTTGAGAACCATCTTCCATGAAGGTGTCGGTCATATAGGGATCGAGAGAATGCTAGGCGAGAAAGCCTACAATGAGTTGCTGGATTCCGTTGTCAGGACAAGGATGGCTGATGTGAAGTCAATGGCAGAAGCTAGGGGCTTTATGAAGAACGGAGTCCATATCAATCAGCCTAGAATTAAATCTCTTAAAGACGCTTATTACGAAGGAGCGAGAGAACTTGTCGCTACTGCCGCTGAACCTTTCGCAGACATGAAGGACTCTGTATTGAAGCGAGTCATGCGAACAGTTGGTGATTTCCTACAGAGAATATTTGGTGGACGTTACTCAGATGCCTATCTCAGATCGCTGATGTCTCAGGTGAACCACCACTTCAAGTACGGCAAAACAAATGAGGTGATGGCAATGGATCTCAATAGAGAAGTCCAAACTGACCCGCTTCCTTCTGTAGAGAATGGATTCGATAGAGCAGGAATCCCAGCAGAGACAGAAGTCTCATACTCTACTCTTCCTTCTGACAGGCAATCAAGAGTGCTGTCTGATGAAGAGGAAGCACAGATGAATCATCTCTCCGAAGATGCGAAGGATATCATAAGAAGAACTGGGGGCGGTGAAGCAAGAACTGAACCAAGGAATTTTCTTGAAAAACTCAAGGAGGACTTCACCACAAAGCTCAGGCAAGGGATGTTTGATCGGTACAACTCATTGCAGGGATTGGGTAGAAGGTTCTATATCTTAGCAAGAATGACACATAGTAATGACTCTGCGATGAACTCTGCTCTTGAGATGGGCAAGCTCAAGTGGATGACGAAAGACGGGAAGTTTGATGGGTTAGGTAATGACAACCAAGGAGGGTTCTTTCAGGAGCTAGGTCAGAAGATAGGTGCGGAGATGTATCCTTTCTTCAGGTATGTTGCTGTACTCAGGGCGAAGAACCTAAAGGGAGTCTACAGTGTATCGCAACAACTTGTTGACACAGTAAATAGCGCAAAGGGTGTTCCTCAAGCAACAAGAGATGCAGTTGAGTCATTGATAGGGGAAGAATTTACCGACAAGCAGTTACTTAAACAAGCATTAATGGAGGCTGGCGCAACATTCAGGTTCGATACTGACGGGAACCCAATCATTAGTTACGGAAATAAAATATCTCAATGGGCGGAAGAAAAACCAAATCGAGAGCGGCTTTTTTCAGATTCTGATATTGCGACTTTAGAAGCAGAGCTTACTCAAGGAGTGATGGCAGATGGTAGGAGCCGTGCAGACGCATACAAAGAAGCAGAACAACTTCTATCAGACTGGAACAAGTCGTTCGTTGATATCGCACAGAAGTCAAATTTGATTTCCGAAGAAGAAGCGAAGCTGTGGACGAAAGACCCATACGTTCCTTTCTACAGAGTTATTGACGAGAACGCTGGAAAGACAGGATATGCTGGGCCTCAAACGATAGATGGGTTAGCGAGACAGACTGCAAGCCAACGACTGAAGGGTGCAGACATCCCAATCAATGACTTGCTCACGAATATGCTGATGAATTGGAATCATCTGTTATCTGCATCTCTGAAAAACCAAGCCGCTTTAGAAGCAATTGATGCGATGAAGTTGCACCATACAGGGATTGCTCCGACAGCAGAAGCAATATCACAGACTCAAGCGGATGCAGACTCCGATACGTCAACATGGATCAGAAGGAACGGGAAGAAGGAGAATTACCGAATCAATGATCCGATGATGTACGAGTCAATGAATGCTATGTACACAGTCAGCAACACCCCAACAAGCAAAGTCATGAGAAAGTTCAAAGCTTGGTTGACTTGGGGTGCGACTGTCGATCCAGCGTTTAAAATCGCAAACCTCATTCGTGATACAGTCACCTCCGCCGCTGTTGGTAATGTAAATTATGGTGTGCTTGATGTTCTCTATGGAAATGTAGGAAGAGGATTCAAGGCTCTGAAAGAAGGGTCTGATTTGAGAGCGCAGATAGAAGCTGGTGGTGGCACAATTAATTTTGGGTACTCATACGATAAGGACGCCGCTCTCAAGCTAATTGAAAAAGGTCTATCCAGAGAAAACATTCTCGACACTCCATCATCCAGAAAGAAGTTTCTGAGAAAACTTGACCGATGGGTTGGATCTAACTCTAAGCCCTACAGTTTATATCGTGACCTTGGGAACAAGCTTGAAAATGTAAACAGAGCCGCTTCTTACATGAAAACTTTAGAGGAGACTGGATCTCACCTTGAAGCATCGTTTGAGGCGAGAGATCTTATGGACTTCTCAAATCATGGAGCGCATGGAGCAATCCGATGGTTGACAGACGCTGTTCCTTTTCTCAATGCAAGGTTACAAGGTTTGTACAAGTTAGGAAGATCAACGACAGATCCAAGAAGGAAGGGGCAGTTCAAACTTGTTGCTGGTACATACATCATGGCAGACATGGTTCTTCATGCTCTGTTCAAGGAAGACGAGGAGTATGATTCCAGAGAGGAATGGGATAGAGCAACTTATCACTGGATAAAGCTTGGAGATGAGACAGCAGTAAGGATTCCTAAATCCTTTGAGCTTGGAGCAATGTCAACGATAGCGACAAGGGTCTACGACATGATCTACTCAGGTCTTGGGAAGGAAGAGCGAAAGCTTTTCATGAAGAGCATCGTTCACGCAGGAACGCAAACCTTTGCTTTCAACCCAATCCCTCAAGCGATAAGACCACTTGTAGAAATAGGGTTTAATAAAAACTTCTTTACTGGGAGAGCGATAGAACCTCAGTTCCAGAGAGGCAGGAGAAGGACACAGGATATAGGTCGTGTATATACATCCCCGACAGCGAAAGAGGTGGCAAGTTTGATCTCAATGCCACGAGACTCAATGAGAAGTATTGGGGTGGATTGGGATAACATTGCACTCTCAGCACCACAAATCGAACATCTTGTTCAGGGGTATTTCGGATGGGCTGGATGGTTTGTGAATGCAGGAGTTGACATGATACACAGGAAGGCAACAGACACTCCAGAAACACCAGCTTGGAATGCAAATGATATTGTTCTTGTGAAAAGATTTGTACAGCAGTTCCCAACAGGGCAATCAAGATACAAGACTCAGTTCTACGAGAACATGAATGAGCTACAGAAGGTCTTTACAGCATTCAAGGAAATGAGAGAAGACGGAGATATGGAGAACGCAAGAGAGTTCTTTAATGACAACAAGTCTAATCTACAAAAGAGAAGGACTTATATGAAGGTAAAGAATTCTTTGGATAAGATAAGAAACAGGAGGCAGTTGATCTTCTCAAACAAGAGGATGAGTGCAGATCAGAAGAAGGTGCGAGAGGACAGATTGAATGAGAGGGAAACTGCATTGCTGAGAAGGTTGATGACCAATCCCAGAATGCAGTTAGAATAACGGAGCTAGCGAGAGGTTAAAGACTTGGCTCTTTAGAGAAGAATGTGAAAGGAAAAGCCTATACTTGCAAAGGACAGCAAGTGCATGGTCGCCTTTCTCCCTTTATAGGTCTGAATCAATCCCTACTTTGCCCACCAGCCCCTATTTTTAGAATGGTTGGTCATCATTAGCCTGAACAGCACCTTCGGCACTACCCAGTATTGTCACTCTGGTAGCAACAAATTTGTGGTAGTAGTTGTCGTCATCGTCTTTATCGACTTTGTACCTACCCATAATGTCAGCAACTTTACCTTCATTGTCAACCAGAAGTTTTGCTTTGTCATTCCAAGCTTCAAACTTCGGGAAAGCCTTTTGGGTAAAATCATCGCCATCTTTGTTTTTCATTGGGACTTCAACATTTAGCGAAAAGTTGGCGACTACGTTTCCGCTTTGAAGGTCTTTCACACTTAACCGATCAATAACCCCAGTAAAGTGGCACTCATTGACACCTACAGCCATAAGATCTCCTTTTAATTAGCTGTTATTCCATTGACGCATAACGTCACGCATTTCATGAAGAGGTTTTCTAATCCCACAAGTGGCGCAGTAAAAATGTTCATAATTTTCCCTGTTCCCAGTGGTTGAAGACCCCCTCATCTTAGCACGAGAAGTTATCCTCCTAATATGACTTAGGAAGTACATCGGGCCGTGCAATCCCTGATGTTTTGTTTCAGGAGAAAGGACGCAAGGCCAGCCGAATCCTCCACCCTCAAAGTGAATTTTCTCGATTCCGTGCTTTTTAAAAGACCTAGCAATGCTTTCCTCCGATTGAATTCTCTGGTCACGCTCTGGAGATTTGAAGTAATCCCTGAGCGTCTTATGTGTAAATCTCCTTCTATGCCCAACATGTTGTTTGGCTTTTTCTTTTTGAAGAGCTTCAATATCTCTTTGACTAATTTCTCCATCTTCAAGTGCTTTCTCAAGTTTCTCTTGACTCCATGTGAGCCATTGTTTTTCTATCTGGGGCATATCCTAATGTTTCCTCATTGATCCCAAAGAAGTCACACAGACGATCTATCGATCCACGACTGGGAAATCTTCTCCCTGCTCTCCAATTGCAAATCGTCTGCTCGTGTACTCCTATAGCTTCAGCAACTTCTCGTGATGTTTTCTTCGTTAGTGTTTGCAGTAACTTCAAATTAGTTTTGAAGTCTTCCCCTAGTGATGATGTCAACATCTCAACCTTTCAGCAGTAAGGTTCTTGGATTTGTAGCAAATGACTCTGCCTGAGTTTAAGGAGGCTGGCAGAACTACTTTAATTGACCACACCACTAGGGGTTTTGAATACTCCCATCTTCTTATCCATTTGGCCTTTTACCTCAAGGACTTCTTCCTCTTCTTCCTTGGTACATTTCCTATGCATTACACCATCCCAATTTGCTGGGTCAGCCAGCCTATGGGCGCAGTGTTCAAAGTCTCCCCCCCTAACAAAAAGAGTTACCGCATACATCACCCATTCTTTTTCGGGTGGCATCTTTACATCAAAAGCTTCGTCTTTTTGCCTTATCGGAGTTTTCGCTGTTTTTATGCTCATGATTACCTTGCCTCTCGAAAAGGTAATGATAGTGTGCGAATAAGCTTCTGGAAAAATGTGGGTTCCTGTCTTTCTGTGTTGTCAACCTTTTGCGACTCATATTCTTCTCTTCTTTTTGCTTTGTTTACAATCTGCGTAACTCTCCCTTTGCTAATACCAAAAGCATCAGCAATTTGTTTTAGGCTCTCACCATCCATCCTTCGCCTATAAATTTCTTCGTTCCGTTCCTTTTTAGCTGTTTGTTCTGGCATCATTTTGTTTTCCCTGTTTATCTTTGAGATCATTAAAATATTTAGCTATCGCCTTATCATATTCCCACCTAAGTTCATCTGCCCAGTCCTGAAAAACATCTGCGATCATTAACTTTGACTCAGACTTAATTGAGTCCAATATCTGGACGCTCCCCTCTCCTGTTTCTTCATTGTAAATAAGTTTTGCTCCAAGTTTTTTCACAGTAAGTCCTTATGGTCATACCAGTCTTGGTCAAACCTCGCATCGTTTGTTTTGTAAATAGTATCTAGGAATTCTTTAGCTAGCTCCTCAATCTGAAAAGGTTCCAGTGTAGAGATAACAGCTTTTATCAGCTTCTCTCTATTCTCATCAAGATTGTCTGGAGATTCACCATCATAAGGACTTATGGACATCTCCCCCCTCGTTGTTGATCAGTACACAATCTTTAAAAACAAGAAGTTCTGAACCATTTTCAACGGAGATTCCAACATAAGAACCATCCTCTAAATTACCCCTAACTTCTTTTGCTATCTCAAAAACCTCTACGCCTTTATCTGCGAGAATATCAACCTGTTCGTTTGTTATTGATTTCATATCTCTTTTTTTAAAAAATGGAGAAGGTTAGAAGGACTTCTTGATTACCTTCAATGCTTAGATCCTACTCAAGTTCGTTGAGTTCTAGCAAGCTTCAGTCACATCTGTCGATGCTTTGCGAAACGCTGTATTTCTACTTGCGATTCGCTGGGTACAACCCCTGACCGAACCACCATACCCCCGTAGAATAAGAGGCATTAGGTGTATAACCACAACCTGATCAGCTTCATCAGATTGTTTCTCCATTTTATTCGTTTCGTAAAGCAGGATGTTGAAGAAATTTCAATAGAGTCAAGCAGTCGGCCTTTGCCACAATCGCAAAAAACTTTTGTTCCCATCATCGCCCTTCGGAGGCTCAGGGATAAAGTTAATTATTGAATGAATACAAAAGTAAACCCTCTATTAAAATCAGCCCATCCTTACGGGGAGAGCCATCCTGCTTTTGTTGTTGGGAGGCATAATAATATAACACCAAAATCATAAGTCAAATGTTTTTTCATACAAAAAGCTACTTTCCTTATTTTTTTTAGTCTTTTTAATTAAAGCCTCTTCGTATAATTCCCTATACTTGTTGCCACGTTTCCCAATATATTCATGGGAATAACAGATTCTTTTCTGATCGACATGCCAGTGGTCCCACTTCCCCGATTTTTTACCCCTAGATTTACTTCTATCTTTCAAGTTAGTTGATGTCGCTCTCCACCAGTCAGCTTTCTGTCTGTACTCACCAAACCTAAAGTGTGCGGTTTTAGAGAAGAACCTAAGTCCCTGATCCAGATACAACTGTCCTAATGCATCAGAAAATCTTACCCCAATCCCAAGACCCTGAAAGTCTGGAAGAACAACAGTCCTGCTAGCACGATAAGTTGGCCTATCATCTCCATCATATAATGGTGGAATCCTGCCCGGTAGATAAAGAGTTGCATTAAATCCAACAAGTGTTTCACCCCAGTAAAGCAAATAGCAATGGCTAGCCTTATTGACTGTCTTGTTTAGATAGTGATGGTGAGCAAAGGTTTCCCATTTTCTGAGTCCACCTCGATAGATTTTGAGTCGAATAGAAGGCCGTTGAAGCCACCTCCCGATGGAGTAACTTCCATCTGACGTATCGAATGACCATTCAGGGTTCAACCACTCTTTTATATCCTCATGACAAGTTGCGAAAACAACATTCTTAAAACCTTTCTCTTTGATGTATCTTGAAACAGCCACACTTGCTGACTTCGCAACATCCCGATTCACAACTGATGTGAACTCATCAATCACAACATTGTGGTTTAGCTTCCTTGCGAGATCAGCCCTAAACTGCTCACCCGTTGACAAGCAATGATATGGTCGCATCCAAGAAGGTATTGAGTTAAACCCAACTGCTGTGAGTCTTTCAACTGCATCTTCTGGGGTTGCAAAATGACTAACAACTGCTCTGGTTGTTGACCACTCTGGTTTTTCTTCTACACCAAACTCGCCAAGTAAGGTTGACTTCCCACTCCCAGACGGGCCGTGGATCAACCCTATAGTGAATTCATCAGGGACTGATGGCTTCTCCCAAGCATCAAAATAAGTTGTGCCATCAAACGGAAGATCAAAGCATTTGCTGGCATGTTCCGTAAACTCGTCCTGCTCTACTCTCGATTCCAGTCGCATTCCAACTCTCCTGTCCAGATTTTTTGCAATTCCTTTTCGGTAACGTATTTACGTTTACCTTGCAGTGGCCTATTCGGGAACTCGTAAATAGCGATCTTCCCTTTATTTGGGGCATCAGTTTTTCTATTCATCTTTCTACCTAAATTAGTTTTATGTCCTTTTTGGAAGTTCTTCTTCAGCTTTACTGCCTTCTCCCTTCCTGATTTACAGTTTCTTAATTGAGATTCTTTTTGCAAACAACCACAACTAAGTACATAGCCTAGCTTCGCTCTGGTTTGCGGAAGAGCTTTCTTGTTCCCACACGCACACTGGTAAAGCCAGATTTTCTTTTTCTTTTTTGACCTCTTTGATTCTTTTCTTGAGAAAAGAAACTTTATCGGGGTCAACCTAGAATGTTTTGCAACATACTCTTCAGAATATCTCTTCATCAGTGATCGGAGGAGCTTGGTTGAGATTAAGCCGATCCCTGAAAAGAGTGCAACTCTTGACAAACTCGACTGGGACTTTGCCTGTCTCACCATAACGATTCTTCGCTATGATAATTTCACACTCCTCGATATCATCATTCTCATCCACAAGATCTGGGTTGTAGAACGATGGCCTGTGAACAAATGAAACAATACTCGCAGACTGTTCGATATCTGAAGTTGACTTGAGATCAGCCAGAACAGGTTGATGTTCCTGTCTTGAGTCAATCCCTCTATTCAACTGAGCCATACAGAGAATGTATATATTGAGAGACTTTGCAAGCGATGCTAGAAGCTGTGCAAAATTCCCAAGAGACTGATGAAGCGGAGCTTTCTGATCTACGTCAACAAGGTTGAGATAATCAAGCATCACACACTGGACTCCTTGTCTTGCTGCTTTTCTGATTGCGAATGACAAAGCATCTGGTTTGCGATCATGATCATTGATTAGAATCGGAAGAGATCCCAACTTGTTGCACCATCTCTCGATATTCATCATATCCTTGGTCGCAATATCCTTTGGACGCTCAAGCTTCCGATAAGGATAATTCATTCCCATGCTTAGAAGCTTTCTTGAGAGAACTCGTTGTGGTAACTCAAGAGACAGAATCAGAGTCTTGAGGTTTCTCACATGAGCTAAGTGATACATGACTCCCAACCCTAAACTTGTCTTCCCAACAGATGGTCTTGCCGCAATGACATCCATGCATCCTAAACGAACACCCCCAGTCTTCTGATCCAAAGACTTTATCCCAGAAGTGAAGACATCTGATTCCTGCCAGTCTGGAAGAGATCGTTTCTTTGTATCTTCCCAAAGCCCTCTAAAGCATGATGAAGAATCAAGGTATGGCTCTCCCACGCTTTCATCAGAGTCAGTGAAGAAATCCATTGCTTCACCCGTGACAGAAGTGGATGTATCATCAGTCTCCCAAAGTCTTTGTTGCCAATCCGACAACCTTTGGATGATGTTTCTCCTTCTCCTTTTCTCTTTAAGGATGTCTGCATAATCACCCCAATTCTGAGGGACTGGACAGTTCTGAGCTATGTCAAGAAGTTTGGATGCTAAGACCTCACTCGTGAGCTTGCCCCCGTAGGCATTCATCAGAGTGACATCATCTAGTGCTGTCGATGTTTTAGCTAGCTTCTCAAAAGACTTGAACAGATCCTTGTGTAAAGGCTGGTAAAAATCTTCTGCTGATAATTTATCGACAACATCTTGCAGTATCTCAGGCTCAAGAACGACAGCCCCGATTACTGCATCTTCCGCACGTTTATCATGCGGTAGTGTTTTCGCTGTTTTCATCTAAAACCATCTCCTTCATGGTTGCAGTTCTGTTTATTACATAAACTTCTTTGGGTGGTGCGTTATTGCAATACCCAGTCATGAATGCTTTAACAAAAGGTTTTGGGATGAGATCTTCATCTCCTCTCCAGAGAGAGCCTAGTGGCCTAACATCTATGTTGAAAAGCCCCATCCCAATTCTTCCTTTGGCAATTACTTTTGTGTTCCCAGACAGAAGCCCACTCAAGCCATCCCATGCCTTCAGCGTTTTTAGCGCATCAATTGCTTGAGAAAAGTGGTCTGAGTTTACAACCCAGTCTGGCAACCACTCGTACTGCCTCGCAGTTTTTGCTGAAACCTTTGCTTCAGGTGGCGAGTCGAATAAACCAGACTCGATGTTTTTCCTGCCAGCAGTCCTTCCAAAAAAAGTTGTTAAGTGTGGTATCCCGTAATCCCATTGCTTGAAATGCTCCAAAGCATTGAGCATGGTTCTATGTAATGGGAATCCCAATCTATCGAATGTCTTTTCATAAAGATTTTTCGCATGGGATTTGCTACCAGTCTGTGCGCCCTTTTCCTTGCAGATCTTGTGGTACTCAACCCAATATTCATCAAAGAAATTATCGGACCCGACAGTATCTTCTTTTTTATTATCCTCTTTCTCTTTAATAGCTACTTGCCAATCTGGAACTATGCATCTTTCCAATTCGGCATGTTGTTCAGAAGACAAGTTGCTGTACAGTATTCTGTACATCTTTGTTCGATTCGGTAACAACCTTTTGAGTGGTCGAACTCTTGAAGTTATCAACTCCTTCTTCTCTAATTCTGACAGCCTTCTTTGTAAAGTTCGCTCTGTCATCCATCTGAAATCTCTGTCTACCCATTGAGAGTGGCTTGAGAAAACCCACCATGCATTATCGAATAATTCTCCGTTCCCATTCTTTTTATTTAGCTCACACCAATAATGTATTTGTTGCAGTATGATGGACTCCTCAAGTCCGAACTCCTCAGCGAGAGAAACAGAGAAGCTTATGAACCTTGAAGCTTTCTGTTTCCTCATTGTCTAGCCTCCCATCACATGATCATGGAATTGAGAAACTAGGTTGCCGATTTCTTTCTGTCTATCTGAAGAAAGTTTATCACCGACATGACCAACCCATTTTTGGAAATGCTGGACTTTATCTAAAGCGATTTTCATGTCCTCTTCTAGTGGCCTTGTGCCATCCAGATGAGACTTGATCTTCGTCATAGTACCAGTGCAATAAGTTCTCTCAAGATTGGTTAATTTCTGTCCATTCTTACTCCATAACTTTTCATCAAAGTTGTTCAGAGTATTTTTCCCAAGATCCTCAAGTGGTGTCTCAGGTGGATTGTTTGGGACATCTTCAGTCTCCGAATCAGTTCTCGGATCTCCACCCTCACCTTTCCCTTCAATTGGGATCTCGTAAGTGTAGAAAATGAGATTTTTGTATGAAGAAGTTGTGGCTTTATTGACAGCCTTATCATAGCTGTCTCTGCCTTCCCCAACTATTCCATCAACTCTCTCTCTTGATCCATCCGATGCGTCAACGAATTCCCACATCAACTCAAGAAGAACATGAATGGTTTTACCATCTTTCATCGGGACAATCGTTTTCTCTTTTGTCCCAACAGGTTTACACAACAAGCCATGCTCACAATGAAGCTCATCAACGATGGCAAGAGTATCGTCAATGCCACGAAAATTGTAGCCTTGATTCTTATTCTTCCCAGTCTTTGAGATTCCTCTTGCAAGCAATCCTTTTTTCACCGCAAGCATTTTCTCAAGAACAGCCATTTCTTTCCTTATCCTGCTTGTTTAAAAAGCTCCTTTACGGAAGACACGCCACGATTCTTGGCCTCATGTTTCGCATAGTGTCGATTACGATGCTCTCTCATTGTCTCAAGAGCGATCTTTTTGCAACGTGCTGAATTTTTCACAGCCCATTTAAATTTTCGCACCTGATTTTTTGTCAGGTATTCAACCTTACCATCGAAAATATCTTTGACGATACGGGGGGATAATTTAGCACCATAAATTATGTATGCCTGTTTGATCCCTTTATCCTCAAGAAGTTTTAGTAACTCCTGAAGGGTCTGCTTTGTGATTCTAATTTTAGGATTTTTCATAATTTCCTTATTAGATTGTTTATAAAACAGTCACCCTGTCTCTCGACTTTGTGACCATGAACTCACCAGCCAAATCTGGATGAGCTTCCTTGAACGCCTTTTCATCAAGACGTTTCTCCATGTAAGAAGTTATCTTGATAACTCCTTTCATTTCTTGTGACTCGCCAAGCTCTCCCAACATCACATTTTTGTGACGAAGTTGCTCCTTCTTAGCGTCCTTTATTTTTTTATCAAGAGAATCATATTGCTCTCTCGCAACCAAAGCGACTTGTGTTGGCTCTGCAACACCTTCTCTATCTTTAACTCGATTTTTCAATATGCTAGCCAACTCCTCACTGCCATCAACTTGTGGTTGCATGTCATTAAGTAGGGAATTATGGAAACTGTCCACCCCATCAAGCATGTTATCAATCGCAGTCTGATTCCTTGGGATGACAAACCATTTCAGATCGTAACTGATTTGATCAAGCACCTCTTTTGGGGTGTAACCTTGGAAGCCCCCGACATCACCTTCAC
>Ga0209645_1000868_pt1 | contig 15505 bp, 22 predicted proteins | sample ETNvirenome_6_30_FD_184070 | JGI IMG/M metagenome (GOLD analysis project Ga0209645, IMG submission 184070) | Marine viral communities from the Pacific Ocean - ETNP_6_30 (SPAdes) (version 2) | ecosystem: Environmental > Aquatic > Marine > Oceanic | place: Pacific Ocean | collected 2013-06-19
TTATGTCTGCCATGTCTTTATGGCCTTGACGTTCAAATTCAGCAATCAAAGTGGTTCTATCACTTTTAATTGCCTCTTGTATGCAGTGTAGCGCCGTAGACCTAACCGCCTCTTTAAATGCTTGCGCTTGCTGCGCTATTGCGGGGTGGCAACCGCTACCTACGCTTACGATACGGTCTGCCGCAGATTGTGCCCAGAACGCAGGATCGTGTCCACCATCCGCCGTGGTAGTCACGAGTACATTTCCTATTTCCATCTGTGGTGCTTCAATCAGCATGTTTTATCTTATCCCCTAGCAATATCATATCGGTATTCATCCCTTGCGCCATACTCTTCGCCCAATGCTTTTAATGCCGAGACGGCTTGAGAAAACCGTTGCTCATACTGAGCTACTTCTTCGGGTACTTTTAAAAAAGTGGCGGCCTCCACCAAGGTTCCGTACAAAAGCGCGTCCGGAGCGTTGTCCGAAAGCCACGTCGTTTCGGACCCCGAAGTGGTAGTCAAAGAAGCTGGGCGATATTTATAGTGTAACTCGTAGGTGTAATCAGACGGCGGAGTAGGGGATAAAATAAACGTGTTGTCGTCAAATAAAGCATAGTACTTAGTAACACCTGTTGTTGCAGGATTTGGCGAGTACTGCCGTATAAAAGAAACGTGCTTAAACAAAGGGTATGTGTACACGTTGCTGTCAATCAACGCCAAACTGTAAGACGCTAAAAAGTCAGTGGGAGTAGATAAATAGGGGTTTCCCGTAGACCCACTGCCCGTAACATTTTTTCTAAAGACAGGTAAGGAAACATTTTTTAATATACGCTCTTCTGCTTCTTGTATGAACGTATCTAGATCAGAAACAAACGTAGCTTCCGAAGTTTCGCAGTAATCTTGTACCGATGATTTTAATGAAGCTAAAGTAAAACTCATGTCACCACCACTGTTACTTCGCCGACTTGCGTGAATCCCGTCACAGGTCTCTCATTGGGGCTTTCTACCGTAGGAACACCCACTGAAACTAACAAAGGCTCAACACGGTCCGGACGGGGATTCTTTAAAGCTTGCGGGTCATTTACGTTTGGAAGGGGGAACAATTGAGGCTGCTTTGGCTCAAACTCGTCAAATCCTACCAAGCTACCATTCCACTCTTTTCGCATCCGGTTAAGTTTATATCGAAAACCAGAGCGGTCAGAGATACCGTATGCATTTTTCCCTGAAGCAAAAGTCATAGCTACACCCCGTAGTTATAGGCCGGAGGGCTGATCCGGAAAGAAGCTCTATCCCGATCTTCTTCCATAGCCCGGATCATCTCTTCCTCATAAACACTTTTCAGCATACCCATCATCTGAGGATTTTTCTTCATAGACAGGTAATAAGCCAACCCTGCGGCCAAACAAGGGTAAAAACGAAAAGGAACATCTACCGTGTCGGTAAAGGTATCGGCATCGTCCAAACGAGTCAGGCGATTAAACTTGACAATATCGGTGTTGTTGTCCGGAACCGGCCAGATTTTCAACACCGGAGTTATTTGACGATCTAAAAAGAATTGATTTGGCCGCCCTGTCTGTGATTTTGAAGGAATGTTTAAAAATCCAGAGCGGCTCAACCGGTCTATTTCAAAGTCAGTGCCGTCACGAGTCACTACCGTGGATAAAATGTCGATAGTGGACTGAACGTCACTAAAATCTTGCGCAGCAGATACGGTAGTGGTTGCACCACTGGTGCCGCCTGTGATCGTTTCACTGGCAGAAAACGTCCCGGTTGGAACAGTAGTGGAAATAGAAGTGGCGCTAGTTTTACTTATTACAGAAGCAGTGGCACCGCTAGTGCCGCCTGTGATCGTTTCCCCTACCGAAAAACTGGCTGAAGCAGCTACAAGTAAAGACAACGTTCCTGCGGGATATGCGCTAATCCCAGAAGCAACCGTAATAGACGTTTGCTCAATCGTCCACTGATTAAGGCCCCGGTTGGCCCAATCAGCAAATAATAAATTTAACGAACGTTTTGCAGTGACCAAGTCATAGCCGGTTCTAACCTCTAAGCCACAACGCTCAAAAGCTTCTTCGATGTACTCAGCTACATCAATTTCAAAATTTTTGCTGTTACTCGTTGTCATGATATAGGTTATCGAATACACGGTTCACATCCAAAACGTAATCTAAATCAGATTTCGAGTAATGTATGTGAGCCGAAGGCTTAAAATCTGGAGCGCCAGAACCCGTCTCAAACCACGCAGGGTGCGTCACACGAACCCTGTTATTTGGTAATGCAACGATGTTACCTGTCCACTCCCCCGCATCTAAAAGTTGCAGCACATGGCTTTGTTTATGCTGTGCTGGGTCATCTGCAATTTCACTCTCAGTGTAGTCTACTGTGAAAAGATACTTGGCGGGATACATTTCTCCACCAATTTTTGCCATCCAAGGGCATGGCGTTGCACGATCTAAAACATAAACAGCGTGGTGGTGCGAAGAACAGTCCCAAGGCTGTGCGTCATGCACCGCCATAGGTTCCGGCCATTCCTCCAAAGGAACGTCCGCGACCAAGGCAGTTATAGGCATCCTTGCCCACATCGCGCCACCATGCACGGTATCCTCTTCCTCACCTTCTGCCTCAATGCCCGTAAAAATCATCTGAAAACTCAGACACCTACAAGGCATCGTAGTCACGGCAACAGCCATAGCGTGCAAAAACTCGCCGTGGTAAGCCTCGTGGTTATGGGTAAACTCTTTTCTTACCCAGCATTTAAAATGCGGAATATTCGACTGTAGGTAAGCCATGTTTTACTTGCTTACCTTACCACCTCGGCGATAACCTTTAGACTTCATCTTAGAAACCTTGCCGCCTTGGCGGTAGCCCTTGGACTTCATCATTGCGCCGCCCGCTTTCATGCCCTTGGACTTCATCATTGCGCCGCCCGCTTTCATGCCCTTGGACTTCATGGAAGTCGCCTTCTTTTTAGAAGGCTTCTTTTTTGGAGCACCATTGCCCAGATTTACTACTGACATATATACCTCACAGGTACTTGGTTACTTTTCTGCGATTTTCTAAAACAGCACCGCAGCCCCTTGCAATTTCCTTACGAACCGCCCCGCCTTCGCGCATGCCTTTGACAGTCGCTTTCTTAGTGTTGGATACAACGGTCTTACCAGTTTTTCCCGCTTTTTTCTTTTTACGTGCAGTAGCCGCACGCTCTGCTTTAGTTAAAGAACGAGCTTTTGACTCAGGCAAACAACGATCCGGGTTTTTCTTGTCCGGAGAAGTGCCGCATTTGCCTACGATATTGCCTTCGCTATCAATACGAACCCAATTCTGCTTTACCCACTTTTTTAACTCACCCATTATCGACCTTTCCGCTTACCGCCCTTTGATTTCTTGGCGTAGTTGGGGTCTTTGCAGTACTTACTTGCAGCGAGATTAGCGTAAGCGGACGGATACGTGTCGAAAGTACGCTTTGCCCAAGCTTTACCTTCAGGACAGATCTTGCTGCCCTTGCTTTTTTTGGACGCCGCACCGCCCTTACGATAGTAAGTGAGTCCTTTAGGCATACTTGCCCTAGTCATTACCACGCTTTACAACTCCAATAACGAGCCGAAAATTTATCTTTTGCCGTATCGCAATTGTGTCTGGCACGAAAGTTAGCCCGCCTTCCGGGCTGATCTTTCTTGATAGACATCTTAGGATCACCAAACCTAACTAGCTTGATCTCAGCGCCCTTTTTGGCGAGCACCGCACTTTTTTTAGCTTTGCCCGGCGTGCGCTTGGGTTTGTTGAAACCAGCAAACGTTTCACCTCGGTACTTTATTCGACCAGAAGGAAGTCGTTGAACGTCCTTAGTTGTAGCCATATCAAGTCCTTGTTAGCTAAAATTTTTCCTCAAATACAAGATAACGGTGTACGTGTCTCCATCTGTGTGTCCCACGGTGGTGAAATTTACGTCACCTGTTTTGCCCGACCCTGAGTTGTTCGTCAAACCGCCAAATTTTGTGTAGTCGTGATCGCCACTCTGGTTTTCACCCAGTTCGATACAAAACAAATCCGTACTGGCATCCCACAGGATTTGAACTTTCATACCAATGCACTGCCACCAAATTCGTTCGATGGTTACCCCCGTACAGGTGTCACCGTCTGCACTAGGCTGCAACGCCGAAACATCAACTTTCGTGACGGCGCTTTCACCAGTGCCGTCAGAAATGTTGGTCAGCTTCAAAACAGTGAACTTCGGACCATCCGCCAGCGTTTGCGAGGCTACTGTATCAGCCATAATTGCCTCCTATTACGAGTCAGCGAATGGAGTAGCAACCGAACCTGAACCAACCAAAGAACCTGAAACCATGTACTCTGCGGTAGCAATAGCGGTTACCTCAATAATTGAGCCTCTGTCGCCACCCGTTGTAGTGCCATTCATTGAAATCACGTCATTAGTAGCACCCGGAGCAAAGGCCTTGGTGGTTGAGCCTGTTACAGCAAGAGAACCAACAAACTTGTCCGTGCCATCGGTTTTTACATCTAAATCCGTCGAGTCAGTACCAACAATAAACTTGTAGGTCGCGCCGATGGTGTCCGAAGTAATTGTTGGAAGCGTAACCGCACCGTCCGCATCATTAATTTCAATGATACGACCAACATGGTCTGCATAAGTAAGAGTTGTTTCTGCCGTAATTGCTACTACCGCATTTGAACCCACTGGGGTGAAGCCGCGTTCAGACCTTACTGGTCCTGAAAATGTTGTTTGTCCCATGTCTATCTCCTGTCTTGGGTCATGTCAGTCGCAACATGCGACTGTCAGGGATGGTTTTAGCATACACAAAAAAGAAAGGGGCAACAATGTGCCCCTTCTTTTTTACAAGCTTGTACAAGCTTATGCACCGGGCGTACCGATAACGGATCTCCAATCGGAAACACCGAACGAGTATCGCTCACGCGCTTTGAAGCGCATGTTTCCAGTATCAAAGTCACCTTCCATCGCAGTTTTGATAGGGGTTCTTTGAAACAGTTTGAAGCCATTAGGGGCATCGGTCTTAACAAAGAACGCATCCGTGTCTGTTAGGAAGTGGTTTACCACTGCTCCCTCTGGAAGCATACCCATAGACTTGAGTGCGTTAGTGTCGTTGTCGGCAGTGCCGGGTCGCAGGGCTGAGTTCAAAACTCGTTCTGCGATAAATTGAAGTTCCTTTGGAATGATTAACTTCATTCCGCGAACAGCAATTTTCAGGCCACGCTCATCGGTAAAGCCCGCGATATCAATCAACATCTGCTCAAGAGACGTTTCGTTGAGATCGGAAGCAGTTGCCAGAACGTTCGATTGATTACCCGAAATAGACGGGTGATCTGCTGCACACAAAGCCGAACCGTCACCGATAGGATTAGCAGTGCTGAACGCATTGTTCAGTACGCTAGCCGCACGGATTTGCTTGGTTTGTGACATAGAACGTGCCAGCGCACGAGTATAGCGTGCTGCCAACTTGTCATAGAGATTATCTTCGATAGCTTCCTCTGTGATTGAAAAAGCAAGCGCGATTGTCTCGTGAGAATAACGTGCAGTATATGTTTCCTGCGCGGCATCAAACGAAATAGCGCCGCCTTCTGATTTCACAGGGGCAGTACCAAAACCAGAAAGCATTACTTCTTCTTCAAACGCTCTGTCCGAAGACTCTTCGTCAAAGATTTCAGCATGCTCTTGGTCATAACGATCATATTCTAAGCCGAACAAAGCATTTAGGCCGGGTTCAAGCTCTTTCGCCAGTTGGGCGCGTGTAATAGGCATTGAATTTCTCCTACCCTAGATGCCAGTTGTCGTGGCAGTGGTTTGTGAATCGAAACGCGCATTCGGAGAGTTGTAGTGTGCATTAATTCGCACAACCAAGCCAATACCTGCCGACGCAAAATCACTGTTGGCGTCATCATCGACGATGCCCATGATCTTGAGTGGCAAAGTTGCCGTAGTTGCGATTGTAGACACACCCAACGCTGAATTTGAGCGTCCGGTATCTGTGCTGCCCGTTCGAGCAGACGTGCCAAGGCTTGCGTTAGCAAAAACAGCCGTCAGGGCCGTAGCTCTGTCGGTAATACTTGCGTCTGTAGCGACTTGGAAAGTTTGCATCGGGTTATCTGCAACGAGAGCTTTGACAGGGAAATTCGTGTCAACGCTAACGCTAGCTGAACCGGGCCAATAGTTTAAGTAAACAGGCTTCTTCGATACCGAATCCATGTACTGAATTCCCATCAACACACCTAGCGCAGCAGTTGTACCGCCCGCCGTGTCGCCAGCTTGATCAATAACACCAGCCGCAGTCGGAACTACGATGCTGTATTGAAAAATAGCGTTTGTGTTGTTAGAGGCAATTTCGTACTCGGTAATTCCGTTTGAATTTGCGGCTGCGCCGACAAGTCCAATAGGACGAAGCCCGTAAGCGGTTTCTTGATTTGCCATTATTTGCTCCTAAAAGCTTTACTTACGAGGACCACCAAAAGTTACACGGGATTGACGTTCTGGTTTGTCAATCACCATAGTCGAATGTGCATTCTCGCGAAGAACGTCCGTTTCAATGGCTTCAATCTGATCTGCATTCTTTCTCTCGAAATATTCAGTTCGTTCTGCAACCGTTTCCAACGGGATTCTTGCCAGAAGCAGTCCGCCAACACCAAACACGCCTTCATATTTCCCTGACTCTACAGTAGGTGCCTCAAAATCAGGGTACTCATCGCGTCGGACTAACTCGTAGCCTTCTCGCATACGGGATGAAATGTTCGTGCGGTCTTCAAAACCACGCACTTCAGCACGTATCCAACGATGCTTATACCCTTCGGGCGCAGGGGGCGCGTCTAATTTAGACGGTGGACTCCACGGTTTTCTTCTAACCTGTGTAGCCCGTGATGATTTTGCGCGGGAAGTTCTCTTGATGGCATCAATTTCATCTTGTTGATTATCAGTCATTGTCCTTCCTTAACGTATTTTGCGTACTCTTCGAGTGGCACTCCCAATCTTTTGGCAATTGTTACTTGGCTCGGGGAGAGACGAACCTTTTTGCCGCGTCCGGACGACTTGTTACGGGAAACTCCCGCAACAGCTTGTCCTGAACGATTATTTCGTGGTGCATCTTCCGCATCAGAAAACCTGTGTGGAAATGCATCTCTCATTCGAGAATCTAGCGCATCATAGTAATCATTGCTAGAGGGGTCAAACCCTTCATCTTGAACGAGTTTTTTGTGTAAACCGAAAGCCGCAAAGGTCATTGCGTCATCAGTTCCAAACCAATCATTCTTTTCTGCCCATTCTTCTGCTTTAGCATCTGGAGCGGGCACTGATGGAGCAGGTTGGTATTGCGGTTGAGTTTGCGCATAAACCTGCTGTTCTTGTGCTTGTGCTTGAGCTTCTGCTTGAGCCTGTCGCTGGGCTTTGGCTTGAGCGTGCTTATCTGCGGCTAAAGTAAGCTGCGCTATTCGTTCTTGCGCAGCCATTTGGCGATCCACGTCACCGGTTTCAATAGCGGTCTTTAGCTCTTCCTTGGCTCTGGTTTGCTCAGAAACTACACGATTACCGTACTCGGTTATGTAGTTTTGATCTAAAGATTGCAGTCTTTGCTTAACAGAGTTGTTTTCTGTCTGAATCGTCTGAGCGTAACGTAGCGCTTCTTCGCGCTCCCTTTCCGCCTCTTTAGCCCGCTTAGTAAGCTGGTTTATGCGTTTTTGAACGCTTTGGCTATACTTTTCATGCTCATCGTCGCTCGATTCTTCTACAACCGGTTCCGAACTTGCTTCAGTATCGGGGGTAGCTTCTAGCTCTACTTCTTGAGCTTCTTCCGTAAACTCTAGCTCTACTTGGCCGTCATCGGCTTCGTGAGCAGCTTTTGCTTCACTCATTTGCATGTCCCTTAGTTATGGTGAATATCAGTAGGGTCAAGGATTGTGGCTAAGATCTCATCGTCATTTAAAATCCTAACCTCGCTACCAAATACGGCAGCGTCTTCTCCGTTTAAACGGAACCTAGATCCGGCGTAGCGTGCAAAAATTACCCATTGATTCTCTTCGCACCACCCGCCACGCGGGTATTTTTCGCCATCTTTGTATGCATCAGGACCTAATCGAAGCACGTATCCAACGTTTGTTTGAATAGCGTCTTCTTCTAAGGTCTTGGTGTTTAGTAAAATTCCCCCCTTGCTTTTTCGCGGAGCGCGAAAAGGCATGATTAACACGCGCCAACCCGTAGGTTGCGGCAATCTTTCAATTGCAGATTTTTCAATCAAAGAAGGGTCTAGTACGCGTTCCTCTTCCGAAACGTATACCTTGGACAAGTCCAAGGTTTCTTTAACTTCAGACATCCATCATTTCCTGTTTGTCTAGCATTTCAGAAAGCTCTACGAGAACGTAATCGCATGCGCGAATCTCTCCCATACACTCCCTGTAATGTTCCATGTCTTTAATCCCGCCTTCCGACATTAGCTCGGTAATTTGGGCCTTGCGATCCAGCAGCGTCTTTCGGACATACTGCACAATATCGATACCGTCCAATCTAAGTGTCCTTAACTATCCGACGATATCTCATATTCTCGCGTCTTTGACACAGGAAATCAAATGCTTAACAGCTAATGTAGCGACCACCTCTCTCAGCAGCGCCCATGCCACGCTTCTTACCCCGAAACACCTTACCGTTTTCCGTGTTTGGAGTAGCTTCTTCAGTCAAAGTGGCATAAGGAATACTTCCTTGGCCCTTGATGTCTGCCTTGTTTACAGGCTTAGGTGGTTCTTTTATGGGAGAACCCATGATTTTTACTCTACCGGTCATAGATCACCTCTATTGTTTTGTTGCTTGAGTAACTCTCTTTGCATACCCGCCTCAATGCGGGCAGCGGTTTGGTTTTCTTGACTTTGCAGACGCTGTTGGAACTGGGCTTCACGCTGCGTAAGTTTCTGGCGCTCTAGCTCCAGTTCTTGCTGCTCCATTGCCATATCGTTCTGCTCTTGTTGAGACTTCAGTTGCAACTCTTGCTGCTTGAGTTGAACCAACGGGTCTGGTCCTTGCGGCTGGCCTGCGCTCTGGATTTGTTTACCGAGATCAACCAACTGTTGCGTGCCTTGCGCCACAAACTGAGCAACCATCATCTGGTATTGCTGGTTTGTCGCAGGATCTGTCAACGCCACATTCGGGTTTTGCTGCATAAACGCCTGCTCTGCTTGTTCTTCAGCCTGTAGCTGAATGTGGTTCAACAGGTGTTTTTGAATCGACAACTGAACATTAGGCATCTGTGAGGCCATGCCACCGGTAACAAACAATAAGTGCGACTGCATGTGTGCCGCGTGATCTTGACCCTTGAAAGCCTGTAAAGCCGTGTTTTCAAGCGTGTCGATGTTTTCTTGCGCCGGGTCTTTCGGTGCAATCTCGTTCGGCGTGTCCGCCCGCAAGATCATGTCAGAGTTCTTAACGCCCAATGCGTCATACACCCTGCGGTAAACCTCGGGGATGTTGTGGATGTCCGGCGCTTGCATCGCCATTTGTAACTCAGTCTGAGCCAACGCAATTCTTTGACTTTGAGAGAAAATGTTAGGGTCAGACACAGGAAGTACGTCTACCCTGTCATCAAAGTCAGTAGCCTTAACCGTAGACTCCGCACCCGGCACTTCATAGGGATAAACCGGAGGCAAGCTCTCCTTCATCACACGGGCCAAGATCTTGAACTCAATCTTCATGGCGTAATGTAACCGCTTATGAACAGCACTCATCACACGAGTACCCTGCTCAATCATAGCTATCGTAGTGCCGACAGCCGCGTTTGGATTAGCGTCACCCACTTTCATATCAGTGATGGTGGCGAAACGCTGCGCAGCGTCCACTACAAAGCCCAGTAGCTGGAAAAGCGTGCCATCGGGGCCTTTGAACGGCAACGGCATCAAACTGTCTCTAATTTGCCCTCCGGGCGCGTCAACGTCCCTAAATTCACCCGGCTGTAGCGGCGAATCATCATCCCTGATCCGCAGGCCGCGAGCCTTGAATCCAGCAGGAAGGTTAGAAAGCGTGCCCGCATCAATCAATTGACGCAGGGCAGCAGTCGCGGTTCGCGATAAACCACCGATTGTGTGAATCAAACCAAGGCCATAAAACCCAAATCCGGGCAAAAACTTGTAATGAACAAAGTATTGAATCTTTGTAGTTAAGGGGTCTTCTTCCGCGTAGTTACGTCGAATAGCCAATATTTTGTTGTTTTCTTCGCTGATAGTGACGATGTAGGGCACTTTTATGCCTGTTTCTTCGCCGTCTTCATCTTTGTTCTCATAGCCGGGAAGGTCTAAATCAACGTGAAACTCCAACAAAGTACAGTCGTAATCGATGTTTGAGGCGCTTACGCCGTCAATATGGTCGATTTCATCCGAAATACTGCTGCTTCCTGACTGTGAGGGAAGTACAGGAATGTCACGGTAAAAACCTGCGATCTGCTGTTTACGCAGATCGTTTAACGACGTGCGTACTACGTGTGCAATGCACGGGCACGTTGCAAGGTCCGATGTTTCATAAGGCACAACCAAATGTTCTGCCGGTACAAACTTACTGACAGGACGACCCAACGTGTCGTCAAAGTAAACTTTCTTAAAAGTACTGCCCGCCAAAGGTAGGTTGAACAGCATTTGATCAAATTCAGGTGTGTACTCTTCCATCACGTTGGTGATGTAGTAATTCATGAAGTTTTTTACACGAGTAGCCTGCTCAGACTTGGCATGCGTGGTTGATCCGAGAACCGTGGTTCGTATGGGGCCGTCCGCAGGCAATAGCTCATTAAACGCCTGCGCCTGAAACTGAACAGCAGCTTCGGCAAGCAAGGGGTGTGTCACCCCTGTAGCGCCCCTAAAAGGCTCTGTGCGCTCTTCGTAGTTGAACCCCAGTAGTTCTAGGCCGTTAGAGTAAGCCTCTTCCCAATCGTGCCTAGACGCCTTGTTGGCGTCGTACTGCTCCATTAGGTCGTTGGCTACTTCCGCCATCTCGGATTCCGACATAAATTCCGCTAGGTTGTCGAAAAAATCGTCTTCACGGTCTTTGTTTCGCAGCGGATCAAAGTCAAAAGTGACACCCCCATCTTCATCTTGGGTTACTTCTACGCCTTCAACGCTCATCACACCGTTGGTATCAAGGCCATTAGGAAGAGCCTCGACTTCTACAGAAAGTAGTTCTTCTTCAGGTAGGCCCATGCCCTCTCTGTCCATTAAAGAAACTGGGGGTCTATCACCGTTTGCCATAATTTTTTCCTAAAAGCTGGGGTTTACGTCAATCCCCGAAACAAGCTCACCAAGCGGAGGCAATCCTTGCCTGCGTCGATCTTCGTTTACCGACCTAAGCTGCTCAACAGTGTAGCCGTATTGAGCCGCTACCGCTTCTTCGCCCTGACGGCTTAAATACGCATTAATGTTGTTGTTTTGCGCGGCTTCCTGCGCCGCGTAGTAGTCCTCGACGGGGCCGTACTTCTGTTCCCATGCCAATTTTCGGGCGTTATAAATAGTTGTTGCACCTATGCTTCCACTACCCCTGACCGGCGGCGGCTCGGGGTAAAAGTTTGTGCCCGAAGAAACCCCGCTGACACTACCGGTAGACTCGGCGGCGCTAGTATCCTCCATAACCGCATCAGTATCAGGCGCTTGATAATCTTCAACAGGCCCGTACAACCGTTCCCAATTCGCCAAGGCTTCTGCGTAATTAGCTCGTCCAAGACTTCCGGTGGAGTAGTCCTGAGATCTTGGCGGGGGAGTCGGCTGACCGGAAGAAGTCGTTGGCTGACCGTAACGAATACTTAAAAAAGGCATTGACCCAGCAGCCACTTGCGGCTTGTAGATAGGCATCTGGTACTCGCCCTCTACCGCATCGCCAAAAGGGTCGCCCGTCGGAGCAATGTCCATGTTACGAGTGGTGGCATAACCTTCGGTCTGAGGAGTAATTTCGTCTGAAATATCAAAATCAACAACAGCATCCGACAACATCCCCGGATCAGGCAAGTCCGGAGTTTCTGCCACCGGCGGCGGTGTAAACACCGGCTCAGTGGGCACCGTTACCTCCGTGGGTTGCGGCGGCGTGTAGACAGGCGGCGGTAAGGGCGCTTCTTCGATTGGCGGCTCCACCATGTCTACCACAGGCGGAGTGTCTTGTATTACCGGCGGAGGAGGAAGAGGGGTCTCCATCACTGGTGGCGGAGGAGGGAGAGGGGTCTCCATCACTGGTGGCGGTGGCGGAGGCAAAGGGTCCCGTTTCAGTATTTTGCCTTTATGGGTGTACGGGTCACCCGTGTCCTCCACAACCACTTCGTCCGGCGCGGGACCTCCCGCAACAAACCCAGTAGAAGGAGTAAACGGAGCTGTTACCGGTTGAACAGGGGCCGGTTGAACAGGGGCCGGTTGAACAGGGGCCGGTGCGCTGACGACCGGCTCCGCAGGAAGTGCGGCCTTTGCCGCTTGTTCCCTAGCAGCTTCGGCGGCGGCAGCTTGAATAGCCTCCAAACTAAAGCCCGGATTCATCATCGCAGGACCCATGCCGGGAGTTTGTGACCTCACATAATCGCCACGGTCATACTGAGAATAATCCGGGCGACCGCCAAACTCGGGATCACCTCCGCGATTCATCTGCACAGGTATTGTTCCACGTGGAACATTTCCGGCACCCGCTAAGGGTCCCGAAGTGTTGTATTTACTAAGCAGGTTGGTGAGGCCACTAGTTACCGGAGTACGTCGTTGCATAACGCCGCCTCCCATAGCAAATCCGGGCGTGTCCGGTGGGATTTGTTTTTCTAGATCTTTCGCTCTTTCGAGCGTTTCCCTAAATTCTTTCTCTTTCATTTTACGCGTGCGAGGCTTCATCGACTCAGTAACAAGCTCTTTGTTTAACTTTGAAGCTTTACTACGAGCCGCGTTCAACCTAGCAATCAACGTCGCCACCGGAATGATTGGATTAACCATAGTATGCGCCCGCCCTTATATTCATAGATCCCTCGTCATCTTCCCAATCATCACTAGGCAACTGAACAAAGTTACCCTGCCGATAGCGCATCAGCGCCTGTGTGGTGCTATCCACTAAGTCATCGTGAGTCCCGTTAGGAAAAGCAGCGCATTCCTCCACCACTTCTTGCGCCCATGACTCATCTGGTGCCCAAATCATACCAGCTTCAAACAATGGAGATATACTGTGTACCCTAGAAAGCTTGTCATTTCCACGGCTAGGCGTGAAATTTACCACCGGAATGCCCAATTGACGCAATTCCTGAGTCAGAGGGGTCCCTGACGCCTTCGCTTCCACAATAACCGTCTCGGGTTCCCAATATTTGTACTGATCTAACGCAATCTCCTTCAATTCAGGAAAATCCCACCGACCTTTCTTCGCATCAAGCAGTATCAAATGCGCCGGACCACCAATTTCTTCCGGATAAAACACGCCCCACGTCGTAATCGCACTATAGTCAGCCGTTTCTCGCTTACTAAACGCCGTATCGTAGCTCTGAATTACATAATGAAGGTTCGGAATGTGGTCTTTTTCCCAAACATTCCACCATTCACGCTTCAAAATAGCCAAAGTTTCAGAAGTAGGGTTCTGCTGGTACTGCGCATTCCACTGATACGACGGAATTGACGCCTTAACCGACTCTAACTCCTCTTTTTTCCAAAATTCCGGCCAACACGGCTCCCCAGACTCAAAAATTGCAGGTAATTCAAGGACTTCCCACTGATCTGCAAACGGATCTTTAGTCATTTGACGCACCAAATTGCCCGTCATGTCCTTTTCTGACCACCGAGTCTGAACCAAAACAATAGCTCCGCCCGGCTGGAGACGTTGTCGGGGACCCGCCGTGTACCATTCCCATGCATTCTCAAACCCGCTAGCCGACATCGCCGTCTGCTCCGAGTGCGGATCGTCAATAATGATCAAATCACCACCACGCCCCGCCAAGTTCGACCCCACGCCCACCGCGTAGTACATACCACCCGACTTTGTGTCCCAACGACCCGACGCCTTACTGTCCGCAGACAGCTTCGTATCGTCAAAAATCTCTTTATATTCATCGGTTTCCAGAAGGTTCTTCACCTTACGACCAAAATTCACCGCTAATTCAGTCGTGTGCGTAGCCTGTATGATCTTCATCGAGGGATTACGACCAATCATCCACGCCGGAAACAAGTACGAAGCAAACTCACTCTTCGTATGACGCGGCGGCATGTTGATAATCAAACGCTTCAACTTCCCAGAAGCGATCTGCTCCATCTTCTCCGCGATCAAATAATGATGACGACCCGCTATAAACTCCGGCCACATAGATCGAACAAATGGTAAAAATTCTTTCTGACAAGTTTCTACCTTCTCCAATTGCTTCAAACGAAGCTCTAAGCGAAGTTTCTGAACGTCTGCATCAGTCTGAGTATCAAGGTTCAAGGGGGACCCTATAAGTTTCTATGGTGGTAAGTAATTCTGACCAATCAATAGGCTTGGTAAACGAGCCGTGGGCCACGGCCCGCAGGCCGTCTTCAAAAACTTCTATGGCTTGGTCAGCCCGGTATAAATGCACGGTGTCATCCTTTTTGACCGCGATCCACGAGTTAGCGCCCCTGTGCCGCGTAGCAAAGGACACCTGATGCGGACTAAGCAGCACCTTGTTACCTTTCGCGACCTTTAGCTCCAACAAGTGAAAGTTTTTCTTACGGTCGAGTAACAATAGATCCGGTACGCCCGGCGTGCTGCTGTTCTCAATCCGCGTGCAAACTACCTCAGTGTTGGACAGCCCCGTCTTGACTTGCTTCCAAAAGCTCGACTCTGTCTGGTTCGACATCTATCACCTTCTCGCCAAGCTGGCGTTTTAGCTCATCTAAAGCTTTTTTGACTTCGGCTTTGCTCATCTGATCAATAGATCCATGGCGAACCTCAGATTTACTGACGTAAATGTCGCCCTGCGCTAGGCCACGAGCCTTCTCCGCTTGAACGGCAGCAGAGTATGCGCCCGCAGCTATAGCTTCATCTCGGATGTGTTGCAGGTCGCGTATGTGCCTCGCGTAGCTGACCTCGTACTTTTCAGCAAGTTCGGCCCTTCGCTCTTTAAGTGCTTTTACGATGTGGGGTGATTTTCTGGGGTTGAGCATCTCGTAGGCACGCGTATGCGCCCCGCTGACACTAAACCCGGCTTCGACGGCCAAATTTCGTAACGTGTCTTGTCCCTCGCGTGTGGCGACCAGTTCGACAAACTTGAGTTGCTTTCCGGTCAACCGAGTATTTTCAGAGAGCTTTGGCCTGCCCCGTGTTTCGACTTTTTTCTCCACCTCTGCCATGCGCGTAATCCCATAAATGCGGCTTATTTTTGCGAAATATAGCACTTTTTTTATTCAGTTAAAGCCATTTGTTTCAGATCTGTATTGTTTGCGTGAAACCTGCACCTTTACGCGCTTTGTTTTTTTTACCTAACGACCGCGTTGGAATCTGGGCGGGGGTCCCTGCGGGCATCGCGGTTAACCTTTATTGTCGGGGGGACCCTAAACCGGCGGTCGCGGGTCGCGGAACGCG
>Ga0209645_1000869_pt1 | contig 15505 bp, 8 predicted proteins | sample ETNvirenome_6_30_FD_184070 | JGI IMG/M metagenome (GOLD analysis project Ga0209645, IMG submission 184070) | Marine viral communities from the Pacific Ocean - ETNP_6_30 (SPAdes) (version 2) | ecosystem: Environmental > Aquatic > Marine > Oceanic | place: Pacific Ocean | collected 2013-06-19
TAATGTGGATTTACATCTTAAATCTTCTTATCCCCTGCCAGTTACTCTTATTTCTATGACTTGGGAAGGAGAATATACCAACAAGAATTATAGGAGAGCTTAATGTCAGCATCATTAATTGTAGCGGGCAGCTTAAAAGCAGCAATGGGGATTGGCCAAGCTGTTTTCGGTGATGCACAACGAGATAAAGCTGCTGCGCGAGCACGTGGTCAAGCCATGAAAAAATATAGAGCTAAAAAGAAACAGCTCTATGCAAGTTTTTATCGTGACTTAGACCAGTTTAGAGCTAATACTGCCTACACTGAACAACTGTGGAATGCTAAATTCCAACAGGGTATGTCAGATATTGCATTTACCAACCAACATGCAGCTGATACATACTATCTAAGACAACAACAACTGAATCAACAGTTCCAACAACTCGCATTTGAAGATCAAGATAGAGCTGTTAGGTTTGCTAAATCACAAGGTGTCGCTGCTGCTAAAGCTCAGATGGGTGTAACAGCTGGTCGTTTTGATATAGCTAATGCTGCTGTTAAAGGTCGTAATGAAACTATCCAAGCTCGTGAAGTGACTGGTATAATTGATTCTTTTGATATGCAGAGTGCTATTGACAACCGTGTTTCAGCACACAAGCTAGATAACATTGGACGTCGTATGGCTATTCTACCTCAACTGGGTCGTGTACCTGATGTACCAACCATGCCTGAGCGTCCTAGTGGGTTTGCTCAGAACAACAGCGCTTTGTGGATGGACATCACTGGGTCTTTGGTTGATGGTGCTGTGACTGCTTTGGGTGGCGGTGCCGGTAGAAACCCAGGTAATATTGGTTCTCAAGTACCCGCACCTGAAAATGTGCCTACAGAAACTGCACAAATAACTAATAATAATTTTACCTTTAATCAAGGTGCTTCAGGGTTAGGACCTGCTACTGTTCAAATGGGTGGTCCTGATCCGTTCGCTGGTTATGGTTCCGTTAGCTGATTAAACTATGAAAGAATTTGAAGGACAACGTAGATTTAATCCTGCTAAACTTCCTACCTTAGGTGAGCCACTCCAGAGCTTGGATATCACACCCCAGATCTCCCGTGCTTTCCAAGAGAAACAGCGGATGGATCAACCATATATCCGGTCACTTGAGCGTAACGAAAAGCAGGAGTTTGAAAATCTACAAACAGAAGCGGACAATGAAAACCGCCGAGCAGCTAATGAAGAAGCTGTTCTAAATAAACTGATGGAGTTTGCTCCAACACTTGAAAAGTTGGGTCAAGCTGAAATTAAAAGGCGAGATCAAGAGGCACAAATCAGGGGTAAGATGAAAGCCTTTGATATGGATTTTTCCAATATCACTGAGCTTCCATACTACCAAGAGCAGATGGCAGCACTTGAAAACTCACGTATGTCAACTGATGCTAAGGCAGCAGAGGCATTCCAACGTACTCAAAACTATGAGTTAGCTAGAGTTTACAAGTCTTTAAACGGTGCCGAACGTATTGGTTTTGCTAAAACTTATCTAGCACAGAAACAGGCTGAGTGGCCAGCTTATTTGTCAGAACAACTGACATCTAATAACGAATTACAACTTAATGTTGGTGGCTCAGTTTTCACACCATCTACTGCTGAAGGTGCTGCTCAAACTGCTGCAGCTGCTAAAGCTTTGTATCGCCAGTACATACTTGATAATGGTATGTCAGGTGTAAATGATTTCTTTTTAGAAGAGAACTTTACTGGTGGTGAGAATGGTGCACGTACTCAAACTCAAAAGATCTTAGCTAAGCGTAATAAGCATGATGCTAAGATGCATGCTGAAAATAATTATATTAGAATTACTGCTGAAAACTCAGCTGATGTTAAAACTAATCCGGCAACAGCAAATGGCATTAATGTTCTAAATGCTATTGGTCTTCTTCAAGATAAGAATGGTTATTCGTTAGACGGATTTGCCAAAGCTACTAAATTTAAAGAGCACGTTGAAGGTTTGATTGAGTCTGGTGCACTACGGGATCAAGCTGATGTTATGCGTTATTTGGGGAATACCCCTGATCCTGTTACTAAAGGTAGCATGGCAGACCGGTTAACACTTTCAGCTGGACTCCGATTGAAAGTCACTGAGCGTAATATTAGTGACTATCGTGATTACGATGCCATGAAGAAGGCTGAGTATTATGGTCCTGGTGGTTATCATGAGCAAGCAATGGCTGCCGCCGAAGCTTCACGTGCTGACCCAGATGATCGTATGACGATGGATGAGTACCTTAAACTACAGCAGACTGCTGTTAGCTATACAGGTACTACAGACAAACGTCTTGAGCACTGGTGGAAACACGAGTCAGAACATGGTCAGAACTTCCAAGATAATCTTCGGATGATTAAGGAAATGGCTGACTCTGGTCAAGGCTTGTCTATTGAACTTGTCAGATCTGCACTAGGTTACTCACCACAAGCAGAGCAGTATATTAATATTGCTAAGAGTCAAGCTAATAGCCGGCAACGGACTGGTGGTTTCTCTCATTCATATAAAGTCTTACGTACTGCTGTTCAGAAAGCCTCTGGATATGCTGGTAGAGACAGTGAGCAAGTCAGTGGTAAACAGGCGTTTCTTTTGAATGACCTGCATCGTCAGGTGAAAGCTACAGCCCAACGTCTAATTGAAAGTGGTGATCCACAGTTTCAAGATCCGTTGGTAGCAGAGCAACATGCATTAGATGAAGTTCTAAAAGTTGCTTATGCAAATGGTTTGACAGCAGATGGTAAACTCAAAGGTCTGATGTATTCTTCAGGCTCTAACAATGAGTTTGATACTTACTTTGCTTCTGATGCTGTGTCATCACGTCGTGAAACTGCAAACCGTACGTTGCAGGTTATCCAAAATCAGCAACGACAATTCCGGGATGATGTAGAAACCTATGGTGTTGATCTAAATACACCTAAGGCATACGTACACCCACAAGTACTGCTGAACGCATCACAAACCTATTACAACAAAGATGGTAGTTTCAATAAAGATTTTAGAATGCCAGAGGGTATTAAGGAGTTAGATGCTCTAATCCCTGACATGAATCAAATTGAAATCTTGCAGAAACTACTTGAGACAAATGAGATTATTCCTGTAGACGAAAACAATAAACCTATTACTATTGCTCCACCACCGTCAATGGACCCTAAGTTTAAACCTTTGTATGAAGGTGGTGGCATTGACCAAAACATTTTAAATCTATATGGTAAAGCTAAATCTGGGCTTGAGTCCGTTAGGATTGGTGCTTCCAGTTCTAATGGTTTCCAGTCTGCACGCATCCCCCCTCAGTTTGAGGCCCCACTTAAAAAAGTAGCAACGGGTGCTGAACTACCTTATGAGGTGGTTGCTGCGCTCGTACAAACTGAATCAGGCTTTGAAGATGAAAGATCTAAAGTACGCCCTGATGGCACCTTTGATGGCGGTCCTTTCCAGACCAATACTGAATACTATAAATATACTCCTGGCGACATTGCTGGTAATGCAGACAATGCACTTACACAGCTGTTGGCTGGTAAAGCAGTACTAGAGCAAAATGGTATTACTCCAGGTCACCCTGATTATATTGATGGTATGCTGGCTAGCTACAATGCTGGACAGAATACACTCCAATTTAAAAACGGTAGACTAGTTCCATCTGCAACACATCGTGGGTACATTGGTCGGGTACGTAAGAGCCTGGCTGGTATGGGAGATCAAACCCAACTAGCTAATAACTCACTCATTCGTCGTACCTTTCATGTTGATACCGGTGAAGGATATGCTGTAGAAGGTGCAACAGATTACAAAGGACGTCCTGTAGTCTTCTCACGAGAAGCTGCATCAGCGTTTGACCGTATGGTTCAAGACTCAGGTGGTGTTGTAAAGTACAGTGATGTGCACAGCGCCCAACGATCTGAAAGCAAAAACCGAGCAGTCTCTGGATCACCTACTTCTAACCATTTAACTGGTAATGCTGTAGATATTCACGGTGCTTCTAAAGCATGGATTAAAAAACACGGTCACAAATACGGCTGGAAAAACCTAGTCTATGATGGACACGATGGTCACTTTGACTTTAAATAAATGAACGATGATGAATTTTTTTCATCGGAGATGTTACGTGATGCTCAAGAGGAAGACAAAAAGCGAATCCAGAAAACACGGGTTCAAGATGCTCAAGTCAACCAACTAGATGAACGTGGTCAGCAGGGTGATCCCTATGCAACTCAGTCTGCTGACAAAAAATTCGATGAAGCTTTCCCTGGTTCTACGGACCCAGAATCTTATAACTATAGAGCAACAGATGAACAAGGCAACCTAATCCTACGGGAGAACGTTGGACCTAACGGTGAAACTGAAGTTGTCGGACCTACCCGTGAACCGGGCCGTAAAGAGCCTGGTGGGTACATGGTAGGGGGAATCCAAGATCCTAAGGTTGGAAGCCCCTTGAAGGGCATTGCAGACGCCACTGAAGGCGTCTTTGCTGGTATGGGTGACTTCCTTACTGCAGAAGTTAACAAGCTTCAGTGGACAGGTATGGATCCACTACCACGCCCTAAGAATGTAAATAGTGAATTGCAAGATGCACTGCGTGATGCTACGGCACAGATCGCACCAAGTGTTATGCTATTCGCATTAGGTAAAAAAGCAGGTGGAAGTATCCACGCTAGAGGAATTGCACCCGCTAAACTCCGTGCGCTGGGTAATGACCCTGTGTTTAAAGCTTTTGCTGAAACTGGTCTTGGTGTTGGTACTGGTCTATACGTAGACAACTCATCCTACCAAGCAGCTGAAGATCACAACCTTGCTGGTACACTGAAGAAAAACTGGCCACAGTTCTGGGAAGATAAAATTCCTAACTGGCTAGCTACTGCTGATGGTGAGTCTGCTGATGTATTCCGTCATAAAAACCGGATGGAAGCAGGTGGTCTAAACGTCGGTGTTGATATGATTGGTTCCCTTGCTCGGCTTACCAAAGCTTCTATGAAAGCTGCGTATGCTACCCGCTGGGTACCTAAAAATGAAAAGGCTGGTGTCTTCTTTAAAGACATGGTTAAGCAGTATCAAGAGTCAGCGATGACTAGTTCTCTACGTACTATGGCTGATGCAGCTGCAGCACGTACTAAGAACCTCGATGATATTGGTGCTTATAACCTGTCTAAATTAGACCCTGATGCACCTCTTGATCGACCGGTTAAGGGTGTTCATGATCTATATGATAGCCTAGAAACTGCTATGCGTTCTGTCGATCAAGGTGGTATCGCTGGTGGTATGACTGACCTTGCACGTATTCAACGTAATGCTGGTACGCAATTAGGTCGTGTACGTAATGCTCTGAGTTCTGTTGCAGCTAAGTTTGCACTAGAACCTGAAAACCTCAAACGAGGTTGGTTGCTAGACACAGCAACTAAAGAGCTTATGGAGGCTGGTAAATGGGATGCAATTGTAGCAAACTACGGTAAGCTTACAAATGCACAGATTATTAAAACCACTTCAGAAGTTGCAGAGACTTTGCTAGAGCCTGCAGCTGAGAAAGGTTTTATGGTTAAGATTCTAGATCAGTTTTCACAACTGTCTGAAACAGGTGCTAAGACACTCGATCCGATCGGAAGGAAAGCAGTTAAACAAGCAATCAAAGGTTATGGAGAAAAGATCTATAAGCTTGAGCGGTATTTAGCTGATGCAACTTTAAAGACGCAGCTTGCGGGTCAGGTCTCTGACTTTGCTGAAACTGCAGTCGAGAATCTTACCGAAGCTGGTGTCAAGAACGTACTAGATGAGATGTATGATCGTCTAGAACTGTTGTTGGTTCACCAAAACTTCTCTAAATGGGAAGCTAAGAACACTTTGTTAAACCCTCAGAAGTTTAACTCATTTAAATCTCTGCTAAAAGAGACACCTAAAGACGTTAATAAAGCAATCAGTGCTGATGAAGCTGCACGTATTGCAGCGATGGAAAAGATTATCCCTGATGCTAAGCGGCTGGTAGATACGTATCGTCAGATTGGACGTGAGCGTCCTGGGTATATGAAGCCTTTCCTAGAAATGCTAGACTATACCAATGGTGATGCAGCATCTATTGCTGAAATGAACAAAGTTTGGGCTAACCTTACTGGTTTCTGGAGCAAACTATTCGTTGACCGTAACCCTGAAATGCCTAGCATGGTAGTTGAGGCAGGTTGGTCTAATGTGATGAACTCCAAACTCAGTGCTTTTGCTACACCACTTGCTGCTAAAATTGGTAACGTTGGTGGTATGATCCAAAAGTATGTAGGATCTTACATGGGTCCTCTAATGTCTTTGGATATGTACAACCTCCGACGTGCTCACCATGCACTGGGAGCTATGTCTGAGTCCTTTGCACTGGCTGGTCAGGCATACAAAGAAACGCTGTGGAAACTATCTACTCAACCAAAGAAACATTTTGAGTTGATGAAACCAGATGTGGCTTTGAAAATTGACCAACGTATGGCTTTCTTGGAAAGCATGGCAGAAGCTGCATTGGAAGAAGGTAACGACGGTAAGATGATTATTGTCGAACAACTTAAAGCAATGCAAAACATGGCACTGCATCCTTTGATGCGTATCAGTGCTAATGAAATGTCTGCTAGTGATGCATGGACTAAAGCCTGGCTAGCTAATGTGCAAGCCCGTGCTGATGCATTTGATGCGGTTCATGGACGGATCGCTCTTAAAGACTTTGTTAATGAAGGTGTAGAAAAGGATGAATTACTAAAAGAGGCATATGATTTGTCTTATGCAAAGATGTTTGATGAGAATGGTAACATTGCAGACCCGCGTGTTAACTTTGAATCTGCTGAGATTGCACTGAACAATGATAACTTCTTTGGTGATCGTCTTGGTGGACTGACTCAAAGCTTTCCAATCCTCAAAACTTTCTTCACGTTCCCACGTAGCCAGGGTAATGCTCTGTCTATGTTTGCTAAAAAGTATAACCCAATTTCACCAGCTGTTGCAGGCTTTGGTGATGAGATATATGATTTCTTGCGTCCAGGTAAAACCAGTTGGACTGACTTTACTGCACAAGAAATTCAACAAGCGTTGGCTAAGAAAGGTATGGGTGATCTCCCTGTTGACCAACAAATTCAACAGTTTATTCACTTGCGCCACCAAGCAAAAGCTCGTTGGGGTATGGGCACCATGTTTAGCATGCTCGCAGTAAATGCGTTCCTGCAAGATGGTATTACTGGTGATGGACACTTTGATCCTAAAATCCAACGTGCTCGTGAGGAACAACAGTGGCAAGCTAGGAGTTTCAAAATACCTGGTACTAATAAGTACATGTCTTATGACTTCCTAGGTCCTATTGCTGATGTCATTGCAACTACAGTTAACGTTGCTGACAACTGGGAAACTCTTGGTGAGCAAGGTGTAGAAACTATGCTTCAAAAGATATCCTTCTTCCTTGCTGCTAATATGGAAGACAAAGCTATGATTACTAGTTTTAAATCAGCTTTGGATATTATCAACCGAGATGAAGGTGCTATTAACCGCTGGGCTGCTGGCATGGTTAATGATATGATCCCAGGTGCTGGTCAACGTGCTGAGTGGGGAAGGTTGATGGCTAATGAACGGCGGGAATTGAACCGTACTATGGATGGTTATTTTCGTAATAAAAACAAGTTTATGGATGCGTTAGCTCCTGAAGGTGCACGTCTACCGATCTCTAAAGATTGGATTTATGGACGTCCTGTTGATGGAACTGAACCATTCCTTATTCGTGTGTTCAACGCCTATAACCGTGGTATGAAAATCACCAGTGAGCAGGGTCCTGAAGCACGTTTCCTGACTGCTGTTGAGTATGATTCTCGACCACTGTTTAATAAAAATGCTGATGGTGTCGAATATACACCTGAAGAACGTGCTGAACTATATGCTATGGTTGGCGAAGATGGCTACTTTTTACAAGCTATCCGTGACGTCATGGCAAAACATGTAGATTCACTAGATAAATTTGATGAACTGCGTCAAGCTGGTCGTACTGTACCAATTGACCAATTTATGATGATCCATTCTGAACTCGATTACCACCTTGAAATCGCACGTAAAGATGCTGAGGCTCGACTTAGCACACGTGATCGTTTACAGACTGAAGCTTGGATTCAAAATGCTAACGTTGGTCGTGCTGAACGTGGTGAAGCTCCGTTGAGTTTTGCTGCTGAACAGTTCTTACGCGACTCTGTAAACAAGTAATGCTAATTTCTGATGGCAACTACACAAAATGAACCTGTTGGAAACGGTACACTACGCCGTTTCTCTTTTACTTTTCCATATATTAAAGAAGATGATGTGAAGGTTATCCTTCGCGTTAACAACCAAACTAAAAAAACCGTTCCGTCATCAGGTTTTACCTTCCCATCCGCGACTGAAATTGAGTTTTCTGCAGTAACGGAGGACCAGTGGCAAACCTCTACTGGTGCGCCAAAAAATAATGTTATTGTACGTATCTTTCGAGATACAGAAATCACTAATCCCCGTGCAGTTTTCTATCCTGGTTCGTCAGTAAAGGCAAATGACCTTAACGACAACATGCTTCAGAACTTGTATTCTGAACAGGAACGTGAAAACTTTGCACTTAGTGCTAAGGATGGTGGTGTTGTTCAAGGTGATGTTACTCTTGAGCAAGCTAAACTTATCTTTGATGGTGATACAATTAATGACGGAGATCATAAAACAACGGTAACCGTAGTTGATCCTACGGACGCTAGGACTATCACCATCCCAGATATCACTGGTACATTAATTACCACTGCTGATACAGGTACTGTCGTATCACAGATGATTCTAGATGGTACAATTGTTGATGCAGATATTAATGCTAGTGCAAACATTGATGCTTCAAAACTTTTAAACGAATCAATTGAAAGCTCTAAGATCAAAAATGGTACTATTGTTAATGAAGATATTAACGCTAGTGCAAACATTGATGGTTCTAAAATTGCAGCCGGTACGATTGATTTTGACCGCATCAAAGATGTAGACATTGTTGTTCAATCGGAACAGGATCAAGCAAGTCCTGCACCTGCTGACACTAACATTTTTACTGCTTCTGCTGCAGCTAAACGTCACGATGTAATTTTAACTAGCGATGGGTCTACCCCTACCGCTCCTAATCCTGGTAACTGGCAGCCTGGTAAGCTTCATTATGATAGCACTACTGGTTCTGAAGTCCTTAAGCTTTGGACTGGTAGTGCTTGGGTAAACGTTTCTGCTGGTGTCCCTTACACACCACCTACAACTGACATTGTTCGCTATGTAGATTCTACAAATGGTGATGACGCTAACACTGGTCTATTACCACAAGCACCGCTTAAAACCATTAGAAAAGCGGTTCAAAAAGTAAATGATGAAACTGGCAACGATGGTCATGGTACATTAATCAAAGTTGCGGCTGGTGTTTATCGAGAAAAACTTCCTATCAGCATCGAAAAGAACAACGTTTCTATTGTTGGTGAAGCTCTCCGTAGCACGTTTGTGCAGCCCGCTATTGGTGTAATTGACGCAACTGCTACTGTTAACAACAGTCAGTACCGTATCCGTGTTGTTGGTACTACTGATTTTACTGCTATTGGTGCTGCTGACAACAACGTCGGCACAACTTTTACCGCTACTGGTGCTGGTAGTGGTACTGGCGAAGTTGAAGATATTGGAGTCGAAAATAATTACAATGCAGCTAACCCAACTTCTGATGAAACTGCAACGATGTTCTTGTGTGACAGCGGAACACTGTTGTCTAACATGACATTTGTTGGTCTTAAAGCATCTGGTAACTCTAATAATACTGTTACTCGAAATTCAGATGGTCAGATTGAAGCTACTGCTGATCAAAGCCAGACACTAGATCCTGGGGAACAAGACGGTGATAATCACGCTTCATTTGGTTTGCCACGCAACCAAGGTTGGGTAGCTGCATTCCGTAGTGGTGCAACAATTAAAAAGAGTCCCTATATCCAGAATTGCACTACCTTTACTGACTCTGGGTTTGACAACAGCAGCGCTATTGATCAAAGCAACCTACCTGGAAATGCACTAGGCGGAGATAAAACCTCTGCATGTAGTGGTGGTGGCATCCTTTGTGATGGCAATACACCTGCTACTACTAGCCCGCTGCGTAGTTTTGTTGTTGATAGCTTTACTCAGATCAACTTTGATGGTCCTGGCATCCTCTGTACTAACAACGGTTATGCACAGCTTGTGTCGTTCTTTGGCACCTTCTGTCACTACCACGCTAAGGCACGTAATGGTGGTCAGCTAAACCTCAGTAACTGCACAACTGACTTCGGTCGGTTTGGTTTGATTGCTGAAGGTAGAAGCGAGAACGCAATTGCTACAGCAACTGTTGATGGTGCTAAGGATGATGGTGCAGAAATAGTCCGTATTACTGAAACAGTTCGGACAAATGATTGGCATGGAGACAATACTAATCCACGTCCGTTGGATAACATGCTAATTGAAATTGATGGTATTTTCTATCCAATTCTTGAATGTGAGCCTGTTGGTGGAACTGTTACCAGCGACAACCACTGGGATGTAACGGTATCTAGACCTGATACAAACGACTTTACTAATAACCTAGGTATTAACGGTGCTCTCTCTGGTGGTGAGGATGTTAACCTTTACCAGCGCTCACTAATCAGTACCGGTGGTCATACGTTTGAATATGTTGGCTCTGGTACTGACTACACTGGTCACCCCGATAATGGTGGTGTAGCTGTTGAAGCTAATCAAGTACAAGAACTGAAAACAAACACTACTGATGAAGTTGGTGGTAAAGTTTGGCAGTCAAGTACCGATCACAACGGTAAGTTCAAAGTTGGTGATACGTTCACTGTAAACCAACAAACTGGTCAAATTATTATTCCTGATGCTGCTTCTACAGCAGTACAGAAAACCGGTGCAACTGGTGCAGCAAAAGTTCCTGTAGGTACTGAAGCTCAGCGTCCTTCTGACAATGACATGAAGGGGTACTTCCGCTTCAATGACACTACTGATGAATTTGAAGGTCACGACGGAACGGCTTGGGGATCTATTGGCGGTGGTGCATCAGCTGGCGGTGCTATCTATGAAAACAAAAATGAAATCACTACTGACTACGATATTACTGCAGACCACAACGGCATGAGTGCTGGACCAATTACTATTAACTCCGGGGTAACAGTTACTGTGCCTTCCGGTTCTACTTGGACGATTGTTTAATTATGTCTGTAAAAATTCATGGAGACAACTCCGCCTCATCTTGTGGTTTTTCCACAGGCGATGGTGATACTGGAATTATGCCAGGCTCAGATGTCGTCGATGTAGTTACTGGCGGAACATCACGCATTAAAGCGGAAAATGCAACAACTACTATATCAAATAATTTAAGTGTTAGTGGCACTAGAGCACTGGTGGGTACAACCACTGTTCCTCAACTTGGTACGGCTAATCCAAGGTTTACTGTAAGTGGTGAAAATTATGCAAATTCACTTGCTGGCATCATAAGGTACCAAGCAGACACCTCCGGTGCGTCGCTTCAATTTGGCCGTGCAAGAGGAACTGAAGCATCACCAGCAGCTCTACAATCTGGTGATGAAGTAGGAAAAATTAGATTCTTTGGTCACGACGGAACTGATTTAAATTCTGCAGCTGCAACTATTAATTGTGAAATAGATGGAGCTCCTGGTTCTGACGACATGCCAGGTCGGTTGACTTTTGAAACTACTGCAGATGGCGCCTCTTCTGCTACTGAACGGATGCGGATTAGTAGCACTGGTATGGTGGAAGTTTATAAAGGATCGACAAACACCGGTAAAACTGCTGGTCAGGAAGCTTTTAGAGTTGGTAACGGTTCTAATAATTATAGGTTCTCTGTTTACCCCGATGGTACTACTGTAATCGGTGGGTCGGGAAACATTACTACCAACAACATCCAACTCACTAACGACGGCAAAATTAAACTTGCTGATGGTGGTGGTATCCATTTCCATAACTATGATGATGGAACGAATATTACTTCAAACCTTTTAGATGACTACGAGGAAGGAACTTGGACGCCAAGTGCTGGTGGTAATGCTACTTATACTACTCAAAACGGCAGATATACAAAAATTGGTCGTTTAGTAACTGTCTTTTTCCACTATGACATAGACACACTTGGAACTGGTAGTAATTTCAAAATTGAAGGTTTACCATTTACTGCTTCTGGGACAGGAAGTGTTCGAGGCGAAGGTCATGGAAGTATTGGTATTGCTACTGGCCTTGCTTCAAGTGTTGTATCTTGCGTGCCTTATGTTGGTGATAATACTAGTAGTATTTTTGTCATTACTCGTGCTTCTGCCGCAGCCAGTACTTCAATTAACACAGCCATCTATCAAGACGACACTAGAGTTGAAGGGACTGTTACTTACGAAACTGTTTCATAACACACTACCTAAACCTGTTTAAATCTATCTATTATTTATCCTAATGGCATTTACTGAAAAACAAGAATACAAAGTAGAGGTTATCCCTCCCTTCAAAATCCTGCAAGTTCGCAGGGCTGACATCGTTGAAAAAGACGGTGTAGAAGTCGGTCGTACCTATCACCGACATGTACGCAATCCTGGAGACGATGTTTCCGGTGACGCTGCAGAAGTACAAGCTGTTGCTAGTGCACTTTGGACTGCTGAAGTTATCAAGGCTTATCAAGACTCCCTTCCTGCTGGAGGTGAGTAATGTCACAACTGAAACTTAAAGGTGCTACTTCCGGTGACGTTACACTTAAATGTGCAGATGTTGCCGGAACTACCACCGCTACGTTTCCAGCAACTACTGGTAATGTAGTTACAACGGGGGACAGTTTAACTGTCTCCCAAGGCATGATCGCTGATCAAGCTATTAATGAAGCTAAGATGCAAATTAGCAATGCTGGTAGTAATGGTGAGTTTTTAAAAAAAGATTCTAATGCTACTGGCGGTTTAGCTTGGGAAGCAATTAGTACCGAATCTGACAAAATTATAGAAGGTGATACCAGTGTAGAATGTGTAGATACTGGTGGTGGTTCTAACGGAACGATTACTTTTAAGACTGAAAACACCACTGCAATCACGATTAATAATAACCGCCAAACCCTGATTGGTACTACTACAACACCTACTGTTAATAATAACCAAGCTGGTTTTGCTAGAGCAGTAGTTGCAGGTAGTACAGCTGATGCAACTGGTCAAGGTATTTTTAACGTTTCCTGTGGTGAAGCTGGTACATCACGTGGTGCAAACGCCGAAGTTGGATCTCTCAACTTTGCTGATCCTGCTGGTAATGAAATTGCTACAATCCATTGTCTAATGGATGCGCGTAGTAGCGGTGATACAGCATCAAAACTGCGTTTTTCTACTACACGTCAAGGTAACACTGCTCCTAGTGAAGTTTTACTTTTAAACAAGTCTGGACAAGCTACTTTTTTTGCACAACTTCCTGACCATAACAACTTTAAGTTCCAAATTCATGATGATTCAATGGGTACTGATACCAAGAACGCAATCTTGGTTACAGGCAGCAACGGCGGAACACGTCTTGGTATTAAACGGCCAAGTGGTACATCTGGAAACGTAAGTTATTTAGAGTGCAGGCGTGGCAACAATGGTATTTCAGCAATCTCAGTTAATGAGGCTGGAAATGTAATTATTAGCGGTACGGCTGATATTGCTAGCGGCAGCAGCTATGGCACTGTTGTAGGTTCACAAAGTTCTGACCAACGACTTAAGAACAGCATTACTGATTACACTGGTGGTCTTTCACTAGTAAACTCACTACGTCCTGTTAACTACAAGTACAACAACGACAATACTGTTCACGCTGGTTTTATTGCTCAAGAAGTTCAGTCTATTATTCCTGAAGCTGTTTACGATACGGGTGCTAAACCTGATGTATACGGTGAAGAAGAAGAGGAAGATGGAACTAAACGAAAGGTAATTACTGGTCAAGATGCTGAAGCCGACAACCTGTTGGCGATGCACTATGTTGAAATTATCCCTGCACTTGTGAACTCAATTAAAGAACTTAAAGCAGAAGTCGATACCCTTAAAGCAAAAGTAGCAGCGTTGGAGGCAGGTTAATGACACTTAAAGTAGATAATATTCAGAATGAAAGCGCTTCTGAAGCCAACGTTGTTTTAAATAGTGATGGATCAATTTCTATCCCTAGCCAGATTAAACACGTTGGGGATGACAACACGCTGATTGAGTTTGAAACTGACACTGTTAAATTACAAACTGCTGGTGGTACTCGTTTCATAGCTAAATCTGATGGAAAGGTTGGTATTGGTCATGAAAGCCCGTTAGTAGCACTGCATGTTCTCGGTCCTGTTGCCGGTGAATCTACTGACACTCTCCGTCTTAGTACTGCAGCTGACAATGCCAACGTAGAACACATTTCAATTGGATTTGATAAAAACGTATCTGACACTCATCCGATGGCGAGGATGGGTGTTGAAGAGATTGACACTGGAGACCGGAGAGGCCACCTTTATTTTGAAACTCGTGGAGCTAATAGTGATACTGCTCCAACAGAGCGGATGCGTATCACCAGCGATGGAAACGTTGTTATCGGTAGCGGCGGGATGACCGACGCATTACTAACGGTGGGTAAACCCGATAGTGCTGCAATTGGTTTTTCACGTACTGGTACAGGTGGTGGTGGTCAGTTTGATGGTGCTATTGAACTTGATAGTAATGGTAATTTTGCATTCCGTAATGGAAGCAACTCTACTACCGTTGCAGGTCTTAGCACGCGAATGGTTATTAACAATTCAGGACTTGTTGGTATGAACGCAACCAACCCAGGCGGTCATTTAGAAATAGGTCATGATTCCTCACAAACAGTTGGATTTATTATTAACAATACTTCCACAGGAACCATGGCACATTTCAAAAAGAGTGGCACTGTTGTTGGAAGTATTACTAATACAACTAGTGCTACTGCTTATAACACCAGTTCTGACTATCGACTAAAAGAAAACGTTGTTACTCTTGATGGTGCAATTACTCGTGTCAAACAGCTACAACCAAAGCGCTTTAACTTTAAAGTTGATGCCGATACAACTGTTGACGGCTTCTTAGCTCATGAAGCTCAAACCGTTGTACCTGAAGCTGTAACCGGTACTAAAGATGAAGTTGATGCAGATAATCAACCTGTCTATCAAGGCATTGATCAAGCCAAACTTGTCCCATTACTAACTGCAGCCTTGCAAGAAGCTATTACTAAAATCGAAACATTGGAAACTAAAGTTGCTGCTCTTGAAGCAGGTTAATTTACCCCTTTATTATTATGATCACCCTTATCCGTCCAATCCTGTTCAGCTTTCTGAACTCTGATAAAGTTAAAATCCTGTTGATCGACATGCTCACTAAACTAGCTGAGTCTACGGACAATGAGATTGATGACAAAGCCGTTGAGTTTATTGCCAACGGTTTGTTTCCTAAGAAATGATTGATCTAGGGGAGCCACCCTTACTCCCCACTCTAAGCCTCCCTG
>Ga0209645_1000870_pt1 | contig 15489 bp, 24 predicted proteins | sample ETNvirenome_6_30_FD_184070 | JGI IMG/M metagenome (GOLD analysis project Ga0209645, IMG submission 184070) | Marine viral communities from the Pacific Ocean - ETNP_6_30 (SPAdes) (version 2) | ecosystem: Environmental > Aquatic > Marine > Oceanic | place: Pacific Ocean | collected 2013-06-19
ATTTCTATCAATTAATACGGGCTCTTGTTCTTGTTTAAATTGTTGAACTTGACTTCTTTTTTTTGCAATTAATATACCGTTTTCATCTGTAATTACGACCAATGGATCGTCTAGTCTATGATAGCCATAAAGCTTTTCATCAGCAGGAACTGATGTATCTAGCAACCCACTGGTATGAGCAACTTCAACTTGGATGCCTTGATTCATAGCTTTACTTAACCAAAATTCTACAGACGCTCTGCCCGCTTCAGCAAAATGCAAATTGCCTTTGTAACTAAAATCAATTCCAAACAATTTTATTTTTTCAACTTTATTCCAAACAGCAAAAGCAACTGCATAAGAAACTGTGTTATTTAAGTAATGACAACCACAAGCTGCTAAAACTTCATCAATTGGATACTCTACTAAGCCGGGGCAACGATCATCTAATTCGCATGTATAAATTGGGCCTTGATGTTCAGTTAAAAGCTTTGACATGCTATCAGTTTGTCCCCCGGCATCATCGCTGTCTAAAAATCTAGAAGCTGGGTCCATCATAAATACTCTGTCATGAAATATAACAGATGCTACTGAATTTATAGTCCACACCTCATCAAAGTGTGACCCATGTGATTTTGCTAAATTATAATCAAACCAGCTTTTGCCCATACCGACAATAGCCACAGTCTTACCTTCAAGCTTCTTGATTGGTTTCATTTTCTCTCTCCTTTATGTAACCGTTGTTCTAAGCGAATCGTATCTGTATTCGTCTCTCCTTCCTCGTGCTTCAGCTTTGTTTTTTAGCCTAGCCATTTCTTGTTGAAATCTGTTTTCATACAAACCCATCATATCAGGATCACCTTTCATAAATGTATAAGCTTCTACTAAACATCCATACAATAAACCATTTCTTGCATGTTCTGACATCCATGTTCCAGTTGTATCTGTTACCAAAGAGTTTGGTTTGTAAAGATAATGAAGCTCTGTGGTGTAATTTGCATCTGGAACTGGAGCAATAATTAAACTGGTTTCTTTGAGGCCGCTATTTAAATCTTTATCAAAATCTCCATAATACAAAGGAAGCCCTCTTGCTGTTGAATCTGTTGGATCTGGCGCATATTCTTGCATAAAGCTGGGATGTTTTTTATCAAGATAATGATAATCTCCATTGCTATCTATTACTGATAAAGAGAAAGATAATTCAAAATCATCCGGGGCTGTTAAAAACCTAGAGCCAGCAGTCATAGACCCTTGTACGTTTCTTCTAAAATAATCAAATTGTACAAGTTCAAATATTCTTTCTTCAGTATTTTTTATTATATCATCAAGACTGTTAACAAAAGTAGTTTCACTATTTTGCACATAGTTTTGAATTAATGTTTTTAATTCTGATAATGTTAATGGACTGCTCATGTTGTAGTAATTGTAACCTCTCCAACAGCACCTGTCATTTCAGGAACTAAAAAATTTGATCCTATGATATCTGAGCTCATGTAGTGTTGTTCGTAAATATTTGTGTAAACAACCACCACATATCCTTCACCAACTTCTTTATCAGTGTTTGGTCTAGGCTCATACAAAGCCTCTGGATCCATTACATGAGGAAGTGGCTCTAGCTGGGGATGTTTTGGTTCGTAACACTCAGGACAAGTCTTAAGACCATTCCATTCTTTTTTTAATTGATTAAGTGGGTACTCAAAAGCACATCTATCGCATTGTGCTATTGCATACTTACCTGTAGCGTATGCCATGGTTATAAGACTGATTTATAAGGAGCTATCCTAAATGATGCTCTATCTTCATCTTGAGACAAGGCTCTTTCGAATTCTTCTTCATACATTTGTTTTAACATGCCAACTCTGTCTGGTGCTTTCTTTATAGCAATGTAATATGCAAGTCCAGCAGCAAAACATGGATAGAATCTAAAAGGCATGTCCATGGTATTAGTCCCGGCATCAGCATCATCCATTCTTACTAATTTATTAAATACTAATACATCAGTTGAATTTTCTGGTGCTGGCCATATTTTTAAAACAGGGGTTGTCAGCTTATCTAAAAAAAACTGAGAGGGTCTAGACTTGGTAGACTTAGTTGGAATATTTAAATATTCGCTTCTGCTTACTCTAGACATTTGAAGATCTACATTAGTTCCATCGGTATTTCTTCTAACTGAACAATCTAATATATCAATAATGTTAGCATTTAGCGTGTAATCGTTTTGGCCTTCAGTAACTGTTTGTGTTGCTTGCTCTATGGTCCATTGATTAAGACCACGGTTAGCCCATTCAGCAAGCATAAGATTAATAGACCGTCTTGCAGTTTTTAAATCATAACCAGTTCTAAGTTCCAGGCCACATCTTTCAAATGCTTCCTCTACGAACTCAGCTACGTTTGGTTCAAAGTCTGTTGATCCTGATAATGCCATTATGAATATTTAGTTTTTTTTCTTCTATTGCTCATTACTTTACCACAACCTCTAGCGATTCTCCTTACCTCGCCACCATTTTTTAATCTGACTTTTGCTTTTGGAGTATTTGCTACAACAGTCTTACCTTTTTTTCCTGCGGCTTTTTTCTTTTTTGCTGTAGACGCTCTTTCTGACTTTGAAAGACTTTTAGCTTTTGACATTGGCAAACAGCGATCTGGATTTTTTTTATCCTTGCTTGTACCACAAGCTCCTTTAATAGAGCCATCAGATCCTATACGAACCCAATTTTGATTACGCCATTCCTTTAACTGACCCATTATCTAAGTCTTTCTTTCATTACAATGCCTTGTCCTCTAATGCTAACAAGTCCACCGTTTTTCATTTTCTTTTTAGATCCTTTAGCATAGTTTGGATCTTTGCAATATTTAGATGCGGCCATATTTGCATATGCGCTAGGATATGTATCAAAAGTTCTTTTAGCCCAAGCTTTTCCTTTTGGACATATCTTTCCACCACTTTTTGCTTTAGCCATTTAACATTTCCACCTTCGTCTTGCTTGACGTATTCTTGAGTTAGGATCGTTTCTAGTCTTAGCTGAACTACGTTTAAGCTGACCAGCAGATCTAGCGCAATAAGATTTACGTCTTTTGGCCGCCTTGCTTCCTTTCTTAACGCTTCCTGTTACAGCTGTTTTAAGTTTAGATCCGGGATTTTTTTTTCTGTAAGCAGCCACGCCTTTAGCAGTCATACCAGCCCCGGACTTAGTAGGCCTATAATTAGCGCCTTTGCCCTTGGTTGTTCTGCGTATAGGTTTTGCTTTTCTTTTTACTACCATAATAAAATTGTAGCAGCACTTAACGCACTGCTACAAAAATTTAAGCAGCGTAGTCTTTAATCAGGGTTAACACTATTACATACGAATCGCCACTTGCGTGACCAGTCGTAGTCAATTTTATGTCTCCTGTTTTACCTGTTCCTGCTGTGTTTACTATTCCACCAAACTCTGTAAAGTCTTCTGAATCAGTATAGTTTTCGTTTAAGTCCCAGCAAATAGTATCAGTGGTTGCATCCCACAAAAGTTTTACACTCATTCCAAATGTTGAGTAAACAATTTTTGCAAGACGAACACCAGTACATGCTTTGCCAAAGTTGTTAGTTTGTAAACCGCTTACGTCAACTTTAGTGACTGCTGACTCACCTGTACCATCAGATGTATTAGTCAACTGAATAATAGCAAGCCTATCACTGTCTAACAGAGTTGTTGAAGTTACTGCATCTGCCATAATTAGCCCCTAATATTAAGCGTCAGCAAATGGTGTAACTAAAGTTCCAGAGCCAAGTGTTATACCTTCAACAGCATACTTAGCAGATCCCATAGCAGTACACTTAATTATAGATCCTGCAAGACCACCTTTAGTTGAACCATTAAGAGTTATAACATCGTTAGATGCGCCTGAAATAAAAGTTTTACCTGTTGCATCGCTAACACCAGTGTAAAGACCACCTACAAATTTATCTGTTCCATCAGTTTTAATATCGAGGTCAGTTGCTGCTGTCTCAATAATAAAAATAAAAGTAGCTCCTAAATTATTTAATGAATTAGGATCTGTAGGATCAGTAGGTGCAGTTGTGACAATTGAAGGCAAAGTAAATTTACCATCAGCATCATTACAAGTAAGTACCTTACCTGCGTGTGCATCTACCGTTAAAGTTGTATCAGCGGTTAAACTGACAACAGCAGTATTACCTGCTGAAATAAATCCAGATATAGATCTAACTGGACCTGAAAAAGTTGATTTAGCCATTATTGTCTCCTAACTAAATATGTTGCCCCATCTTGGAGTAAGTCTGCCGAGTCAGTTGGTGCAACGAGTTACCTCGGTTTAGATAACTATACTACTTTAGGGCTCTTGGGGGAAGTGTTCTTTTGATTCTAAAATTAATTCTCTAGAATCAAACAAAGCTTGATAAGAGTTTTTAATTGCTGGATCATGGCCAAACTCATCTAACATATCCTTGCCTACCATCTCTATAAGAGATTGAATGGTGATTAATCTACCTTGAATATCTTTAATTTTTTGTTTTGGATCCGCGGACATAAAACTCATTTTATCTTCTTTTTGTTTAATCTCATATCCTTTTAGCCAATTTGTAACATTAATAATTTTTTTCTTAAAATCTGGAAAAGTTTCCCAGTCTCTTATTTCTTCGACACTTCTTCCACACCCTTGGCATATATCGTCAAAGGGAGCCATGGAAGTTGAGCAGACTCCATTGCATGGAGAGTTGGCCAAGCTTATAGATTCATGTAATCCTGTATTCATAAAACCTCACGGTCTTTTCTTGGATTATACACCTATTAACTGAAAATAAACAAATATTTATTTTAAATAAAAAAAAGGGAGCCGAAGCTCCCTTTACCAATGAAATTGGATTTATGCACCTTGTGATGCAAAGACACATCTTGGGTTTGAAAAACCAAAAGAATATCTTTCTCTAGCTTTAAATCTGACGTTGCCAGTATCAAAGTCACCTTCCATAGAAGTTGAAAGAGGAGATCTCTCAAAGTGTTTAAAACCATCAGGACAATCAGTCTTCAAATACCATGCATCAGTATCTGTTAAGAAATGGTTAACTGAATAACCTTGTGGGACCATTCCCATATTCTTAATAGCATTGATGTCATTGTCAGAAGTGCTAACTCTGCCAGGAGTGTTGAGCAATCTATCAGCCACAAATTGTAATTGTGGTGGAATGATCAACTTAGTTCCTTGCAAAGCAAGAATCATGTTTCTGTCATCAACAAAAGTTGAAACAGAAATGATTGCGTCTTCTAATGAAGTCTCATTTAAGTCAGTGTAAGTGCTTGGTCTGTTTGAGAAAGTTCCACCACCTGTTAATGGGTGAGCAGTACTTACTAAAGCAACACCGTCTCCACCAGTAAAACTAGATGAGAAAGCATTGTTTAATACAGAAGCAGCTTTCACTTGCTTTGTGTGTGCCATAGATCTTGCTAGAGCTTTTGTATATCTAGCGCCTAATCTGTCGTAGAGGTTATCTTCGATAGCTTCTTCAGTTAGTGCAAATGCTAACGCCACAGTCTCGTGAGAGTACCTTGCAGTATAGCCTTCTGAAGCGTTGTCGAATGCGACTCCGTTTCCTTCAGCTTTTACTTGTGCGTTACCGAAACCTACGATTAAGGTTTCTTCTTCAAATGCTCTGTCTGATGACTCAGTGTCAAAGATTTCAGCATGCTCGTTTTCATAACGATTATACTCCATTCCAAACAAGGCGTTTAGACCGGGCTCTAGCTCCTTAGCTAATTGTGAACGATTAATAGCCATGGTTTATACTCCAGTTGTTTGAGCGTAGAAGTGCTCGTTAATTTTGACTATCATGTTAACGTTTGCTGATTGAGAACCAGTACCTAAAGTATTATTCTCAGGATCTCCTGAAAACCCAACAATTCTAAGTTGAGCTGAAGTAGCAGCAGTTGTTCCAGATATTTCAACGCCAGATTGTCCATCTGATGTTGATCCAGAAGCGTAAACGATGTCGGCATTGTTACCAACAACTGTTTGCACAACTGAACCTGTAGCAGCACTTTGTACTTCAAATAATGCATTAGGATCGTCAACTACGAAAGCCACCGCATCTGATGAGACAGTACCATCTGGCCAGTAAGAAGAATAAATTACTTCTCCACTAGAATTGGTATATCTGCATCCCCTAAAGACTCCCAGCAATTGATCACCAGCAGCAGCCACTAAAATAGTACCTGTGTTCATCATCTTAACTGGGTCGCCTGAAAATATGTTTCCGCTTGCGCCAGAAGCAATCGAGTATTCTGTAGTCCCTTCAGAGTTTACATTACTACCCAATTTGCTTGAAGGCTTTAAGCCGAAAGCAGCATCTTGGTTTGCCATAGTTATTTCCTAAATAAAATTTATTAAAAGAGTTAACAAAGTTATCCTTTGTTGCCTCCGCCAAATGTTACCCTTGATTTCATCTCTCTTGAGATTGGCATCGCAGGATTTTCTTCACGCATCAGGTCGTTCTCTACTGCACTCATTTGGTTGTCGGTTTGGCTAGCGAAATATTCGTTTCGCTGATCTGCGATTTCTTTTGGTATCTTGCACAGTATTAAACCACCTACACCAATAATTCCAGCATGTCGACCATCATCGACTATAGGCAAATCATGAAATCCGGGAAGTTCCTCTGGTCTAACTGGCTCGAATCCTTCACGAAATCTTTTTGAGACATTCGTTTTGTCATCTTGTCCAGCTATAGATTCTCTTACCCATCGATAAACAATTCCTTGAGATTTTCCAATTTCAATAGCTTCTTCTGGAAGCTCAAGAGCTGAAGGCATCTTCCAGGCCTTTGGCCTTTCGGATTTGCTTCTGGCTTCTGAGTCTCTAGGAGCTCTGTCATCGTTACTATTTGCTCTCGTTACTTTTATCTCTTTCTTGCTCATGATTTTTGTAGCCTCGCTTTTTGTATTGCGTAATCTTTAAATGACACTCCAAGCTTTTTGGCTAATGCCTGTTCGCTTGGCGTCAATTGAATACGATTTTGTTTGCGTCCAGTCGATGTGTTGCGTGTGGCTGAAGCGACTGTTTGGACGTTTTTCTTCGCTTCCACGTTAAACTTGTGGGGTAATTCTTGTTTTACCCTCTTGTCAATCTCACTATAATACTCATCTGAGTCAGTGTCAAAGCCTTCGTTCTCTAATTGCTTGTGAATAGCAAAAGCAACTGATGTTGCAACTTGATCTTGTCCAAACCAAGTATTCTTTTGCGCCCACTCTCTAGCTTTAGGTGATGGCTCATTATATTCTTCAGCTGGTTGAGCATATTGCTCTTGAGGTTGATTTTGTTGTTGTTCTAAATAAGCAGCCTCTTGTGCTTCATACTGTTTTTGCGCTTGAGAATATTGCTCAAGTCTGGCTTTATCAGTAGTAGCTAAAGTCAAAGCTTCAGTAGCGGCAGCAATTGCTTCTGCGTCTTGGGCTTCTGTTGCTTGTTTTAAAGCTTGTTTTGCCAAAGTCATTTGAGATTCAACTCTATTGGTGAACTCATCGCTGTAACTATTAGAAAAAGTTTTTTGTTGCTGTCTTAATTTTTCGTTTTGCTCTTTAAGATCTTTAGCGTATTGCACAGCCATCAACTCTCTTCTTTGAAACTCTTTGGCCTGAGCAACCGCTTTGTTAATTCTGTTTTGTGCTAGAGACGCTCTCTTCTCTACTTCAGATAAATCTTTTGCTTGCTCTTCTACTTTAGGAGAAACTTCAAAATCTTCTTTAACTTCGTCTTCAGTTACAGGAGAAACTTCTGGAGAATCATCGCCCAATGAAACTTCAACAGCTTCATCGCTTACTTCTTCTTCAACTCGTTTCTTTTCAGGCACTGCTGCCTTTTCAATCTTTTCGTCTGTAATTTCTATGTCTAAATTTTCTGCTTCACTTACCATGCTTTACCTCTCTTATAAAGATTTAATATCATCAGGATCTAGAATTGTTCCAATGATGTCATCGTCATTAATGATTCTAACTTCATGGTCATCTTCTAATTTAAAACGAGAACCAGCATACCTGCCAATTAACACCCAGTCTTTTTCTTGACACCAGGGTTGGTTTCCATATTTTTCTGTTTCTTTATAAGCTAAAGGACCAACTTTTAAAACGTAAGCAACAACTGTAGACAATGATTCTCTGTCTACTGTTTCTTTAACAAGCTGAATACCACCCTCAGTAACGCCTTTACCTCTATATGGTAAAACAAGAATACGCCATCCACTTGGAGTTGGCATTCTGTCTAACAATGATTTTTTTAGTAGGTTTGGGTCTAGAACTCTTGCTTCTTCTTTTACGAAAGCTTGATCAAGTTCTGATGAGGCTTCTTCTTTTTCTTTTATATTTTCTGCGACTTTTTCATTCATCGATATTATCCATATGCAGCGTTTCTTTTAAATCTTCTATGAGTGAGCGAATCGCCGATAACGCACCCATATGATATTTGTAATCTTCCATGGATTGTACATTTCCTGCTGAAAGACTGTCAACTAAATCTTGTTCTCTTTTGCGTAAATTTTTAAAAAAATACTCCGCAAGTTTTACGCTATCCATGGCTCTCTCCTGCCGATGTAGTGTTTATTTTAAATTTATATTCCCAAAGTTTGGTTTTATTGTTCTATCACCTATGTTTGGTAAATCAAATAGTCCAGTCACCGGAGAATCAAATCTGGGTAAGTTTGAAAAATCTATGTTAGGTATTGTAGGTATTTTGGGTATGTTAGGAGGAGTTCTATCTAAATCAAATACTTTGCCTCTGTTTGGCATCACAGGGGGAACAAAAGGGACTGGATCTCCAACTGGCATAGTTGTGTATATTGGTTCATCGTTAACTGGCTCATCATCAAAAACAGGCATTGGACCCATTGGAGGAAGATCTCTAAGATCAGGCAAGAAACTATCGATTGGTTCTGGTTCACCCATTTCCATTCTTTCGTTGTATTGACGCATGATGTCATCGTAGTCAAGGTTTAAGAAGTCAGGAAGGTTACTGAAATCTAAGTCTTGCAAAAAATCTGGTATTCCCGGAAAAGGAGTTTGGCCTGGTATATAGGGATCTGTTGGGAAAGGAACGTCAGGAATAGGTTCTGTTGGTGTAGCCAACTGACCTTCTAGCTCTGCAATACGATCCATCATTTCTTGGAATCTTGCATCTTGAGCTGCTTGCTCCTCAGCACGAGCCGCTGCTTCAGCTGCTCTGATTGGAGCTTGAGTTGCTTCGTACTGATCAATAAACTGTTGACCCATAGGACTTTCGTATTGACGCATAAACTGTTGCCCAATTGGATCGGGTCTTACATCGGTTGGCATGAAAGCTTCTGTGGGTTGAGGGGGAGCTTGGTATCCTGCTGGAGTAAAATATGCTGGACCCCCTACAACTCCTGTAGGTCTGCCTATGGGCATAGGCTCTGGTGGTAATGCCATTTGGCCAGGTGCTTGACCCAAGCCTTCAGAATACCCAGGTACTCTAGAGGGTTGACCATACATCTGATTGTGCACGCCTGTCGGTGCAACTAAAGCATCACCAATTGCCATTTAGCAAACTCCGTAAAACTTAGTGCCTCTCAAAGCAGCTCCACCACCACGAGATTTACCAGCACCATGTCTACCTGGCTTACCGCCATTAGCAATTTTTTCAGGTGTTGAATACTTAACAGTACCTTGGTCTTTAATGTTTACGCTTGGTTTAACGCCTTTTACTTTTTCCATTTTTCTTACCTTTAGTTTTCTTTGCTTTTTGCAAAGCTATTGCAATAGCGGTCTTTTGTTTTTTACCGCTGCCCATTAATTCCTTTATGTTAGCAGATATTGTCTTACGACTGCTACCTTTTTTTAATGGCATTACTTTTTCTTTTTAACTACCTTGGCCTTAGCCTTAACGACAGGCTTAGACTTTTTGGCTTTAGACTTGACTGTTTTCGTTGCTTTCGCAAGGACTTTGTCTGCATCTTTGTCTGCCTTCTTGGCGATCTTGTCGATGTCGATATTTGCATTCTCATTGATGATCGGTTGATTGCCATTTTGTCTTGCCTCTTCTTCTTTCATGGCAGCTTTATTTACTGCTGTCATTTTTTGTCTAACTGAACTCATTTGTTACCTCGCATGATATCCATTGCTTTAAATTGATTCTGCTGCTCGATTCTTTCACGAGCTATTGCGTCTTTCATCATAGCAATTTCTTTTTGAATTTGTAACCTTTGCTCTGCAAGTTCATTGCTTTGCATTACTTTCATTGCATCGAACTGTTGACGTTGCACAAACTCTTCACGCTTGCGTTGTACATCATCAGCTTTAATGTCTAGTTCTTTGCCTCTCAACTCAACCAACGGATCTGGCATAGGTGGAGGTGGCATAAACATTTGATTAATCTGTTGCATCAATTGAGCAACCACGGCCGCTACATCACGAGACACAGAGTCTTGTAATTGTTGCTGATAACCCATAGAGATTTCTGGTGGCAACTGTTGTATTTGTTGCACCATCATTTGGAACTCAGGGTTCTGTGCATTTTGTTGATCTACAATCTCAGCGGCTCTAAATGAAACATGCTGATAAACATGTGCTTGAATGAGAGATAAAACCGCTGGATTTGCTTGAGCGGTAACTGTGCCATACAAAGACATGTGTGAATTAATGTGTGCGTCATGATCTTGCCCAGCGAAAGCTTGTTGGGGCAATCCTGTAATCAGCCCTGCGTTCTCACTTGCTGGATCCATAGGCTGTGGCTGTGGAGGAGGTGGCAATAACTGTTCAATGTTTTGCACTCCCATGGCTGAATACATTCTTCGATACGCTTCATATATGCCATCAGGTCCATGAATCTCTGGATTGCTTTGTACTGTTCTAAGTAACTCTTGAGCCATCATGACTCGTTGGCTCATAGAGAAAGTGTTTGGATCTGAAATTGGTAAGACGTCTACACGCTCATCGAAGTCCACAGCCTTGATGGTCTGATTACCATTGGCTGTGTTGTACGGATAAGCAGGCGGCAAGTATTCAGCAAAAACCTTCGATAAGATTTCAAACTCAATCCTTTGAGATGCATGCAATCTTTTGTGGATTGCAGACATAACTCTTGTGCCACGCTCAAGTAGAGCAACTGTTGTACCGACTGGCGCATTTTGATTCGCATCACCAACTTGCATATCAGCAATAGATGCGAAACGCCGACCACTATCAACAAGGATTCCCAGGAGAGAGAGGAGAGTTTGAGAAGGTTCCTTGAACGGTAACGGTACAAAGGCGTCTCGCAAACTTCCACCTGGAGCGTCCATGTCTCTGAACTCACCTGGTTGTAAAGGTTGATCGTCATTGCGAATACGAATTCCACGAGCCTTAAAGCCAGCTGGTAAATTGGATAAAGTACCAGAGTCAATAAGCTGACGCAGAATAGAAGTCGAGGCTTTCGATAAGCCTCCGATCATGTGGGTTAAACCAAAGCCATAGAATCCTAGGCCTGGTAAAAATTTGTAATGCACAAAGTAATTGATTCTCTCTTTGAGAGGATCTCCCTCTTTGTAGTTTCTTCTAATGGATAATACTTTGCCATTAGCCATGGTGACAATGTATGGCAACTTGATGCCAGTCTCTTCACCTTCAGCGTTCATGTCTTCAAAGCCCGGTATGTCTAACTCGACATGGGACTCAAAGACTTGACAAGTATCATCGTCATTGTAACTTGGCTCAACGCCCTGTAACTTATCGATCTCTTCTTGGATATCGTCAGTTTCATCTGGGTTGGTTGTGCCATAGTTTAAATCTACATCACGATAAAAACCGATTTGTTGCAGCTTGCGTATTTCATTCATGGACATGTTAATCACATGAGTGATTCTTGTCGCGCTGTGTAAGTCAGTTGCTCCGTAAGGAACAATCAAGTCTTCACTTGGAATGAACTTAGAAACTGCTCTGCCTAAGTTTTGATCGTAATATACTTTTCTAAAAGCTGAACCACTCAGTGGTAAATAGAACAACATTTGATCTGTTTCAGAGTCATACTCACGCATGACTTGCATCAACTGATAGTTCATAAATTCTTGTACGCGTGATGCTTGTTGTTCTGTTTCAGGTGTTGCCATGCCAACCACCTGTGTCTTAACTGGACCTTGGGAAGGTAACAGCTCATTGTACGCTTGCGCTTGGAACTGAGTTACGGATTCTGCAAGCAATGGATGCATAACACCAGAAGCTCCCTCAAAAGGAGCAGTTCTCTCTTCGTAGTTCATGCCAAGATACTCTAGGCCATCACGATAAGTTTTTTCCCATTCACTGCGTGATTCTTTGTCACCATCAATGTTAGCCATTAAATCATTCTTGACTGAGTTTAATTCTTTGTCATCAATGATTTCAGCAAGGTTAGCATAGAAGTCTGTTTCTTCTACAACAGGGACAGGCGCACCGAACGCAATGCTACCATCTTCTAACTCTTCAAAAGAATCAAGCTCTGGATTGTCTTCTTGAATATCAACTTCAAGCTCCATGCCTTTGGATCTATCTCTAACTTTAAGGTCTACTTGATCCTCAATGGTGATTGCTTTTTCTACTGCCATTTATCTTTTTCCTATAAAAGCTTTGCCATGACCTTTTATGGCTATGCCACCGCCAGCCATTTTCTTCACCGGCTTCAATGGTGGAAACTCTTTGTCAATTGCTTTTTGAATATCTGGATCGTCAGACTTTATTTTAATCTTTCCTGTTCTAATTCTGTCAGCAGTTTTCTTTGAAACATCCTTCATTGAATCTATGAACTTTTTCTTTTTCGACATGATATTTTTATTTGCCCATGCTTTGCATTGCACGTCTGCGATTGCTGTTGCCAGCAACACAACCACCGTCTTTGTATTTCATAACAGAACCGCCCTTTTTCATGCCGGGACCTTTGGGTGGTTGCGCTGGTTGGCCTCCACCTGGAGATTGTGTGTGAGCCCTTTCGTTAGTAGGTTTTGGTTTTCTTTTTTTAAATATTCCCGCTAAACCAGACCGTCTTTTTTGTCCTGCTGGAACTCTTGTCTTTGTATCCATAGGTTCAGCCGCGCCTTTGTTTAGTTTGCCTTTGGGTGCTCTAGGGTTTGCAGGGTCAATTGCTTGAGTCCTAACTTTTCTTTTACGAATTCTTGGTATTGGTCTACCTGGCATTTTTGGAATGGGTTTTGCTCTTCTGATCATTGTTTGTTACCTCTAATAATATATTCGTTGTTTGGGTATTGGCTCATCGTCTTCCTCGTCTGAATCCAATCGCACAAAGTTGCCCTGACGAAATCTTAGTATAGCCTGTGTTGTCGAATCTACAAAGTCATCATTTTCCCCATAAGGAAAAGCTGCACATTCTTCTATGACCTCCTCTGCAAAGATGGCATCAGGAGCCCACACCATCCCTGCTTCAAACACAGGAGATGCGCTGTGCACTCGGGTAACTTTGTCCTTTCCTTTAGTCGGTCGGTAGTTCACCACAGGTATGCCCATCATTCTCAACTCGTGCGTCAAAGGCGTACCACTTGCTTGAGATTCTACCAAGACAATGTCTGGTTGCCAATACATATATTCATCGTAAGCTGTCGTCTTTAGATCCGGAAAGTCCCATCGCCCTTTCTTGGCATCAAGCAAGATGATGGACTCAGGGGCTCCATCGCTGGGACGAAAGACGCCCCAAGTGGTAATGGCGCTGTAGTCAGCAGTCTCCTTAGAGCTAAAAGCGGTATCGTAAGACTGAAGTATGTAGGAGCAAGGGGGGGGATTGTCTTGCTCCCACATTTGCCACCACTCGCGTTTGAGTAGGGCGCCCTCTTCAGAGGTAGGGTTTTGCATGTACTGGGCGTTCCACTTGGCCACGGGCAAGGAAGCTTTCACAGACTCAAGCTCCTCAATCTTCCAATAACCTGGCCACAAGGGTTCACCGTTATCTAAAATGGCAGGGAGTTCTAAGACTTCCCATTGGTCTGCATGGTCTTCGCCCATGCGTCTCAAAAGTTTCTCAGTCAAATCCAAAGTCGACCAACGCGTCATGACAATTACAATGGTACCGCCGGGCTGTAAACGCTGGCGGGGTCCAGAGGTATACCATTCATAAGCTGACTCAAGAGCCGAGGGTGAGAGGGCATCTTGCTCGGAGTGAGGATCGTCAATGATGAGCAAGTCAGCACCTCGACCCGTAATGGCGCCACCGACTCCAGCAGCAAAGTATTCGCCGCCTTTGTTCGTCTCCCAGCGCCCAGCTGACTTAGAATCAGCAGACAGCTGTACGCTCTCAAAGATCTGCTTGTACTCATTGGTGTCCATCAAGTTACGCACCTTGCGCCCGAACCTTGCCGAGAGTTCAGCGGTGTGAGTCGTTTGCATGATTTTCATATCAGGGCGTAGTCCCATGATCCAACTTGGGAAGAACACGGAGGCAAACTCGGACTTGGTATGACGTGGGGGCATGTTAACGATCAGGCGTTTGCACTTGCCTTGGGCTACAGCTTCGAGCTTTTGCGCGAAGAGCCTATGGTGCTCGCCTTCGATGAAGCCATCCCAGACTTGCTTGACGTAGTGGATAAAGTCTTTCTGAGCTTTGCCGCTGGTTTTAAGTTTCTTGATGCGATCTTGGATGGCCACTATTTCTTTTAGGGCATCATCTGGAACATGGTCTAGTTTCGTGTTTGGTGCAGACATCTCAAAATGTTTTTTTCTGTGTGCAATATAGTAACCCAATAGGGATCCTAAAAGAAGAGGGGGGGGTGAAATGGATTTTGGGGTGAATTATTTGTGTTGATAGTTATTTATACACTGACACAAAAAACGCCACGCCCCTATATGTGGGGGTAGGGGTCAGCGAAATCACGCGATCAAAAAACAGGACGCGATCCAATAGAGACCCATAAAGTATGACGCTTTAAAATGTCATACTCATGATGGCGATTTTCTGCTAGATCAAATGATCTGATAATGTCAAATTTAATTGTCTTAATTGGTGTAGTAAATTTGTGTATTGATTGTTTATTAATTAAACTGAACGTAGTTCAGTTGGTATCTAAATAACCAAACGATAGGCAACTGACTTTTTTGGAGATAAGACTAATGTTAAAACAATTAGATCAAATCAAAAAGCTTGATAAGAAACTTCAAGCATTGGGGCAAAATCCTATAGTTAAGGAATTTGTAGAAATAAACAAAACAATATCTGACTTAAGATCAAGTATTAGAAGTGAAATGATTTCTCATCTGATTTTAAAAGATAATGGATTAGGTGTTAGGCAAACGCTTAAGTCATTCATCGAGGACAACATGGTTAATGCTCACTTATCAAAAGATAAGAAGACATTCAGTGGGGTTCTTAAAGGTGATAAGACTTTAGCTACTTTCAAGCTAAGTCATAGACAACCATTTGAGATGAAAGCATCTTCAATGTTAAAACTAGAGAGGTTCAACGATGCCTAATCATACATCTAACTTTGTTGAAGTTGAAACTAATACAGGTTGCTCGAAAGAGCAACTTGCATTACATAACCTTTGCTCCATGCTTAACATT
>Ga0209645_1000871_pt1 | contig 15476 bp, 11 predicted proteins | sample ETNvirenome_6_30_FD_184070 | JGI IMG/M metagenome (GOLD analysis project Ga0209645, IMG submission 184070) | Marine viral communities from the Pacific Ocean - ETNP_6_30 (SPAdes) (version 2) | ecosystem: Environmental > Aquatic > Marine > Oceanic | place: Pacific Ocean | collected 2013-06-19
TATGAGAAAGAATGGTATTGAAGTTGAGGTAGTTGATGAGGGTCAGAAGTGTTGGAAGGGATATGAGAAAAAGGGTACCAAAAAGATGTTTGGTAAGACCTATAACAACTGTGTCAAGAAAGAAGAAGTAGAGAACGTTGATGAAGCCTGTTGGAAGACCCACGAACAACGTGGTATGAAGAAGAAGGGTGGGAAGATGGTTCCCAACTGTGTACCCAAGGGTAGTGTCAAAGAGGGTTATGGAGTAGGTGATGTTGACCAGAAGGTAGGTGCTGTAACATCTATCCCTAAGGATGAACAGGAAGCAGCTAAGAAAAGACTTCTGGCTAAGGCAGCCAAGAAAAGAGAGTTGGCTCAGAAGATCAAAGAGGATCGTGAAAGATTAGAGGCGATGGATGAGGCAACCTATCCCTCAGATTTTATCAATCCTGATGGTTCTAAGAGATCTGTTGCTAAACCAAAAAGGGACAACAGAAATATGCGTCCCAAACAGCACGACCAAGAAACAGATAGTTATGGTCGTAGAAAGACTGTTGATGAAGGTGTCCTTGATGCGGCACTGAAAACTGATAAGAAGATGGGTGAGTTGCATAAGAAGGTTGAGAACGATGTCAAGAGAATGAAGGCTGGTAAAAAGTTTAAGGAAGAAGTTGAGCAAAGTGAAAGTTACGATCCAAAGGGACAACGTAAACTTATTAAAAAGATGCAGTCTCTTGCGAAACCAGACCCAGATTCTACAGTAAAGCAAAACCAAAAAAGAAGAGACAGGTCTGATAAAATGTCTGATATACATCATACATCTTATACAAGACCAAAAAGTATTCCTGGTGGTATTGGTGGTCCAGAGTGGCAATCAAGACAAAATAAGGCAAGTAGAACTCAAAAAGAAGAAGTCGAGCAAAATGGCAGTGTCTATATGGTTACCTTCTCATGGAGAGGTAAGATGATGGCTATGAAGATCTTCTTCCCAGAGACCAGAAAACCTTCAAGACAGGAAGTGGAAGATGCAATGTGTAAGATCTACCCTGGTTGTAAGGTAAGACACTTCGATGATTCACATGTAAATCAGGGGGACGGATACTTAAACGTGGGAAAGTCTGATGTCTATGCAGAATTTGATGAGGGTGCTGCATGGACAAAAAAGTCAGGTAAAAATGAGAAGGGTGGTTTAAATGAAAAGGGTAGAAAGTCCTACGAAAAAGAAAATCCAGGAAGCGATCTTAAGAGACCTTCAAAGAAAGTTGGGAACCCTCGTAGAGCGAGCTTTTGTGCGAGAATGAGTGGAATGAAAAAGAAACTCACCTCAAAGAAGACGGCTAACGATCCTGATAGCAGAATAAATAAGTCATTAAGAGCTTGGAATTGTTGATAAATGAGTGAGGATCTTCCGTCCATAAATGATTTTATTGAAGATCGTTCCAACCTCCCTTCTTTGAATGAGAGCGTTGAATCTGATCTGCCTTCTTATAAGGACTTTATAGAGAACAAAGGAGACGATATTGTCGTCAATATGGACGGTGGTGTTGGTGGTTCTTGGAACGTCCAAGAGGAAGTTCAAACTATTGAAGATGCTGATGGTAATTCATTTGCAGAGGTAAAGGATATAATCCCACCATTTCCTGAGTTGATCAGGATGATTAACGATGTTAGGAAAGATATTCCCGATATCCCAGAAATCAAATCATATGATGAAGAGTTATATCAACTTACTTGTTTGATTGAGGAACTTAGAAAGGATATTCCTGAGATCCCAGAGTTTCCAGAGGTAAGGTATTATGATGAGGAAATTCAAGAACTGAAGGAAAGTATCCCTACAGTTCCTGAAGTAAAGTATTATGATGCCGATATTCAAGAACTCAAAGAGGGTTTGCAAGAAGTAAAGGAAAGAGATATTCCAGACTTTAGATGGATTAGTAAATCCTTTACTGTTATTGATGAAGATTTTGAGAGTGTAAATGATTCCATTGCCACACTTAAAGGCAAACTTTCACAAGATGTAACTGATATTGTTGAATCAATTGAAGTTGCAAAGTTTGAATCCAAAGTAGATTCTCAAAGGATTGATAGTAGAGTTGATACTGCTGAAGAAAGTATTGACACATCAAAAAGAGAACTCACTGAAAAAATTAATGAGGTAAAGGATAAGATTTATGAGCAACTCAGAGATTCATCATTAGAAATCTGGAAACTCAATAAACAGCATAAAGATGAAGATAAGAAACTTAGGGAGGAAACACTCAATCAATATAACTCTCTAAAAGAAAATCTCCAATCAACCATTGATGGTGTTGTAAAGAAAACTGATAGGGATTACATTGAAGTCAATGAGTACTTCAAATCTTTGAAGAAGGAAGTAAGTAATCTTCCAAAAGTAAAATATTATGATGAAGATATTAAGAAGGTAAACCAGTCTGTTGATAAAGTAAGAAATTTAGTTGAAGTTCTTGAGAACAAACTGAATAAGAAGATTGCTGGATTGAAAGAAAGCATCCTTGTTGTTCCTCCTACAGACAATAATTCTGATCCACTTACACCACTTGATCAGAACTTTGCAACACTAGATGACCTGTCTAGTCACTATAGATTATTCCTGAATAGAATCCAACAACAACTTGCTACACTTGGTGGTGGTGGTATTGAGGATGCACCTAAAACAGGTGGTCCTTATGCTAGAAGAAATCAAGCATGGGAAACTATTTCTTCGAGTTCTGAAGCCTCAAAACTAGTTCTTGATGTAAGAAATAATAACATCGGATATGCATTAACTATTGGAACACCAGTAAATGAACTTTCATACAATAGTGGATTAGATATATTCAACGTTCGAGAAGCAAGAGCAAGTGAACCTGAAACAATGCCGGCAAAAGGTGTTGTAAGTACTGATATTGCAAATAACACTAACGGGCAAGTTATTGTTTATGGTGAATTAGAAGGAGTCAATACACAGGCTTTTGATGTTGGTGATGAACTTTTTGTTGCACCTGGTGGTGGTTTAACAAACGTAAGACCAACTGACCCTGCACATCTTGTACAAAAGATAGCTGTTGTACTTAGGAAGTCAACTGCAAATGGCATCATACTTGTATATGGTGCAGGTAGAACAAACGACGTTCCTAATTCTTTTAGTATTGAAGGTAATATATCAGCAGGTATTATTACAGCCAGAAGCAAACTTCATGTTGGTGTTGATACTGGTTTCTTTGCAGAGGATTTAGTTGTCAATGGTGATGCAAGAATCACAGGTATTCTCACAGTAGGCGAGAGTTCAGTAACCATTGATGGTAAGGATGATAAAATCATCATTGGTGGTGGTACTACTATTACAGAAGGTGGTAATGCTGAATTTGTTGGTGTTGTAACCGCTACGACTGTAAGTATAGCAAACACTTTCACCTATCCAGAGTATATCACTGGAGGTATGGTTCCAAGAGCAATCAAGTCTCAGGGTGGTTATGATAGAACAAGTGGATTCTCTGATTATCAAACTGGAACAGAAGCATCCCAAGACCCTGCTGACTACATAGAATACACACAAGATTTGGCAGACTCAAACACTTGGATGAGACTTGGTATTACAACAACGGCAAACCAAGCTAGAGATAATCAATGGTGGGGTGAGACTAACCCTAACTATGATAATACAAAGGGTCTCTTTGGTGGTCTAACTGCTCCTGCAGGTGTATCTAGTTTCTTTGCATTCAGTGAGAACACAGCGTTCAATAATGCAGTCACCACTGGAAGTCTTAAATACACACAGGCACTTGGTTCATTTAGTCTGAAGGATTGTCAAGTCGGTGATTTGGTTTTGGCAAGATTTGACTTTAACGTCATGCCTATGGTTACCAATACAACCTTAGAGGTTGCACTTATTTACTCAAACCGTGATGCTAATGATGATATTACCTTCACATTCCCACTAACTATCACTCCTTTCACATATGGTAGTGGAACAGTAGGTAAGGGATACCTATTGAGACCAACCATCACTGCATATATGGCAAACCAACAGGATGTCAATTCTAGATCTCTTGTTGCTATTAAGGCAGACAATCCAATCCTTGTCAATCCTATTGGAGTTCTCTTTACTATACAACGATGAATACGATTAGAGTAGTACATAATCACGCAGGTAACTGCATCAACTTTTATAACTCAACACAACCTGTGTTTTGGAATGGTTGTTTGAGTGCAGAAGTTTCTGCTGGAACAACAGACAAAATTAATATTGAAAATAGTATCAGGGATGTTGGTGCTGGTAGTAGTATCTACGAGTTCTTTAGAGTTCCATATACATTATTTGCTGATGAAGATAATGTAGGATTTGCTAGTGCTCAAGCTGCTGTAGATTACATCAATGCCGCTGCTAATACCATCAGTCAAACTGGTAGATTTATTCTGAGTGATTCAGATAATATTGATTTCAAAATTGATGACTCATTCAGTACCATCCTGTTGGATAATGGTGACCACTACCCCACTGATTATCTCAAAGCATCTGCAAGTGGAGATAATATCAATATCACAACTAGACAGGCATCATCAGATATTACCATCTATGAGGGACTGAGAGTAGCAAACGTAACTATCAATGGTGTTGGTCTTGGAACCACACAAGCAAATGTAGTTAATGATTTGAACTCTTTGTTCACTCAGACTGGTGGATCACAACCTCCAGTCATCTCCTCAGCCAGTTCTATTACTGTTGGTGTAGGAACTATCATCAACTATGAGGCAACCACAACTGGTGGTAATGTCTCAGCATTTGAATGGACTAACCTACCAGAAGGTGTTACTCAGGTCACCAACCACCCACAGAAAATTATTGGTGGTTCTGATTTGAATGCTGGTACATACACCATGACACTGAGGGCACACAACTATGTTGGTATGGCAAAGACCACCATCACACTGAACGTAACTCAAGATTATTCAAACTCAAAATCCACATCGTTTGATGACACTGAATATACAATCAGAACAAGACAGAGTGGTGAATTTACAAACCTGCAGAAGTCAAGTGGTCAGGCAATGCCTGCCCATAGTTATTCTATGTGGTTCAAAGCAGTATCGCCAGGATCTAATCAACCTAATAACCAATCTATTTTCTATGCCTTTAGTCAGTTAGGAACATTTAGTGGAACAAGTTATATTGATCTCAGATGGTTAGGACCTAATACTAGTTATCAGAGACTTAGATTACAGTATGCTGTCTCTGGTAGTAGTAACAGATTGACATTACTTACAGACGTGGGAACAATACCTGCTGATGGTACATGGAAACATATCGTTGTGACATATGATGGAGCCACTGATGGATTGAAAATAGATACTCCATACACCTTAAAAATTTATATTAATGGTTCAGAAGTAACAACAAGTACAAGTAGTTTCAGTCTAGGTGGTGGAGTTGAAGATAGTAATGGACCAATCGAACCTGTATATGTTGGGTTTGGTCGTAACCCATCTGGTTTCTATCTGAGACAGTCTTTGATTGACGAGTTTGGATATTGGAACCGAGAACTTACATCATCTGAGGTTTCAAATCTCTACAACTCTGGAGTACCAACTGATCTCACTACCTTCAGTCCAACAGCTGCTCACGTTTATAGGATGGGTGATGGTGATACCTACCCAACTATTGAGGATAAAGTAGGAAATGCAGACCAGACGATGACCAATATGGCATCCTCTAATTTCGTTACTGACACTCCATAAATATAGAAAAATGATTTATTGTGGCATCTGCTGAACAGTATCTTGGTAATCCTAATCTCAAAAAGGCCAACACTCCTATTGAGTGGACCGAAGAGATGTTGGAGGAATATGTCAGGTGTAAAAAAGACCCAGTGTATTTTGCACAGAACCATGTGAAGATTGTTACTCTTGACCATGGACTTCAACCATTCAGGACATATGACTTTCAAGAGAAATTAATTAATAACTTCCATAATAACAGATTTAATATCTGTAAGATGCCTCGTCAGACAGGTAAGTCTACAACATGTGTTTCTTATCTTCTACATTATGCCATCTTCAATGATAGTGTAAACATTGGTATTCTGGCTAACAAAGCATCAACTGCGAGAGAACTCTTAGCAAGATTAGCAACTGCATACGAGAACTTGCCTAAATGGATGCAACAGGGTATCCTTGTGTGGAACAAGGGCAACATTGAATTAGAAAATGGCAGTAAAATTTTGGCAGCTTCTACATCTGCGTCTGCTGTCCGAGGTATGTCGTTTAACATCCTCTTTCTCGACGAATTCGCGTTCGTACCAAATCACGTCGCTGACTCGTTCTTTGCCTCTGTTTATCCTACTATTACTTCTGGTAAAAGCACGAAAGTAATTATCGTCTCTACGCCACATGGTATGAATCACTTCTACCGTTTGTGGCATGATGCTGAAAGAGGTAAGAATGAATACATCCCTACAGACGTTCATTGGTCTGAGGTTCCAGGTAGGGATGCTGTCTGGAAAGAACAAACTATTGCTAACACATCGGAACAACAGTTCAAGATTGAGTTCGAGTGCGAATTCCTAGGTTCTGTTGATACTCTGATTGCGCCTAGTAAGTTGAAGGCACTTGTGTATGAAGACCCTATCACCAGAAATGCTGGGTTGGATGTATATGAGGAACCACAGAAAGACCATGATTACGCAGTAACTGTTGACGTTGCACGTGGTGTGGGAGGAGACTACTCTGCTTTTGTGGTTGTAGATATCACTACATTCCCACATAAGATGGTGGCAAAGTATAGGGATAATATGATTAAACCCATGTTGTTCCCCAGTGTCATCTTTGAAGTTGCCAAATCATATAACGATGCCTGGATTCTATGTGAAGTGAATGATGTAGGTGACCAAGTTGCATGTATTTTGAACTATGATTTAGAGTATCCAAACCTACTTCAGTGTTCTATGAGAGGGAGAGCTGGACAGATTGTAGGACAAGGATTCTCTGGAAACAAAACCCAGTTGGGTGTCAAGATGTCTAAGACTGTGAAGAAGGTTGGTTCTCTCAACCTCAAGACTATGATTGAAGAAGACAAACTTATCTTCAATGACTATGAGGTTATCTCAGAACTCACTACCTTCATCCAGAAACACAACTCCTTTGAGGCAGAAGAAGGTTGTAATGACGACTTGGCAATGTGTCTGGTCATCTATGCCTGGTTGGTTGCTCAGGACTACTTCAAAGAACTGACTGACCAGGATGTTAGAAAGAGACTATATCAAGAACAGAAAGAACAGATTGAGGCAGATATGGCACCATTTGGTTTCATCAGTGATGGACTGGATGAGGATACATTTGTTGCTGATGGAGATAGATGGTCTAAGGCAAGTATGGATGGATATGGAGATACCATGGAGAATATGTCTTATATGTGGAATTCCTGGTAATGGATTTAGATGACCAGTTAGGTTTAAGTCACCTCCTTCTCAATGAGAGAAAGTGTAGAACTTGTGGTGAGTTTAAGAATCTGATTGATAGTTTCTACAGAACTAGAAAAGATAGGGGTTCAGGTGCTTCATCATACTCCTATGAGTGTAAAGAGTGTTGTAAGAAGAGAGTAAAGAAGTGTTCAAATAAGTGGGAGTATCCTGACTGGTAGGTCTCACTGCAAAATTCCCCACTGAAAACCCCCTAATGAATAAATATTTTCAGATAAACTGAGAACTTTAGGGAGAGAAACATGGCGACTCCTCAATTATCTCCAGGCGTAATCGTCAGAGAGGTTGATCTTACAGTCGGTAGAGCCGAAAACGTTCTTGATAATATCGGTGCAATCGCTGGTCCTTTCCCTATTGGACCCGTAGACGAACCATATCTTATCAGAACTCAACAAGAGCTCATCAATACCTTCGGTAAGCCACTGTCTACAGATAGACAATATGAATATTGGATGACTGCTAGTTCATTCTTGACATATGGGGGCATTCTAAAGGTTGTTAGAACCAGTAATGCCAATCTTAACAACGCTAATGCTGGTGTTGGTGCTGCTTCAGACTCATCACTCCTTATTAAGAATAAGGATGACTTTGAATTAAATTACCAAGATTCATCAGACTTTACATACTCATCCAGAAACCCTGGTCAGTGGGCTAACAACCTTAAAGTATGTGTCATCGATAACAAGTCTGACCAAACTATTGGTATTAGCACCAATGACCTGTCCAACTACGGGGTTCAGGTTGGTTATGCTGTCACAGCTCCAAAAACAGCTATCACAATTCCTGGTGATGGTTCAACATCTTCATTCACTGGTGTTGTAAGAGGTATCATTACTGGGGTCACAACTGACACTATCAATAGCAACAGTACTTTTGAAGTTAAGATTCTTGAGAGAGTTGCTGATAGTTCATCAGTTTACACCAACATCCTCTCCACTAACGTATCAGTTGCTGAAACAGCTAGTGGAATTGGAACAACAAGAGTATATGTTGATGACTTAACTGGTATAGCTGTTGGTAATCTGATTTCATTCCCCAACTATGCTGGTGCACCAGGATACACAAGAAACGTCGTCACCGCTGTTGGTGCATCTTTCGTTGATGTTGGTTCACCTATCGGTGAAGTAGGTCAATCTCAAGAAATTCAGTCCACCACTGTTTCAATTGCAGTTACTTCTGGTGATGTAACTTCCGGTGTCACAACAGTATTTGTTGATAGTGTAACTGGTGTAGTTGTTGGAGACGTATTCACAGGATTGGGTCTTGTTGATGCACCTATCGTAACTGTTGGTTCTACTTCTTTGACTGTTGATAAAGATGTAACTGCAGCAGGTGGAGTTGGTGCAGCCGTAACTGTTTCAAGAGTTGGTCTTTCAACAGCAAACTCAACAGTATCTGCTGTCAGATTTGAATCTGTCGCAGTATCACCTGGAGCAACAACACCAATTTCTTATCAAGAGTTTAATACAGCAGCTTCCATCTTGGATTCTGACAACGTATATCTCCAAGATAATTCAGGTAATCCTACTGGTTTCACAGCTGGTATCGAAGTTGCCACTTCAACTGACTGGTATGACTCACAAACCTTAGGTTTGACAAACTCAACAGTCTTCTGGAAGTCTATCGCTCCTCGTCCTGTTGATAGTAACTACGTTACTTCAAGACAAGGTTCTAACGACTCACTTCACGTTGTAGTTGTTGATGATACTGGAGAAGTAACAGGTATTCAAGGTAATATCCTTGAGAAGAACATGTTCCTCTCGAAGGCACTTGACGCAACCGCCGATGGTGAGAATCCAACTAAGACCTACTATAAGGATTGGATTACTAACAGATCTGAGTATGTCTTCGCTGGTTACAACCCATCACAAGTAGCTGACACATACTGGAATACAGTTCCAGTTGCATCTGGTTTCTCAACAGATAACACTCCTGTCACAGTTGGTGATGGTCTGTGGGGTCTGGAAGCACAAGGAACTAATTACAGTGGACTTGGTAATGTAACTTACAACTTCACTGGTGGTGTTGACTATCAGGCGAATGGTGGAATGACCGCATTACTTGGTGATTTGGCTACTTCATACAGACTCTTCACCAATAAGGATGACGAAGATGTTGATTACCTGTTGATGGGTCCTGGACTCTCAGCTGAGTCTGATTCACAAGCAAAGGCAAACCTCCTCATTTCACTGGCACAAGGAAGAAAGGATTGTGTGGCTACCATCTCACCACACAGAGACAACGTTGTCAACGTAACCAATTCAACAACGGCTACTAACAACGTTCTTGGATTCTATTCACCTGTAAGTTCTTCTTCTTACGCGGTTCTTGACTCCGGTTACAAGTACACCTTTGATAGATTCAACAATCAGTTCAGATACATCCCAACTAATGGTGATACAGCTGGTCTGATGGTTAGAACTTCAATCGAGTCCTTCCCTTGGTTCTCACCAGCTGGTCTCCAAAGAGGTATCGTTAACAACTCTATCAAGTTGGCTTACAACCCAGACAAGTCACAGAGAGACCTTCTCTACGCATCAAGAATCAACCCAATCATCACTAAGAAGGGTGCTGGAACACTTCTGTTTGGTGATAAGACAGCTCTTGGATACGCCTCCGCGTTTGATAGAATCAACGTTAGAAGATTGTTCCTTACAGTCGAACAATCTCTGGAATCAGCATCTGAGTCAACTCTGTTTGAACTCAACGACGCTCAGACCAGAGCAAACTTCGTTAACATTGTTGAACCTTATCTCCGTGATGTTCAGGCGAAGAGAGGAATCTATGACTTCCTCGTTGTTTGTGACGAAACAAACAATACTCCTGATGTTATTGATAACAATGAATTTAGAGCTGACATCTTCTTACAACCAGCTAAGTCGATTAACTTCATCACTCTGACCTTTGTTGCTACTAGAACTGGAATTGATTTCAGTGAAGTAGTCGGCACTGTTTGATTATATTAAATAATACTAGGAGGACCTAACAATGGCAGAAACAAGAACACTTTCGGAATTTAAATCAAGATTGGCTGGCGGCGGTGCCCGCCCCAATCTGTTTGAAGTATCGATTCCTTCCTTCCCCTCTTCCATCTCGGAAGCTTGGGGTCCTGGAATCCAGGACGAGAACGGCACCTTTAACTTCTTATGTAAGGCAGCTAATTTACCTGCTTCAACAGTGGCACAAGTCAATGTTCCTTTCAGAGGAAGAAACTTGAAGGTAGCTGGTGATAGAACATTCGCACCTTGGACGGTTACCATCATCAATGATGAGGACTTCAAACTCAGAACTGCGTTTGAAAGATGGTCTAATGTTCTTAGTAAGTTGGATGACGCTACTGGTGTTACCAACCCAACTTCATACATGACTGATGCTTATGTTCAACAACTTGGTAGAGGAGCTTCAAGGTTCGCTACTGAGAACCAAGGTGGTCAGTCAGCTGTACTGAGAACTTACAAGTTCTATGACATCTTCCCAACTAACATCAGTGAAATTGCATTGAGCTATGATAGTGGTGATGCTATCGAACAGTTTGATGTAGAATTCCAGGTCCAGTACTTCACAGTTGGTGATTCACTTCAGTCCAACGGTGGTAATGCAGGAGAGGTTCAGATAAGTTGATAAATAACTAGAAGATTAATCTAGTTACAAATATAATGGCTGCGAGATTATTTGGATTCTCAATTGAAGATAACGAGAAGACCCCGCCCGGTCTAGTGTCTCCCGTTCCTCCGTCTAATGCGGATGCGAACGAGCACTATGTATCGAGCGGGTTTTTCGGTAGCTATGTTGATATTGAAGGTGTCTATAAAACTGAGAATGATTTAATTAGAAGATATCGTCAAATGGCACTCTACCCTGAGTGTGATAGTGCGATTGAAGATATTGTAAACGAAGCTATCGTTTCTGATACTGACGATTCACCTGTAAAGATTGAACTTTCCAATCTGAATGCAAGTGACGGTATCAAAAAGATTGTAAGAGAAGAGTTTAAGTATATCCTAGAACTGCTTGACTTTGATAAGAAGTCACACGAGATTTTCCGTAATTGGTATATTGACGGAAGAATCTACTATCATAAGGTTATTGATACCAAGAATCCTACAGATGGTATTCAAGAACTAAGATATATTGACGCAGCTAAGATGCGTTATATCCGTAAGTTGAAACAGAAAGGAAAGGATAGTGTTGATAGACTAGCCAGAACTTTTGACAGAGACAACCCCGAAACCTATGAGTTTCCAGAGATTGAAGAGTTCTTCATCTACAACCCCGGTCATGGTGTAGGTTCTGGAGCTAATGGATATGCTGCAAACTCAGCATCCAAGGGTGTCAAGATGACTCGTGATTCTGTCACCTATTGTACTTCTGGTTTGGTAGACAGAAACAAGGGATCAACTCTGTCCTGGTTGCACAAGGCAATCAAACCTCTCAACCAGTTGATGATGATTGAGGACTCCCTCGTCATCTATCGTCTATCAAGAGCACCAGAAAGAAGAATCTTCTATATCGACGTAGGTAATCTGCCTAAGATGAAGGCAGAACAATATCTCCGTGATGTAATGCAGAGATATAGAAACAAACTTGTCTATGATGCCAACACTGGTGAAATCAGAGATGATAAGAAGTTTATGTCGATGATGGAAGACTTCTGGTTACCTAGAAGAGAAGGTGGTAGAGGAACTGAAATTACTACACTACCTGGTGGTCAAAACCTTGGTGAGATCACTGATATCAACTACTTCCAGAAAAAACTCTATCGTTCATTGAACGTTCCTGAGACCAGACTTCAAGGTGAAGGTGGTTTCTCTCTTGGTAGATCTTCTGAGATCATGAGAGATGAAATCAAGTTCTCCAAGTTTGTTGGAAGAATGAGAAAGAGATTCTCTGCCATGTTTAATGACATGTTGAGAACACAACTCCTTCTCAAAAATGTCATCACTCCAGAAGATTGGGAGTATATGGCAGATCATATCCAATATGACTTCCTGTATGACAACCACTTTGCTGAACTGAAAGATGCCGAACTCCTCCGTGAGAGAGTCACACTGGCTATGGAAGTTGAGCAGTTTGTCGGTAAGTACTACTCCACAGATTATGTGAGACGTAAGATCTTACGTCAAACTGATGAGGAAATCATCGAACAAGATGAACTCATCAAGGGTGAAATTGAAAGTGGTGCTATCCCAGATCCCGCAATGATGATGATGGGTGACCCAGCTGCCATGGGTGGTGATGCTGCTATGGGTGCACCTGGAGAACCTACTCCACCTGCCGCTGCTCCGTTAGATCCACCATCACCTGCTGATGATAAGAAACCAAACCCTGCTGGCGGCATTATCTAAATACACACTAAACGAGACTAAACCATGGAAGAATTAATGGATTTGCTTGTGACTGATGAATCTCCATCACAGACAAGTGATAAAATCAAAGACATTCTGTTTGCAAAAACAGCAGAGAAGATCAACGCTATCAGACCAAATGTAGCTGCTTCTGTATTCGACGAGCCATCATTGGAAATCGAAGATGAAGTAGAAGTTGAGGCTGAGCTTGAGATTGATCAAGAAGTTGATACTGAAGAATAATAAATACAGAATAGGACTATTATAACAAAAAATAATGACTGCTCTAAAACCGGTAGGTGTTAATACTACATTCGCTACCAGTACTACATCGGCTCAATCAGTTGAGATCGCTCAAAAAAGTGATTCTGTTCGTGTAGTTGCTGAAGGTGCTGGAGTTCACGTTGCAATTGGTACCAATCCAACGGCAACCGTTGATAATTTTTATGTTCCGACTACTGATGCGACTGAGATTAGTCTTGGTCCTGTCAGATCACAAAGAGTAGTCAATGTGACGGCTGGTAGCCAAACAATTATTGATTTCCCTGAGGGAACTGGTAGTCCTTTTGAGATCGGTGATGCAGTATCACTGACAGTAACTGGTCAAAGTGACTTTAATTTTACACACAAGATTGTAACAAGTATTGATACATCAGCTGGTGTAAGTGGTTACTTCAGTACCAGATTGACAGTTGATCATGATTCATCAAGTGTGACAGATGCATTTGAAAGTGTTGAAGCAACACTGAGAAGATCTGTCAAAGTAGCCTGTAAAACCGAATCTGGTACTGGCAAAGTGTTCATCCAACAAGTACAAGTTTCCTGAATAGAACAATGAAACTAATTAGAGAAGAAATCGAATCAGTTGATTTTATCGTTGAAGAAAAGAACGGTAAAAAGAACATGTTCATTGAGGGAATCTTTTTACAGGGTGACCTTCAGAACAGAAATGGAAGAATGTATCCAATGTCTACCTTGAGAAAGGAAGTACAAAGATACAACGAGAATCACATCCAAACCGGGAGGGCACTTGGAGAACTCGGACATCCAGAAGGCCCAACTGTTAATCTGGATCGCGTCTCTCACAAAATTGTTTCGCTCAAGGAAAGTGGTACCAATTTTATTGGTAAAGCAAAAATCTTATCAACTCCGATGGGTAAGATTGCGGAGTCTCTCATTAGCGAAGGAGTTAAACTTGGTGTTTCTTCTAGAGGCATCGGATCACTCAAAGCAACAAGAGAAGGAGTAAATATTGTTGGTGACGACTTCCTGTTATCAACAGCAGCTGATATCGTCGCTGACCCTTCTGCCCCCGACGCTTTTGTTGAGGGAATCATGGAAGGTAAAGAGTGGGTTTGGGATGGTGGAATTCTTAGAGAACAACAAGCATCCAAAACCTACAAACAGATCAATACCCTAGTTACACAGGGCCAACTTGATGAAAAGAAACTTGATCTTTTCAACGATTTTCTGAATAATCTGTAAATCGTATCAATTTATAAATAAATATAGATTAAATTAATAAGGTTAATCGGAGTAATTCAAATGTCTCGTGGAGATTTACAAGAAATGGAGCAGTCAAAGACAGCTGTGAACGCGAACGCTAAACCTGCAGAGGCCATGCCGAAGCTTTCCAACCCTGGTGAGGGCCAGTCAGTATCCTATGAGGATCTTGGCGGACCTACCCCAGAGAACTACAAGCCTGACAATGATTCCGCAAAGCTCAAAGAGCCTAAGATCAAGACCGTCAGTGACGTTGTAAACAAAGGAGCTAAGAAGGCTGATCCTATGGATTCCTCTAAGAAAAATACTTACGGCGAAGAAGCTGAGGTAGAAGAGGAAGTCCTCGAAGAAGAGGAAGTCCAAGAGACAGTAGCCGAACAGGAAGTTGACATCGAAGAAGATGTTAACGCACTCCTGGGTGGTGAGGAACTCTCCGAAGAGTTCAGAGAAAAGGCTAAGATGATTTTCGAAGCCGCTCTGACATCCAAAATTAAGGAGATCCAAGAAGCTCTCGAAGGTCAGTTTGAAGCAAGACTGGCTGAAGAGAAAGAGACCATGAAAGAAGAACTGGTCTCAAGAGTTGATTCGTATCTTGAGTACGTCGCTGAAGAGTGGATGACCGAGAACGAATTGGCAATCGAGCACGGTCTTAAGACCGAGATGACTGAATCATTCCTCTCTGGAATGAAGAGTCTTTTTGAAGATCATTATGTAACTATCCCTGAAGAGAAATATGATGTGCTTGAGAGCATGGTAGACAAACTTGATGAAATGGAAACAAAACTCAACGAGCAGATTGAGAAGAACATCGGACTGAACCAGCGTTTGGCTGAGTCAGTTTCCGACAATATTCTTGAGTCCGTTTCTGAGGGTCTCGCGACCACCCAGAAAGAGAAGCTCGCTTCACTTGCCGAAAGTGTTGAGTTTGAAAGTGAAGAAGAATATCGTGAAAAGTTGGAGACTCTGAAGGAGTCATACTTCTCCAAGTCACCAGCACCAGCTAAAGCAGCAGTAGCAAAACAGGAAACCCTTTCTGAGGGTGTTGACACCACTTCCGCTCCAACATCGGGTGGAATGGATGCATACCTGAGAGCACTGGGTAGCTTCAGCAAATCCTGAATTTAACATTAAATCAAACGTAAACATCAACAAAGGTAAAAGCAAATGTTCCAAT
>Ga0209645_1000872_pt1 | contig 15465 bp, 18 predicted proteins | sample ETNvirenome_6_30_FD_184070 | JGI IMG/M metagenome (GOLD analysis project Ga0209645, IMG submission 184070) | Marine viral communities from the Pacific Ocean - ETNP_6_30 (SPAdes) (version 2) | ecosystem: Environmental > Aquatic > Marine > Oceanic | place: Pacific Ocean | collected 2013-06-19
TACCTCATACAATCTGTCAAAGGTTTCTTTGTCCATTTGTTTCTTATTTTGAAAAACCTCTTTTGCTATTTGTTCTGATGTTTTTATCACTTCGATTGTATCTACCACTTCTTGTGTTCTTTTATTCACTAATTTGAATCGCATACTATATTGTCCTCTTGATGTTCTACCATTTGTGCTATCCATATATCAAATATGTCTAACTGAAATCTTTGTCCTTCCTCACCACTATCTTGAATTATTTTTGATAGTTGTGATATTATCTGTAAACTTTGTTGAGTCATATGATTAGGATTGAACTTAACTCGTATGTCATATGTAGGATTTTTTGGAACAACACTATTAATTCTCTCATCTAATCTATAATCTGTATTTAATTGCTCTAACTCTATGTATTTTTTGATAAGTTCTTCATCGGGTATCGTAATATGACTACACCAAGGTTCTAACTCTCTTAATAAATTTATTTCACAAGACTCTTCAAGTTCAAAACCTATGTTATATACTGGTGTGATAATTGGTTTTAGATATGGGTCGTGTTCCACCATAGTTCCCCATTTTCTTATGAAGTTTCTCGTAGAACGAACATTTTGTGATAACCACTCATCAGTTTCTCTATTTTTCATAAAGACCTCACCATTAGGATTTCTTTTTGCTCCATCTGCGAATCTACTACCACGACAAGTCATATGATACACACAACCCTCTCGTGTTTGAATTACTTTATATCCATTTAGAATAAATCTATTGAATATATCACTATCCTCTTTTGATTGTGGTGCGAACAATGGGTCGTGTCCACCAATCTTTTGGAAATCATCTTTATAAATGGCCCAAGGTGCGAATATACCCTCTGTGGTTTCTTGTGTTGGTTCATAACTATTTTGATACCAATTCAATAACTCTTGTTCTTTAAATTCTTCTGGTTCAATACCAAAGTCCATTATTACCTTTTCTGGCCCTGATGGGTGTAGTGGTGGTTCTATTCTTGTTCCACTCACAATCACACCTGGTTTGATGTGTTTTAGTATCCTATCAACAAGACCTGGTAAAGCATACATATCAGCGTGATATATCATTACAATATCATTAGTCGCCATATCAATCAGTGTATCATATAATATCGTGTGTCCTAATCTTGTTGGCCCGTTATTTCTATGAATTTTGACATTGTGGTCTTTTTCTGCTATTTCTTTCATCCACTCCCAAGTTCCGTCATCAGAGAAATCATCTGCCATACAAATCTCGTGTCTATATCCAAGATTCTTTCTGATTGCTTCATATGACCATTTGAGATATTTTAGATTACTACGACTTGGTTGTATAAATGATATTGTTTTATCCATTATTGAATTCCTTATTTACTTTTTGGAAATCATTTAACCATGCTTCCTCTGAATAGTGTTTATCAAATAACTCTTTTGTCTGTTCTGAACACTCGTTGTAGAAGAATTTATCCTCATATAGTTTTCTTAATATTCTTTGAGCACCCTGTATATCTCCTACCTCGACCGTAGTTTGTGGGTGTAATAAGTCTTGTGTGTCTAATCCTTTGTATCCAATACAAGGTGTTCCGTGATATGCCAGATTCATACTAAATGTTCCAGCTGCGTGAGTTCTCATCATATGAACACCAACTTTGTATTTACCACACTCATCAATCCACTCTCTCCAACTCATATAAGGTAAATATTTTATATCTGGTATCATATCCTCGTCCGGTTGTTTTCTACCCATTGATACATTTGTAATTGGTTCATTAACTGCGTGTGCTATTAAATAACTATCCAATCCACTATACCAACTTGTGAAATTACCACCCAATAGTATTCCCTCTTTATCACTTGAGTATTGAGCACTATCTAAACCTTCCGGCAACATAAGAGTTCTCATTACTCTTACATCTTTACAACCCAATCCTTTATAGTATTTAACATCTGATTTATTATGACACCAAACCCAATCTGCACTTCTTATATTTTCAATGAATCTAAATTGTTGTTCAACTGAATAATCCTGAAAATACCAATGTGGCCCCTCTTGCATTACTACAATTTTATCACACCATTGTCTGAATGAATTAATATCCATATCCGGTTTGGTCTTTGGTATCGTAACCACTCCTAAATCATATTTTCCTGTTGGTATTTGACTATAAGGACACCAATCTGCGTCCATCATAATAGACCAAGCAATATCATTTCTAGCATTTGGAAATGTTCTATCTACTTTACCTACAATCTGACTCTCTGAAAAAAATACTACACTACCGAACATATAACTCCCTCATAATCTAAAAACTCTCTCTGTTGTCCTTTTTGAAAATTATAAACACCTTTTTCTAACCCAATATATTTTTCAACCTTTAAAGCACCATATTCTATATAATCATCAACACATTTTTTTACATCTGGAAATAATCCATAGTCATCAAATATAATTGTTTTTACACCCAAGTTTAGTGAGTTTTCAATATCACTTCCAACCGAAGAATATGTGTGAACACAATCTACAAAAGAAACATCTATGTCCTGTATGATATCTGCCCAACCTCTCTCCCCATATGAGTCTTGTCTGATATAAGTAATATTTGAGAAATCGTGTCCTGTATCAGACTTTATATCAACCTCTACTTCATCATAGTATTCATTATTATTTACTTTCTTTTCAATAAAAATGGTGTTATCACCTTGTTGAGTTGGAAAGTTATCATTTATTGTAAACACATTTTTGAATAGTGTAGATAATACCATTGTTGAATAACCATAAGCACAACCAACCTCAACTATGTTTTTTTTGTCATAGTTTTGAAAATAGTTTATCAAGTCCTCTTTAAATGACAATGAAGTCGTGATAAGGTTTTGGGTTTTACACACTGACTCTTCTAATACTTTTTGTTGAATATTTTTCATTTTATCTCTGATATCGTTTTGAATTGTAACTTGTATTGTGATAATAAATAGTTTATAACTCTTTGAAAATGTAAATAATTTTTCTCATTCCAAACATTATCATTCCAATCTCCTTGAATATGTGATTGAAACATAAAGGTTTCCCCATATAAACTTATATCATCTGTTTCGTGTATTCCATCTGCTCCTATGAAATGTTGTGTATTAAAATTAATACTTTGATTTATCTGTTCGTGTTGTGCAACCCAATCAAAATAATCACTAACCGCAGTCGCTGCTTCTTGTGTAATACCCCAACCTGGTGCTCTGAATCCCTTTGGTCTGTGTCCACATTGTTCCCATAGATTTAATGACTCTTGAATTCTTTCCGTTGCTTCATTATAATTTAATTCTAAAAACTCTTGGTCTCCTATTTGGTCAAATGTATATTTCTGAACATCGTGGAAATGTCCGTGATTTGCTAGTTCAACCCAGTCAAATTGTTTCCAATATGATACCCAGTCTTTTGTTAGTTTATACTTGTGATGATAATAACTTGGGCAGAATAGGGTAAATTTGACCCCAAATTCGTCATTTAACGACTTTAAATAGTCAACTTGGACATCACCCTCACAACCCCAACCTTGTTCGGGGTGTAAATCATCTATTGCTACAACTAAATTCATTTCTTTAATTCTTTCTTATTAAATGGTTCTTGACTATGATATAGTTTATTTAAATTACCCTTTGATACTTCATTATATTCTTTATACCAGTTTCTAGTTGACCTTTTGAAGTGTGTGTTTTTTGATTGGTCTTCCCCTTTGACATAGTTTCTTTTCTTTGGGTGATTTCTATTATGAACTTTCAATATATTTTTAATAACATATTGTCTATAATTTTCTCCCATATGTAATCTACAACTTTCTAAAAATGCACTATCATCTCCATTCATATAGACTGCTGGTGGGATATTAGCACCACTTCTTAATAAGTCTGATGATATCACCAATCCACTTCCGTCAAACTTTGGATATGAAATCATCTGAACATCTAAATCTGTTGTTTTGGAATTAACTTTATCCATTTCATCTTGACTCATAGTATATCTGATAGACCAAGGTGATGATTCTGCTAATTTTGTATCCTCTGGTGTGTTCATATCATAATAAGGTTTATCTGTAAAATCTGGGTGTTCTAGTATTTTCCAACTTTCGTCCCACATTTTTCTAATACCAAAAGTAGTGATGAATCTGTTGATATTGTTAGACTTAGAGTGTTCCATTAATTGTTCTAACACTCCAAACATCTGTCTTGGCATCAAACAATCTGATTCACCCCAAATCACATAGTCAAAATTATCACATTTATTATTCAGTTCTCTACGATAATCTGCCATAGTATATGGTTTATCGTTTTGTTCATAAAATAGACTGGTAAATCCATAATCATTTTCTAAATCATTAATTGTTTGTTTGATTTCAAATAGTTTTTCACCACTCTCACACTCCTCAAAATATTGAGACATATTCCACATTATCTCAACTTGCACATTTTCTTTATTATCAACATCTTTTAGTGCTAAATATACTGACTTTATATATTCCTCAATCATTTCAATCTCGTAGAACATACAATGACAACCTATAATATACTTGTTATCTAATTTCATTTTTTATCACCTCTAATAATTCTGTGTAATTATTTTTGTTAGTCTGATTTACTTTGTGTTCATATGTCTTACCATTTATATCACCTATAACATCAAAAACTGGGATACAATTCTGATTTGATAACTTTTGGAAGTATGAGTTTTCTCCGAAATAGTTTGGTCTTAATTCTTTTCCTTGTGTTATGTAAGTTATAACCGGTCTATCCCATAAACAACTCAAAACTGTATTACCACCACAAGGTGATATAAAATAATCCGTATTTGCCATTATCATCATTTGTGTAGTATTATAATCAAACTCATCAACCAAGTCATCAAATAAATGAACTCTATCAAAATATTTTGGTAAGTCTCTATCTGAAATATTTCCAACTTCACTTACATCTGCTCTAATGTCTAATCCCATTTGAACACTACCCATTTCATTTTGGTCTATCGGAAATTCTGTATTTAATGGTCTTTTGTAAATTACCTCATAACCTTTACTTGTTAAATAAGTAAACATATCATATAAACACTTTATATCAAAATAACCAAATGGTGTATGACCATGCTCAACATTGTATTTATTAGATATGAAAACCATTTTACCCATATCATAATTTTTATTCTCATAATGTTTTCTAAAAGGTGGAACTTCCCACTCATCATAATTCAAAACACCAGGCTCTAACTCCGGATTTATTCCGTGTATCCAATTATTTGGTATATCGTTTAAACCAGCAGCAGCATTATCAATTGTTCTGTAATTGAATTCCTCTCTTACATCATCACAAAAATAATAAAATGATTTCATACCTTTTGAAGTAATTACGGTATCTAATTTACCTCGATTGTGTAATGAATATACATAAGGCATTGTAAGTGCTAACTCTACACCGAACTCTGGATTTGTCTTTACAATCACTTACTAACCTGTTTTATAACTTGAAATCCCTCTGCGAAATGACAATTGGCTTGTATTCCTCTGAACATTGCAAGTGTTGTTAAATTTCCACTCACATCAAGACCAACCCTTTTATACTTTTCAAATTGACTTTTATGACACTCTGCTGCCTTTATTTTTAAATCAAATGTTCTTGATATATCACGATATGAATTTATTCTCATCGGATTATCTGTATGTCTTGGAATAGGTATTTGTTCATAACAATATACATTTGGAACATATCTTGCAGCTGCCATTGTTGTTTTAAATGTTGCTATATGGTCTTGATTACTATCTCCTGACCAATGAGTGTAGATAGTATCTATCTCATATAGTTTTATAATTTTTTCTAATTCTGATACACTCTCTAAATTAAATGGGACATTTAAATCTTGAAATGGTAGATAATGTATTTCATCAACACCGAGAACCTCTGCTGCACACTGGGTTTCTTTCTTTAATTGTTCGTGAGAACGAATAACTTTACCTGTGGTTTTGTCTACTGATTGGGTATCAGTCATACAAACATAAATAACCTTATCTCCATTATCCTTATGATTTATTAAAGTTCCACCACAACCGAATTCAATATCGTCCGGGTGTGCACCCACTGCCATTACATTTGAACTCATAATACTATCTCGTCCCAATATCTAGTGATAGTTATTTCACTTGGGTCATTAATTTCTAAACTATCTCCAAGTTTTTCTGCTAGTATCACATCAATAAAGTTGATACCCGCCATAGTTGTAAATATTGAACCACCACCGAATCTTGGATTGATTTCAGTTAACTTTGGAACTCCGTCTTTGTCCTCTTTCATCTGAACACATAAAGGCCCACGATAACTTTGGTCTTGAAAGAATAGTTCCAAAAACATAATAATATCACTATTTAATTCAATCTTTCCACAAGTGGAATTACCACCTTTTACATTTACTCTTTTTCTTGGGACTATTATTTGAGTATTATCAGTTATTAAAACATCAATAGTCCACTCCTGTCCTGGTAAGTATTCTTGATATATCCTCATTGGTCTATTTTCAACTGCTGCTATATGTCCTGCATTTTTAAGTAATTCAAATCCACGACTACCTCGTCCTGTGATTGGTTTTTGAATCATTGGAAGTTGTAAATCTTCCCAACTTAATTCTGTTTGTGGCATTTGAAAACCAAAGAAAGTTTTATAGTGTTTATAGAAATTATATTTATCTTGACATAAATCAATTAGTTCTCCACTACACATATAAGAATTTTCATATTTTGATAAGTGGACTAAATCTTCCTCACCAGTTGGTAATATCAAATCTGGTTTTTCTTTTCTGATTATTTCATCATACTGACTTAAACACTCCGGAACTTTACTAACCAAGTATGGTTTATCAACCCACTCAAATCCTGCGGCATATTTATCACAATCAGTTCCAATGATTTCTATTCTATCTTTGTATTTAGACTTCTTAATCATTTTAATTACTGATTGTCCAGCGATACCACCGATATAAGTAATCATTATTTTGAACTTGTCTTTTTTCTTTTCAAGTTCTTGTATTCCCATTACTTCTTCCAAATCCATTAGATTAACTCCTTAATTTCCTCAATAGTGAATTGTTCTGCTTCATTAGAATATAACCCGTCTTCTGATATCTTCTCGTGTAGGTTTTCTCCAATTTGTAGTCCAATAGTTTTTACTTTTAATTCCTGACCCTCTGGTAAATACTTTTCTGCCATAGCATCAAGTAGATTACCCATACTCATAGACTTCATACTTGGGAAATGGAAATGACTTGAAGTAGCATTTTCCATACAATCAAATATTAAATCTACTGCTTGATTAAGTGTCCAGAAATATCTTGTTGCTTCTGGGTCTGTTACGATAATCTCCTCACCCTTTTGTAGTTTGTCTTTCCAAATACATAATACCGAACCAGTTGAATACAACACATTACCATAACGAACTATTCTGAATTTAGTTTGTGGGTAATCTTGTTCAAATTGTGTGAACATTCTTTCCATAAGATATTTAGTTGCACCATAAGTTCCACTAACTTGTGCTGCTTTGTCTGTTGAGATACCAATGACGAACTCTACATCATTTCTTACTGCTTCCTCTAACACATTCATACTACCAATTACATTAGATTTAATACACTCTCTACCTTGTGTTTCTGCTAGTCCAACATGCTTAAATGCTGCTAAATGAAATACACCTGTGATACCTTGCATTAGTCTTGGTAATGTAAACTCATCACAAATATCTCCTGTGTGAATTTCTAACTTACTATCTTTATATTTAGATTTTAATTCTATTAATTTACCCTCATTTCTTGATACGGTAATTACCTCACCACCTTGTTGTAGAATTCTTTCAATTAACTCTCCACCAAGAAATCCTGCTCCTCCGGTTATTAAATATTTTTTTCCTTGTTCAATCTTAATCATTATTGATTCTCCTCATTTAAGTATTTGTAAGTTCTTTCCATCCAGTTTGAAACAACTCCATCGTGTTTACCTGGTATTCCGTTGAAGTGATATATCCAACCAAGTTTCGTGAAAAGAAAGTCATTTGTTAGTATTTCTTTTTTAACCATACCAGTCATATTCCACTCGTAAGGTAATAATTCATATTCAACACCGAACTTTCTAATCAAAAAGTTCCATAGTGTCTGCTCTTTACCCACACCATATGTTTCTGAAACCTCTACTATTTTTTGTCTATTTGTGTTCCAAAAGTCTAACATATGTTTATAAAAATTCTCGTGTTTTTTACTGAGTAATTGAAATCCACTATTTCCATATTCCCCCAAATCAAACCAACAATTTTTAAGTTCTTTTATTTCTCTCGCATAGTGTTCCATACCCCTTAAAATCCAGTCATAACTTCCGTCATCGTGTATCATATATAATTTTTCTGGGTCTGTCAATTCAAAAAAGTTTGGTGTATCTGGGTGTATCAATGTATCAGCATCAATAGTTAATACCCTATCATAATTTACACCACTATCTTTCAGTAGTTCAAACATAAAATACCTTTGATAGTTAGGAAACATAGACTCCAATGGTAAAACCGGTTCATCTAAAACAAATAATTCTACATTGTTTTTACTACACCAATCAGACCAAGATTTTTTACAAATATCATATTCCGGTCTATAACCTATTGAGTGAATAAAGACTACATTATTCATAGTTTTTTCCCACTAATTCCCAAGTTAATCTCATTATTTCCTCTCTCCATTCAATCGGAAATCCTGTAAAATGCCATATACTACCATAGTCTATAAAAAATGGATTAACATTATTATTTTTACAAAGGTTAAATAACTCTACAAAATTTCTGTATGGTGGTTCAAAGAAACCCAAACTCTGCCAGTTAAAGTGAAAGAACTCAGTCTTATGCATTGATATTGTGTTCCAAGTTGGTGATATTAGGTTAACATCATAATCATTTTGTTGAGTTATATAGTTAAACAATGTTTGTTCTTTTCCACCACCTTTATCCCAATTATCTAGTTTAGTTTTATTTGATAAATAAAAATCCTTTAATTTACTATAAACATCAAGAGAATCTTTATCCAAAAATATTACACCAGCATTCACATACTTTTTAAAGTCAAGTTCAAAATCAAAAAACTCATCTCCATAGTTTTTAGCACTTTGGTAAACCCAATTTAAATTTGAAATGTCTCTGACACCATAAATACCCTTTTCAACAAAGTCAAATGGGTTTTTTGAATCCCAATGTATCATAGTATCACAATCCACGATACCAATTTTATCATAACCCTTTCCAACTTCACATACATCAAGTTTGTTCCAAATAGGAAACCCATAATTATCCTTGTGTTTCCTAACTATATGTAAATCTGTATTATTTTTTTTACACCAATATTCCCAACTCTTTGTAGAATATGTGGAAAACATAGAGTGATTGTGTTGAGATTTTTCGTGGTCTATTGCAACCATATAGATTAAATTCTTATTCACCAATGACCTCTGAAATATAGTCCTCTATATTTACTTTTGGTTCATAACCTATATCTTTTTTTGCAACTGAAGTATCACATAATGTAACTTCTGCTTCACCTGGTCTTTTAGGTATATAAGTGGTTTCACAATCAAACATTTCTGCTAACTCATTGATTGAGTAATTATTACCTCTTCCTAATTCTATGATGTCTAAATCAAACTCCTCACTTTCAGAAGTCAAAATCAACCCATTAACTATATCGTCAACGTGTGTGAAATCTCTTCTTTGAGTTCCATCACCCGTTATAGTTAGTGGTTCTTTGTTTTTATATTGGTTTTCAAATATACCAATAACCGTACAATACTCTCCCTCTGTCAATTGATGTGGCCCATATACATTGTAAAATCTACAAATTTTAGCATTTACTCCAAAAGTTTGTTTGTAGAACATACAAAGTTCATCAGCCATTACTTTTGAAAATGTGTATGGGTTTTCATAATGTCCACTATGAACTGATGATGAACCAGAATAAATTACTTTACAATCTTTTTTTCTTGCCCACTCCAAGATATTCATAGTTCCTAACATACCTATTTCAAGAGTTTGTGCTGGATACTCAAATGATGGTTGTATTCTTGGTAGTGCTGCAAGATGATAAACTATATCTACATCTTCCATAAAGTAATCAAAGTCAACTATATCTCTAATATCAACATTAAAGTATTTACAACCCTCTTGTTCATTTTCTTCTTTACCTGTTGAATAATTATCAAGACTTACAACATTGTGTCCGTCTTTCAATAACCTTTTGATTAGATTTGTTCCTACAAATCCTGCTCCACCTGTAACCATTATGTTCATTTTTACTCCTATATAATTTGGGTGTATAGTTTGTTTTGCACTTCTTGTCTTACGATATCTTTTTCGTGTTTTAGAGTCAGTTCTTCGTGTGGTGGTAAGTGTGAGTAAGTCTTTGCTCCGTCTATTACCTCGTGAACTGGTTTGACCCATTTGATATCATCAGTATTTCTAAATATTCTTGCTTGATAATCTGGAAAGTTTATCCACCCTTGTTCCGTTTGTCTCCACTTCCACAAGTTCATATGAAATTCTGTGATACCATTTACAATATTAATTCTTGGAACCCAAACTAAATCTGTATCATTGATTTCTAATATTGTTGGTAATTGTTTCAACAATATTTCGTTTGGTATTTCGTCTGCGTCAATGTGAAATATATAATCACCTGAACAATGCTCTTTTGTATAGTTTTTTAATGCTGAAAAGTCTTTCTTGAAATGAAATGTATTTACGTTTAATTGTCTTGGTTTAAAGTAATCGTGATACTCGTATTTTTCTAATACCTTTTCAAGTGCATAAAAGTCATCTTGCATAATACTACTATCACCGACCATAGATACATCTTGTGTAACTACCACTTCATCTTCCTTTCTAATATGTTTAGATAAGTGAAATAGTAAATTATCTAATTCTTTGTGTTCATTATGAACTGTTATTCCGTAACTTATTTTCATTAGAACATAGCCTCCCCAATTTTCTTAATACTTTGCTCTGCTTCTCTTTTTAATTTTAAATCATTTAATGCTTTTTTTGGAAATCTTTCATAGTTGTCTAATAAGAATACTCTTCTTTTTCTACATTCTCTTAAAAAGTAAGTTCTAAATAAATCCTGTTTTTCAATGACGAATTTTATACTATTATATATTTTTTTAGTACTTTCTTGATTATTAGCTACTCTATCTGGATTATCTCCAACCTCTTTTACTCCCTCATCAAGTGATAGTCCACCAAGTGTTCTAATTAACTTTTCAAACTTTTGTTTTGTGATTGGTGGTTTTATAAATGTATCAAGTTCAAGTCCTACCACAAATTTTACTGCTCTACCCGTAGACTTCTTTTTGTATTTATAACTTGGGTCTAATACTAATACAACTCTGGACACACCTTTTTTATCAGTCATTGACTTGTAGGTAAATTTAATTATTTGTCCTGGTTCTATTTGATTCCAATTAATGTTTTTCATAAATCTTTAACTATCCCCATTTCCTTACAAGCATCCAAAAACTCATATTGACCAAAAGTTTTTCCATTTTCTAAATCAAGTGTATGTTCGTGTCCCTCATACATAGGGTCTTTTTGTTCTTCTTTGGTTAATTTACGAACTTGTGCCAACTTCCAATTCCAATTATTTTTTGTTCCCTCTGGAAATAACATTCCAAATTTTCCCATATTTAAAACACTTGGATACCAAAAGATATTTCTATCGTAATCAAAAAATTTCACTTCTTTAACTAACATAGGTGTTCTTTCCTCATAACTCTTTAATATCTCACTATCTCGTTTATATTGGTTATTACTTGTAAATCCACAATTAAAACACATATAGGAAGTTATATCTAATGCACTCTCTTCAAAACATTGTTCATCATTCAAACAATGTGGACAAGTTATTTTCTTCTCTGCCATTTTATCCTTTTTTTAACTTTGGTAATTTCAATTTATCTGAATTTGAAAGATTTGGTAGTTTTAATTCAACTTTTTTAGGGACATCTACCAGCATCTTATCAACTATATTTACTAACTTATTTTTCATCTCTTCGTGGGTAAATGTCTGACTATTAACTAACATTGCTTTCTTACCCTTTACGAGATATTTTGGGTAATTGTTAAAGACATCTAACATAATTCTACCAGAGATACCATAGTTGACCGTAGACCACATAGACTCTGGTGTTATATAGTCTTTTGGAAATGCGTTTGGTGATACTTTTGTCATCTCGTGTGGTAGCTCAACTGTATAATCACTATTTAAAAAGTCTGCTTGACCCGTTGAAATGGGTGCGATGACTGGTTTTCCACTTAAACTTGCTTCTAACAATGGTCTTCCAAATCCCTCTCCGTGAGTAAAAGTAATGTGTGCTTTTACTTTTGGGTGGTTATACAATTGATTCATTTCATCATCAGACAATTCTCCGTGTAATAAATAAACATTTGGTAATTTTACATCTTTAAAAGTATTTTTGACCATATCTATTTTCTTTGTTATCTCGTTCCTATCAATGATTGAAAAGTTGGCACCACTTGTTTTCAAAATAAGTGCAGGTGGATTTTTAGTATTTTTAAAAGTGTTATAAAAAACTTTTAACAACATACCGATATCTTTCCTATCCTCTCCAAGTCCACCCTGTAACCAGTGTCCTACAAATAGGAAACAAAAATCCTCTTTAATTTTATTAAATTGTTTTTGTATATCATCTGAAAAAACTTTTGTTTGCTTGTATATATTTGTATCTGCTCCCTCAAATAAGACTTCAGTTGGTTTTTCAAGTTTCACTTGACCAATAGGTTGTTTTGTATTTTTGTCTAATTTATCAAAATGTGTATTAACGAAACCGTCTCTTGAAAATTCTGATGTAAATATGTTTAAATCCATACGATTACAACCCTCAATCCACTCTGCTGGTGGTATTGTGGTTTCAATCCCAGCGGTCATTCCGATATTCTTTTTTGCAATCGGTTGAAATTCATTTGGTATCACAATGTGTAAATGTACATCTGGTTGTTTTTCAAGATTAGGTGTCCTTAAAATTCTTTTTTGTATTTCCTGATGACTTTTATTGTCGTTATTTAAAGCGTTAAGTGGTGTTGAACCCCAACGAACTGCTTGTATTCTCACATCATATTTGTCAGACTCGATTAAAGCTTGACATACATCTCTTGAATGATTTCCATACCCACTACGAGTTTGAACTGGTGCTGTTATTAATACTAATGGTTTCATACTTTATATACCTCATATCTTTCTCTTGGTGTCCACTTATCAAATGCCGTTTCCATATGGTCTATGAATAAACCACACATTGCTCTTGCACTCATCATTGCGTCATCACTCGTTACGAACTCGTGTCCCTTAAATCCACACTCTTTTCTTTCCTCTGGTGTCATATCATAAAAATGTTGGATAGAGTCTGCCGCATCTATCCAATCACACCTGTCATCAAAAATATAAGGTGTCGGTGGTGAACCTTGTAATGAACGACTCTTAGGCCATACTGGTTTTACCCACTCTCCGTGAGTTAAGTCTTTATTGTTTTCCCATTTTCTCCAATCGTGTAGAGACTCAATCTTTCCATAATCCTTATAGGTTAAAAAGTGGTCTCTGAATCTAAATCCACATTGGTCTTGTAGTCCACCCGTAACATTAACAACAATTGGTGTTCCTGACATTAAGGACTCACAAGTTCCCAATCCAAATCCCTCGTTTGATGCGAGATTAATGGTTAAATCTGCTATGTTGTATAAATAATTTAAATGTTGACTTGACAATTTATTATTTGAAAATATGATATTCAAATCTGGACACATTTGTTGGACAACCGCAGGTAAATCTGTTCCGTTATTATCAATCGGTTGAGTGTGTAATACAAATGCAGTTTTATCCCTTTGTTCTTTTGGTAATCTATATGCGAACTCTTTGAATGCTAGAATAGTGTCTGATGTCATCTTTCTTCTTATATTACGATTGTTATATAACATACAAAACTCTATGTCTAGTCCTTGAAATAATTCTGATTTCATCTTGTTCATTTCTAATCTTTCTTTTTCATTTTTTACCGGATAGAAATGTTTTTCATTGATTCCGTGTGGGACATAGGTTGAGTCCCAATCGGTTCTTGGTTTGTTTTGACACACATTTTGAACTATGTTGTGAGTCTGTTTTGAAATATTCATAATTAAATCACAACTTTCATAAAAAGGTTCATTCCACATTGGATAAGGTAAGTCGTCCCAAATATTATAATAGTAAATAGGAATTTGTTGTCTAACTTCGTGTTCCATAGCATATAACCACCCCCAAAATCTTGGGTCTGTATAGTGTAAAATAGCATCTGGTTTTTCAAGTATTAGTAATTGTCTAAGTAATTCTGGATTACCATAACCATTAACCGGATATATTTTTAGACTAGCGTCATCTATACCAGTTTCCTCTCTGACTGATTGATTCATATCAATGACTTTACCCTCGTCTGGATGCTTTATTGCTCCACCTATTTGAACCCAGTCATACTTATCAAGTGTTCCCATAACAATCTCTCTTGACATCACACCGACACCACTTGACATTCTTAAATCGTCTGATAGTAAAAGTATTTTTTTCTTTTTAACTTTTGAAACCTTATTTAATTTTGGTAATTCCATTATAACCTCTTAAAATTTTGAACCACTTTCTTCTAAATTATCATACTCCAAAATTTTCTTTTTGAAGTCCTCATCATAAACAAACATATCTAATGTTCTGTTCACTAATTTTTGTAGTGAAAAGTCATCACGAATTGCTTTTTCTTTAAATTTACGATAAAGTTCGTCTATGATTTTCACTGATGTTAATTTTTCTTCTTTGTTTTTAATCATAATTAATCTATATATATGTATATATAAATAGTTAGTTTAATCCAAAATAATGTATTTTTTATTTATTTTTTCACAATATTCTAGCGCTGACTTTGTTCCGTTGGTTATCTCTCCGTCTTTACAAAAAGCTACAACCTTATCAGAATATTTAACTAAATCTTTATTTCTTTTGTGATAATAACCCACTGCGTAAGGTTTTCCATAATTATAAGCCTCCATTACACAATACATATTATGTGGTTGGTGTTGTGGTGGAAATTCACTATAAGGAACTTTAAACTCTAATGCATACTTCTTTGCATATCTATCTGCTCCGTCTTTGGCACCACCAGAAACTATTTCTACTTCTGGGTGTTCCATTCTTAATCGGAACATAAAGTTCTTCATTTTGGTTTTATTGGTATAGGTTCGACTTCCGATAATTGCTATCTTCATCAGTCGTTTCGTTTCTGTTTCCTAGTCGGTTCCGGAGTTAGTTCGTCTTTGTTAACGAACTCATATGTTTTTACGAAATGTTTTAATCCATTTATAATGTCTCTTGGATTATCATATTCATATGCAAATCTAAAGT
>Ga0209645_1000873_pt1 | contig 15454 bp, 24 predicted proteins | sample ETNvirenome_6_30_FD_184070 | JGI IMG/M metagenome (GOLD analysis project Ga0209645, IMG submission 184070) | Marine viral communities from the Pacific Ocean - ETNP_6_30 (SPAdes) (version 2) | ecosystem: Environmental > Aquatic > Marine > Oceanic | place: Pacific Ocean | collected 2013-06-19
TTTAAAAGAAGTGTCTGCGTATCTTGTAACTAATACTATTCCGACTTACAGTAAGGTCCCTAAAATAATTCAAAGTATTAGAGACTTACCTTTAGGAAATTTCATAGCGTTTCCTGCAGAGATATTAAGAACAGGATCTAATCTAATTACAATTGGTGCAAGAGAATTAACTAGCACCAACCCATACATTAGACAAATGGGAGCTCGTAGATTAATCGGAGCTTCAGCAACGTTTGGTGGTATAGGTACAGTTATTGGTGGCACAGCTCAAGCCATCACTGGTGTAACTGATGAGATGATGCAAAAGGCTAGAGCGTTTGTTCCTGTGTATGAAAAAAACGCAACATTAATACCAGTGTCATCGCCTGATGCCGATGGTAACTTTAAGTATTTTAATTTTTCATATTCTAATCCATACGATTCATTAGTCAGACCAATCAATGCGGTTGTAAATGCTTTTGGTAGAGGAGAACTAAATCAAGACAACGCAAGTACAATTGTATTTAATTCTTTAATTGGTACTCCCGATAATCCTGGAGCTTTAGTAGAATTCTTTTCACCATTTATATCCGAGTCTATTGGTGTTGAAAGAATCACGGATGTTAGTTTAAGAGGTGGAAAAACAGGAACAGGTAAAGTTATTTATAGAGAAACAGATCCATTAGGTGTAAAAATATCTAGAAGTTTAGAACATATCATAGGTGGCCTTAACCCTGGAGCATTTACTTCTGCAGTTAAAATATGGGATGGTGCTAGTGGTAGATTTACCGACTATGGTAGTGAAAGAAATTTAAGAGACGAATTAGTAGCACTGATGGCTGGTGTAAGGGTCCAGGAAATTAAACCTATGCAAAGTATGCCATTTATTATTACATCATTTGGTAGAGATAAAAGAAACATTGGTGCTAAGTTTGCAAGCATTGCTTATAGTGCAAGATCTACACCAGAACAAAAAATTAATGCTTACAAAGTTTGGGTGATGGATTCGTTTAAATCTCAAAAAAATTTAATGAATGTTATTCAAGCTGCAGAAGATTTAGGTGTAAGTAGAAGTGACTTAAGAAAAGTTTTAAATGATCGTTTAAAAAATAAAACAGAAGTACAAAATTTATTTGCTGGTAGATTTAAAGTACCTACTCCAAGTGAAGCTAGAGTTAAATCTTTGCTTGAAAGATTAGAAGATCAAAACCTAGATGCAGCATTAAAATTTGAACTAGGTTTAGATGTAGCAGAAGATGCCTGGGATGATTTAAGAAAAGATGTAAGAAACTTTGATCTTAATGATAGCTTAGAAAGTTTAGAAACATTTATCGATGCAGCTCTAACCTTTGGTGTTAAAGAAGCAAGAACCTTACCTCCTCGAAGCGCAAACTTAACACCTGTCAATGATGTACCTGCAGTATTACCAGTTGATCAAAACAAAAATGCACAGGTAAACATGGCTTCTGTTAATACAACTAACTTAGGAACTAAGTATAATTTACTACCAACCGATCAAAAATTTGATAAACTATTTCCCTTTGGATAAACTATGATAACTTTAAAACAATTAATAGAAGCACAAAACGTACAAGGACTTGGAGATGAAGACATTAAAGAGATGTCTTATGCTGTAAAACCTAGTCAGACTCAAGACTCCACAGGCATTATGCAATTTATTCAGGACTATGGAATAAATCCAGCTTCGGCTGCATTAAACATAGGAATTGGAGCAGTTACAGGTATACCTTTTCTTGGAAGTGCTTTGCAAGGTTTAGGAGGCATGTTTAAACCACGTTCTGCATTAGATCAATACATGTTAGATAGTTATGGCGGATATGGAGACATGGGATTAAAAGATAAATTTGGTTACAACATTATTAACGCTGCTAATAATTATATGGTTCCAGGAAGTAGCTCTTATAGATCTCATCAATTAGAAGCGTTAAGAGGATTGGATCAAAATGTAGCTAATCAATTTTACTTAGATAATTATGGTAAAACTTACGATCAGGTTTATTCAGATGCTCAACAAAAAACAGATCCTTTTAGTCAAGATGTAGATGTGGGTTCAGGCGCTGACTATTACGGAGGACCTTCGACTCAAGAAACAGCTGGACCAGGATATGATGACATATCAGAAGCAGGGAGTTTTTAATGCCAAAAAAATCAGCGTTACAAAAAATAGAACATCATGAAAGAATTTGCAGATACATGCAAAAACAAACATTCGATAGAATAGATAGAATGGAAGCACGAATTGCTAGAATGGAAAAGTTTATAGTAGGTGGATTAGGTGCGATTCTTTTAGCTGTACTTTCAAATCATATATAATATTAACGACAAATACATCCAATAAAATCTCCACTGCCATCGTTCATTACGTGTTTGTTAATTGGATAGTCATGATAAGTAGCAAATTCTAAACGAACAATATCACATAAATTAAAACAATTTACTTCTGAATATATCTTAATGTGTTCTAACATTTCTTTAGTTACTGAAACTAAACTATACATACCATCGTGAAGAATAATTAAATCCATTGTTTTAACTCTTCTCCCATGACTTCAGAAGCTATATTTATTTTTTTACGTAAAGCTTTAACAATACGTTCATCAACAGTTTTTTCAGCTATAATATCAATATAAGTCATTTTTCTTTTTTGACCGATACGATTTATTCTAGCTTCCGATTGAGTTCTTTTTTCTAAATCATATCCGTTAGAATAATAAATCATAACATTAGCCTCAGTAAGTGTAATACCATATCCACCAGTTTGAGGTGTACCTACTAAAAATCTAATTTTAGAATCAGGATCTTGTATTTCTTTAATAGCTTTGGCTCTGTCTGCAGTAGAGGTAGACCCATAATAAGTCATCACGGAACCCGGATATACTTTTTCAACAGCTTTAACAATGGAGTCTATGTCGTGTCTCCAATGGGCCCAAATAATTGCTTTACCTTCTACCTCTTCCAGGATATTCATTAAAGCAGGAATCCTTTCGTTTTTAATAATTTTTAATGTACCATCGTCTGCTTTAAAATGACCGCAAGTAATTTGTTGGAGTCTCATTAGTTGAACTAACGCTGTAGATGTAGTCATTATTTTACCATCCATTTGAGCAAGAGCTACTTGTTTCATTTGATCATAAATCTTTTGTTGTTCTTTACTTAATTGAATAATTCTTTTTTGATAAGTGTAATCTGGTAAATCTAAACAATCTTCTTTTAAAACTCGATCAGAAAATAAAGCAATTTTGTCGGATAGTTCTTGTAAATTTTTATAGCCCACAGGAACTTTAGCACTATGGGAACCAAAGTTCATAGTTTTTAAAATAGCATATCTAGATCTAAACGCTAGGTAAGAAGTAAAATCTAATAAGCCTTCATCTAAAAATTCACATTGTTTATACAAATCAAGTGGGGATTTAGTAATAGGAGATCCAGTTAAAATTCTTCTATACTTTGCATACCTACCTAACGAGCAAATACTTTTAGATCTTTTGGCGTCAGGATTTTTAATAGTTGTAGACTCATCAATGGCCATCATTGTTCTATGACATCTTAAAAATTTAGCTGCAAACTCTACACCTTTTTCTGTGCTAAAAGCATCAACATTCATAATTAATATGTGAAGATCTTCACCAGGTTCAAATAAAGTATCTAGTTTTAATTGTTGACCTTTATTAATATTAGCTTGCCACAAAACCATTTTATAATCTATGTGATCAACCATGTGAGTAGGAATTTCCGAATCAAACCAGTTTTTGTATACACCTTTAGGTGCTACTAAAAGTAGGCCATTTATTTTACCTTTATCATAAAGCATAGATACATTATCTATTAATACTTTTGATTTACCTGTACCCATTTCCATAAAGTACGCAAAGTTTTCTTTAGTCCACGATTTTTTTAACGCAGATAATTGATGCCCATAAGGCTTTGTTTTAAATTTATAGTTCATAATATTTCTTCTTTCTGTTGACAAACCTATCATTGATCTATATCAAATGTCAATAGGAAAGTTATGAACAAAGTTTATATAATACAAGAACTACCCGGCACTAAGATAGGAGCTCCTAAATTTAATATAATGGGGGCACAAAAGTTTGGCACATTAAAAACTTTGTTACCAGAACATTCACAAATTATTTTATCCCCAGGTCCTTTAATTTTTAAATTAAGAAAATTATTAGATAAATATACAGAGAATGATTATTTACTACTTACAGGCGATCCAGCTATCATTGGGGTTGCATGTTCAATTGTGGCAGATAAAACAGGTGGTAAATTTAATTTGTTAAAATGGGACAGACAAGAAAAAACATACTATCCCATAGAAATAAATTTATATGAACAAGGAAAGATTGAAGATTAAACTTGACATAGGATATTATGACATTATACTAACAACATTATTAACTACTACGAAAGGTAAAAAGACATGAGTATAAATCTAGAAGAAGACAAAGTTGATTCGTTGGCTAATAAAAATACCAACGACATCAAAGAGTTATCTTCTCAAGTTGTAAAGTTAAGAAGCTTGGAAGATACGTATGCAAAAAAAGAAGAAGAATTAAAAAAACTAAAAAATGATATGGACGTTTTATCTGGTGAGGTTATACCTACTATGATGACAGAAATGAATATATCAAAATTTAGTTTAGCAGACGGGGCAGCTGTAGAAGTTAAACCCGTTTATGGTGCTTCCATTCCTAAAGCAAAACAGGAAGAAGCATTTAACTGGCTTCGTAATAATGACTTGGGGGATCTTATCAAAAATGAGATCACCGTTTCCTTTGGTCGTAACGAAGATAACAAGGCAGCAGAGTATGCTGTCCTTGCACAAGGTCAAGGATATCAACCTACCCAGAAGTTAAAGGTTGAGCCTATGACACTTAAAGCATTAGTTCGTGAGCGTCTTGAATCTGGGAAAGAGATGCCCACGGACTTATTTAACGTGTTCGCAGGAAACAGAACCAAAATAACGAGGAAATAGAAAAATGAGCAAAGAACCAATGACGAAGAAAAGCAATGCTCTGTCTACAAACGTTTTGTTTGAGGCAGATTCAAGTGTGCAAACTGGTGTGGTAACTCAAGAAGATCTTGCATTACCATTCCTTAAAATACTTGGTCAGTTATCTCCTGAAGTAAACAAGAGAGACGGCAAGTATGTTGAAGGTGCTGAACCTGGAATGATTTATAACTCAGTAACAGGTGAACTCTTCAATGGTGAAAAAGGAGTCCAAGTGATTCCTTGTTACTACAAACTCGAATATGTCGAGTGGAAAGATAGAGGAAAAGATGGATCAGGTGCTCCGGTCAATATCTATCCTTCATCAAGTGACATCATGACTAAAACAACTAGAGGCGGTGACTTCAAAGATAGACTTCCAAATGGAAATTATATTGAGAAGACTGCGCAACATTTTGTAATAGTCAATAGCGATTCACCAACTACTGCATTGATAGCTATGAAATCTACTCAATTAAAAATTAGTAGAAAATGGAATAGCATGATGCAAAGCATAAAGATGCAAGGTAAAAATGGTATGTTTACTCCAGCATCTTTTAGCCATCTTTATCAACTAAAAACTGTGCAGCAGTCTAACGACAAAGGCACATGGTTTGGTTGGGAGGTGAGCAAGATAGGTCCAATCGCAGATGCTGCGTTGTATCAACAAGCCAAAAGTTTTGCTGAAAGCATTTCTAAAGGAGATGTACAAGTAAAACATGGTGAGGATGATGCTGCAAAAGCTACAGACGGATCAGCTCACTACTAGAATTCCCTCTGGGAATTGTTGCAACTGGGGTGATGAAGCGAGAGTGGAGTCACCCCTTAATAAGGAAAGATGGAACATAAATTTATAGACATATTTACAGGTCTTAAAAGAGACTATGGTTATGCAGATGTAAACTCTGCGTACAAAGATCCTGCTACAGGCAAATTAAAATTAAAATATGGTTGGGCAGCAAAAGAATTATTAGAGTCCGATTATCTAGACCATCTCACAGGTAAAAAATCTATTGGTATTCAACCTTGTAATGATGAAGGACTCGCTAAGTTTGGAGCAATTGATATAGATTCAGACGAGTATGATAACTTTGACTTAAGAAAGTATTTAGAAATTATTGATAAAAAAAATATTCCAGTAGTACCAGTTAAATCTAAAAGTGGTGGATTACACATTTATGTATTCTTTAAAGAACCAGTCAAAGCAAGTTTTGTAAGAAACTTTTTAGATAAATTATTATTTACATTTGATTTAAAAGCATCAACAGAAATATTTCCAAAACAAACACAACTTGGTGTAGGCTCAGATCAAAAACCAATTAATGGTAACTTTATTAATCTACCTTACTATAATCGTAATGAAAGAGTTGGTGTAAATTTAGATGGTACTGAGTTTACTTTTGAACAATTTATAAAAGTCGTCGAGGCTAACACAAAAACCAAAGAAGAACTAGAAGAATTTGCAGATGAATTAATTAGACTCGAACTTACTGGAGGTGCGGATGAATTTGTGGATGGTCCTGTGTGTCTTCAAAGATTATCAAAATCTAAATTAGATGATTACAGAGACAGATTTATTTATAATTATATGGTCTTCGCTAAAAAGAAATACCCTGACAATTGGGAAGAAAAACTTTTAGAAGGTGCAAGAAATTATATTGTTTATGATAATATTTGGGGAGATGAAAAAGTAAAACAAAAAATTAAAGCTTATAAAAAAGATACTGCAGGTCATACTTGTTCTGAGGAACCCATCAATAGTATGTGTGTTAAATCAGAATGTTTAAAAAGAAAATATGGGGTAGCCTCAGATAAGGTAAAAAGATTTCCTACATTGTCTGCATTAATCAAAATAGATTATTCACCAGACCCAGAGTTTAGATTTACGGTGCATTACAATGACAAAGTCGAAGGTGAAACTACACAACAAATAATCGCGAGAGATATAAATTACATCATGGACCAAGAAAAACTTAGACGTTTAATTGGAGCACATACACCTATTCCACCTCCACGAATCAAAGGTGATGATATGCAAACTATTTTAGATACTTTATGGCAAGGAATGAAAACAGAAAAAGCTCCTCCAGGTACATCACCAAAAGAAGTATTACACAAACATTTAGAAGATTACATTCATGGTGTTCCAGCAGTTAGTGATGCTGCATTTAGGAGTGGTAGCACATTAATTGATACAGATGGTTATGCTTATTTTGTATTTGATCCATTTTATAATTTTTTAAAGAACAAAGAATGGAAAGCTAAAATAGATAGAACCGGACAAATGTTAATGGATTTTTTTGAAGCTGAACTTAGACACGCTAAAAGATATCCTAAAAAAGCAACAGAAAAAAAATCCAACAATCCGGTTAGATGTGTAAAAATTTCTATGAAATATTTTGACAAAGAAGAAAATGAAATAGAAATTTTACCAATGAAGAGTAAAAAAGATATTCTTTAATGACCAAAGTTACAAAAATATATGGCCCTCCTGGCACGGGGAAGACAGAAAAATTAATTCGAAGAGCGATGGCTTACATTAGAGTAGGCACTCCAGTGAATCGAATAGGTTATTTTGCTTTTACTCGTAAAGCTGCACATGAAGCAAGGGACAGAATGCTTACCAAGAATCCTCAATACAAAAAGAAACAACTTAGATATTTTCAAACATTACACTCTCTAGCTTTTCATAGTTTAGGATTAAGAGAAGAAAATGTTATGCAGGACTATCACTATAATGATCTTGGAAAAGAATTAAGTATAAGAGTCAATGCTAAAAAAGATGCGGATGCTTCACCCTACCTAACTTGTGATAATGAATACTTTCAAATTATTTTAAAAGCAAAAGAAAAAGATATTTCAGTTTGGGATGAGTATTGCACAGGAGAACATTCAACTAATGTAAAACCAGATTTATTAAAACACATTGAAGCAAACTACAATCATTACAAACATCCAGACATAAATAACTTGGTAGATTTTACTGATATGATTCATGGCATTGTTCAACAACCACATAAAGTTCCCGACTTTGACGTAGTATTTATTGATGAAGCCCAAGATCTGTCTCCCATACAATGGAAATTTTATGATATAATAAAATCTAAATCTAAAAATGTTTATCTTGCTGGAGATGATGACCAAGCAATATATGGTTGGGCAGGTGCAGATGTAGATAGATTTATTGAAGAACCAGCCAAAGAAAAAGTTTTATCCAGGTCAAGAAGAATTCCAAAAGCAGTGCAAGATATATCAGAGATTGTTACTGCAAGAATTGAAGGTCTCCGAGCAACTAAAAATTATTTACCTAGAGATGAAGAAGGATTATGTAGTAAAATCAATAGCTTAGAAAACGTAGATCTTCACCAGGACAACTGGCTAATCCTCACTAGAACTTTATCTAGAGCCAAAGAAGTGTGCGATCTTTTAAAAGTAAAAGGTTTGTATTATGAAAACAGAAATCAAAAAAGTTACAATACAAAACTTTACAAAGCAATTATTAATCATACTAAATGGTTAAATGGTGAAGAAGTATCTGAAACAGCTCTTGAAGATATAAAAGAATACATGGGTAATCGAGAACTTAAAAAAGATTTAAAATGGTTTGAATGTTTTGACAACGCCCCAGCTGAAGATAAGATTTATATTAGACTCATGCTATCAAACAAAGAAAAATTAAGTGAAGATGCAAGAATTAAAGTATCTACAATCCATGCTGCAAAAGGGGGAGAATGTGAGAACGTAATTTTAGTATTAGATAATGCTAAAAAAATTAGAGAAGCTACAATAAAAAGTGTAATAAAGCGTGACGAAGAGCACAGAGTATGGTATGTAGGTTGCACGAGAGCAAAAAGAAATTTATATTTAATGAGAGCAAAAATTGAAAGGAAGGGTTATCAGTTATGACAAACGACGATATATTTAAAGAATCATTTCCCCAGTATACTCAGGTCGGTGGGAATCACTACACTAAGTTTCCGATTCAGCCCTACGAATTTATTTCTAAAAACGATCTATCTTTTTTCCAGGGGAACGTTGTGAAATATGTTTGCAGGTATCAGCGAAAGGGAGGAATTGAGGATCTTAAAAAAATAATACACTATTGTCAATTAGAGATGTTAAAAATTAACGACATGAAAAAGAAAAAATAATGGCACAAAAAGCAACTATTAGAAAAATAATTACCATCGCTAAAAATAAATTTTATTTGGAAATATATATGGGATTAGAAGAGGTTGCTTGGGAAATTTTTCCTGATAACTATGCTGCAGCTTTGTATGCTTTTAGTAACAAAGATAAATTAAATAAAACTATAAAACAAAAATATTTATACGAGCCACAAAAATGAAAGTACCTTTATTCGAAGCACAAACAGAATGGAATGAACCAGAAGAATATCCTGATCTAAGAAAATATGATGAGATTGCAATTGACTTAGAGACTAGAGATCCTGATCTAAAATCAAAAGGATCTGGATCTATAATTGGTAATGGAGAAGTCGTAGGTATAGCTGTTGCTGTGCCTGGTAGAAAATTTTATTTTCCAATTGCTCACGGATCAGGGCCAAACATGGATCGTAAAAAAACTTTGGAATGGTTTAAAGATGTATGTGAGTCAGACGCAATAAAAATATTTCACAATGCAATGTATGATGTATGTTGGATTAAACAAATGGGTATTACTATCAATGGTCAAATAGTTGATACAATGATTGCAGCATCATTGATTGATGAAAACAGATTTAGATTTGATTTAAATAGTTTATCTTGGGATTATTTAGGTCATGGTAAAAATGAATCTGCACTAAATGAAGAAGCAAAGTCTAGAGGACTAGATCCTAAAGCAGATATGTGGCAACTGCCAGCAATGTATGTTGGAAGTTATGCAGAGAAAGATGCAGAGCTTACATTAGAACTTTGGCAAATATTTAAAAAAGAATTAATTCAACAAGATGTTGAATCTATTTTTGAACTCGAGACTGATCTTTTTCCTTGTCTGGTAGACATGCGTTTCCTTGGAGTCCGAGTAGACGCTCAACGAGCTCATAAATTGAAGCAGCAGTTAACATCGCAAGAAGAAGAACTCCTGTACCAAATAAAAAAAGAAACAGGAGTAGAGGTTCAATTAATGGCTGCAAGAAGTGTTGCCAAAGTTTTTGATAAACTTGGTTTACCATACGAACGAACTGCGAAATCACAGGCTCCATCCTTTACTAAAAATTTTATTTCTAATCATGCCCATCCTGTAGTGAGAATGATTGCTAAAGCAAGAGAAGTTAATAAAGCGCATACTACATTTATAGATACCATAATTAAACATGAACATAAAGGTCGTATCCATGCTGACATAAATCAAATTAGATCCGATCAAGGAGGCACCGTTACTGGTAGATTCTCTTATTCAAATCCAAATTTACAACAAATACCAGCTAGAAATAAAGACCTAGGACCTCTAATTAGATCTATTTTTATACCCGAGGAAGGCCATAGATGGGGTAGTTTTGACTATTCTCAACAAGAACCTAGGTTGGTAGTGCATTATGCAGCTTTACATAAATTTCCTTCTGTCAATGAAGTAATAGATAATTATGAAAATGATACCTCTACAGACTTTCACCAAGTCGTAGCAGACATGGCAAAGATTCCAAGATCACAAGCTAAAGTAATTAACCTTGGATTATTTTATGGTATGGGTAAAGCAAAACTTCAAGCTGAACTAGGTGTATCAAAAGATAAGGCAGCAGAATTGTTCGATCAATACCACGCTAAAGTTCCCTTCGTAAAGCAGTTAATGAATAGTGCTTCCAATCGTGCCCAAGAGCGTGGTCAAATTCGAACTCTCTTGGGACGATTGTGTAGGTTTCATTTATGGGAGCCCAATCAATTTGGTATGCATAAAGCATTGCCTCATGAAGAAGCCTTACAGGAACACGGACCAGGGATTAGGAGAGCTTATACTTACAAATCACTAAACAAATTAATTCAAGGTAGTGCAGCAGATATGACAAAAAAAGCTATGTTAGATTTATATAAAAATGGTATAGTAGCACACGTACAAATTCATGACGAACTTTGTATTTCTGTAAAAGATCAAGAGCAAGCAAATAAAATTGTTGAGATCATGCAGGATGCAGTGACTTTGGAAGTCCCTAACAAAGTGGACTGCGAATTAGCAAATACATGGGGAGATATTAATGGTTGATTATGGCTTATTTAAATGCAAACATACCTGTCCAATATGCACAAATAAGGAGAGAATATTTATATGATCTTAAGAAACATCATGGAGAAGTTGAAGACTGCATTATCTTTGGTATTAGCTGTCTTACAGGTCGCGCTATCTTATGGCACGCAATTATGGAAAATGGCGCAGTCTTTTATCGTCTCCCAATTACGGCTTTTATTCAACGTGGTTATGAACCCACACGTGTTCCATCTAAAAGACTTGATGAACTGGAACTTTGGAATAGCTTTAGTTATTACCCTGCTGTTACTAGTTATGATATTCTAGAAGGACAATCCGGTAAATACATAGGAAAAGATAAAAAATGGCACCATGGTAAATACTTATTTACTATTGACTTTGCACATCCAGAGAGTAACATAGTTGACACCGATCATTCGGAAATACCACACGAACATAAGTGTGCTCACATCATCGCATTAGACGATGGAAATTATGCAGCTCAACCTAACAACAGATGTATATGGGATCTGCCCTCTTTTACGGTCAAAGATTCTGTACCTGATTGGAAGGTTCAAACGAATGAATGGAACGTAGAAGATACAGGTAAGTGGAAAACAGAAGACACTGATAATTTCTTTTACGAAATGGAGGAAAAGAAAAATGATTAATGTAGTAAATGGAGTATGCATGGACTGCGGACACAGACACCGAGGCGTACCACAATGTAGTTTTTGTGATTGTGTTTGGGAAACACTAAAATTAGTGGAGGATAGTATGATAAAAAAAATTTGGAAAAAAATAAAAGAATTTTCTAAAAGATTATTATTTTGGACTAGATAATTATGGAGTGTCAAAGGATGGATTACAGATTTACGGCAATCCTAATAGTATTATTATGTCTATTGGCATTTTTTGGAGGACCAGTTAGATGAGTAAAAAAGCACTCAACATCTCGGAAGAGGCCGCCGTGCAAATGCCAATGAAGACGGTTGCTAGCTTAATAATTATCGTCGCCCTCGGCACCATGGGTTATTTTCAAATTATAGAACGTCTCAACATTGCAGACACTAAAATAAAAATAATGGATCAAGATGTTGAACAGAACACAGAGTTTAGAATTAAATACCCAAGAGGACAATTAGGTAAATCATCCGGGGAAGCAGAGCTCTACATGCTCGTGGAAGATTTATATAAATCTGTGGATCGTCTTAACAAAGCTATCGAGGACGGAATGCATAATAAAGTAAACATTGAGTTTATTCGAAAACAATTGGATAAAGCTTTGGAAGATATAGAAAATTTAAAAGATAAAAACAGAGAAATTATTTATAAAAATGGAACGAGTCACTAAAAAAATAATTAAGTACACTCAGCAAAAATGGGAAAATGCTAGAGCTATGGACATGTTTAAGATGTTAAGAAAAGAAGTTAACATTGGAAAACATGGTACACAAAAGTACGTGGTTAAAGAAGGACAAAACAAAGGTAAGGTATTATGACAGAAGTTGTGGTAGCTCTTTTGATGATGATCAACAATGAAATTAAGGAACACCGAATTCAGGTGGAGGGTATGGCTCAATGCTTGAAGCGGAAAAGAGAAGCGGAGAGGGTCTATAAAGAAGGAATTTCTTATAGTTGTCTGCGTAGTAAGGCTGAGTTAGAGCAAAATATTGATGGATCTTTTTCTATAAAGAAGTTAATATTGGAGCAGTGAAAGAAAAAAATTTTGTAGATAGTTGGTACATCAATAAAAAAGTTTGTAATTCTGTAATAGATTATTTTGAAAAATCAGATCAACAAACTGATGGAGTATGTAATTATAAAGGTGTTACACTTGTAAATAAAAAAGTTAAATCGTGTGTTGAAATTTCTGTAAGTGTCTTTGATAAATCTCCTGAAATAGTAAATTATTTAATACAACTAAATAAAGTCTTACATAAATACAAACAAAAATATATTTATTGCCACAAGAAACAAGACTCCTGGAGCATCTGTGAATATTTTAATATTCAAAAGTATCAGCCAAAAGAAAGTTTTTCTGCGTGGCATTGTGAAAGGAATGGACCCAAAAATGGTTTAAGATTTTTAAGCTTTATGACTTATTTAAATGATATCAAAAAAGGTGGGGAAACAGAATGGTACTATCAAAAATTAAAAGTAAAACCAGAACAAGGCAAAACTATTATTTGGCCAGCAGAATGGACTCACACGCATAGAGGTATTGCTGCACCTAAAGAAACAAAGTATATTGTTACAGGTTGGTACGGATACATACCCCAGTAAAATTTTATGGATATTATAAATTTATTTCCTATCCCTTTGGCAATTATTAAAAATCCAAATAATGATAAACATAAAAAAATTCTTATTGAAGAGTGTGGTAAATTAAAAAAACAAATATCTAATGGCTCTACTGAATTAGGATCTAGAGCATATAGTACAGAGGCAAATTATAACATTCTAAAAAATAAAAAATTCAAAGGTGTTAATGACTGGGTGTATCAAAACATAAAAGAATATGCTGACCAAATTGGTTTTAAAAATAAGAAAGTAAATCCTGAGTGGGGGTGGTTTAACTTCTATGGTAAGAATGGATACATAGAAGCGCATGACCATGAGTTCTACGATATTTCTGCTGTTTACTACTTGTCAACACCCAAGGATACTGGTAAGATTGTATTCTATACTCACGAAGGAAAAGGAGTTAAAAATTACTTTGATGCTAACAATAATTTTACTTGGAAAACCTTTTATGTTGAGCCAGAAGATGGTATGTTAGTAATATTTAAAGCTAATTTAATGCATGGAGTAACACAAAATAAAACAAATAAAACAAGAGTATCATTTGCATACAACTATAAAATACTATGAACCTATCACGTAATTTCACCCTCTCAGAGCTAATTAAATCCGACACAGCTATCAGGAAGGGGATCAATAATAACCCTAATGCAGAACAAATAGAAAAGTTAAAAGCATTATGTGAAAATATTTTACAGCCGGTACGTGACCATTTTGGCAGGGTCAAGATCACTAGCGGATTCCGTAGCAGTGAGTTGTGTCTAGCCATCGGCAGCTCAGTCAACAGCCAACATGCCAAAGCCGAGGCGGCCGATTTCGAATGTGTTGGAGTAGACAACGCTGAATTAGCTGACTGGATTCATAAAAATCTTCCATATGATCAATTGATCCTCGAGTTCTACACTCCAGGTGAACCTAACTCGGGATGGATACATTGCTCCTGGATACCAGAACAACCAAGAGCATCTTATCTTTGGGCCTACAAATCAGAGGGTAAAACAAAATACAAACCCGTTCTAACAAAGGCAAAAGATCTTGTCTGATAAATTTAAAGTTTTTAGTAAAATAGATACCGTCCATGGTATATGTGAAGAATGTAATGAAGAAACTATTTTAGTAGCAATTGTTACTGAGTTTTATAGATGCACTAATTGTGGAGCAGATACTAGACAACACATTAATGGAAGTATAAGATATTTAAGATTGAATGAAAGTGATAAACAATGGATAAAAGAACACTCTAAGTAATGGCTAAACAAAAATTTAAAGACTTTGTCCCTAGACCAAAACCTAAGAAACGTCCGGGTCGTCACAAAAAAAGATTAAATAAAAATGAGAAACGAAACTTTAAAAAATATAACCGCCAAGGCAGACGAGCTCGCTAATCTGTATTGGAAAACTAAAGATAATAAATATAAGGTGCTTTGGTACCAACAATTAAAAAAATTTTCTACGTCTCTTCAGCAGCTTCAGGAGCAAAAGGCTCGCACATAAATTTAGGATACAACTGAGATTTATCTATTTGATCTAACTTTAATATGTCTCCATTAAAAAAGAGTTCAAAAGACTCACCCAACCCATCTTTAATACAACCAGAGAATGTATCATGAGTGTTCTGATATTCATGCATTTCTGTGGGTACATACATGCAATTATTGCCCACTATAGAACATATATATAGAGTTAAAATAAATTTCATACTGCCCTTGACATAAAGAAGAATATTTTGTAGGATATCCTTATATTAAAAATGAAAGGATATAACAGATGACTGATTTTAGCAAATACAAAAACATCTCAATTAAAAAAGAGACGTATGCAAAAATTGACAAAATTAGAAAAGTGTTAGTACCTGATGATCCAGATGTTTCAAGGGCTCAAGTAGTAACTATTCTAGTAAACAAAGAAGCCAAACGTTTAAATGGCAAAATAAAAGACTAACCAATACAGGAGGAAAGTATGAAATATACA
>Ga0209645_1000874_pt1 | contig 15450 bp, 13 predicted proteins | sample ETNvirenome_6_30_FD_184070 | JGI IMG/M metagenome (GOLD analysis project Ga0209645, IMG submission 184070) | Marine viral communities from the Pacific Ocean - ETNP_6_30 (SPAdes) (version 2) | ecosystem: Environmental > Aquatic > Marine > Oceanic | place: Pacific Ocean | collected 2013-06-19
TTCCACTACCGTTCAGAAATTGCTCTTTGTGTACGTGGTGCAAATCAGCACGTAATAATTAAGGGTTAATCGTTTAACTATTAAAACTTAATTATTATGCCTACATATTCACATAAATTACCTGGATCTGTTGTTGCTTCAAGAAAAGTTAGAATTGCTAACGCTTTTGCTGAATCAACAGATACTAATTTTGAAATAGAGCAACCTGCAAATTCTATTATTGAAAGTGTTATTGTTCACACGGTTGGAACTGTTACTGTAGCAAGTGCTGTAGATATCACGTTCAGCCTAGGAACAGACTCTGACCATGATGGAGAGCAAGTTGTTGCTGATGTTGTATACCTTGATGGATCTGCAAATACTTCAGTTTTAGCTGGAACTGCAAAAACATGTACTATTGTTGATGGCGTTAACAGTGACGCTATGGCTAGCTACGGTAATGCAGCTTCTGTTACTTCTGACGACAGAACTCTTTTTGGAAAGTTTGTTGTTGGAGCTGCAGCTGTTAGCGGAGAAAACGAGGTGGAAGTACACATCGCTTTTAGACACTTTTAATAAATAACGAAAAAACAAAAAGAAATAATGAATGAACTAATTCTTAATAAGCTAGAAGTTGCTAGCGGTAAGGGTTCTATGACAAGCATGAAGGCTGTGGCAGGAACTGATATCGCTGACAGCACTGCTGCTTTGGCAATGGACTCTAGCTACATAAACAGAATCACCTTCAGCGCTCTTGACGGAGCAGCTAAAACTGTAACTCTACCTACGTTTACAAATGTTGGAGATTCAGTTACAATTATCCAGAAGGTTGATTTGGTTGCATCAGGTGTGCTTACTATCGATTGTGGCGGCTCTCAAAGCTTCGACACTGGTAGCTACGCTTCATTTGTTGCAGCTTCTGAAACAACTGGTTTCGATGCAGCTACTGCAGGTGAAACAAAGTTAGTTTTAACTGGTGCTGGCACAAACTCTGGAGTGGGTGCTGGATCAAAGGTTAAGCTAACGTACTTAGGTGACGATAAGATTCTTGCTGAATGCTTATGTCAACCTCTTGGTACTGGTAGCAACACTGCTGCTGCATTTGCTGCTTAATAGCAATTAAACTACTACGAGAAAGGGGCTTCGGCCCCTTTTTCTTTTTCGTATATTTGTGTTATGAAAGTAAAGAAGAGAGATCCTAAGGTTGGTACAGGCAAAAAGCCTAAAGGTTCTGGTAGAAGGCTTTACACAGACGAGAATCCAAAAGACACAGTGCGTATTAAGTTTGCTACTCCAGCAGACGCTAGAGCTACTGTAGCTAAAGTTAAAAGAAGTGGGAAGCCTTTTGCAAGGAAAATACAGATACTAACTGTAGGAGAACAGAGAGCTAAGGTTATGAAGAAAAATAAAGTAGCAGCTATATTTAAAAGAGGTAAAGAAGCTATTAGAAGCGCACGAAAGAAATGATTAAGTATTTGTTTTTTCAGAACGATTCAGCAGACACTTCTGAAGGTGTTGATTATCCCAATGACTCTGCTTTGCTACCTGCATCTGATCTTGTAGATATGGAGGTTAGTTCTGATGGTACTGACCTAACATTATCTTTCTCTAGTTTACTGCAAAGTAAAGGAGTAGATTACGAGATTGTTTTGTCAATTACAGAAGACACTGGTAAGAGTGTTATGGAGGCTATAGCTGAAGAAATTGCTTTTGGTAACGAACCCTTTATCGTAATTGCAGACGAACATAATAATGAGTTTATACACGCAGATATTACTGCTATAGAAGGAACACTAGACGGAAGTTTTCAGTAATGGCTATTGAACCAAATAAAAAGTTTTTATATATAAACAGAGATGCCACTCTTGGTGAGATGGATGAAGCTTTATGCTTCCCAGTATCGAGCTTTGTAGGTGCTGAAACTCAAACAAGTTCTATTATAGATCTATATTTTAAAGGATCTAAAGGTACAGACGCTACTATTGTTAGGGTTCTTCATGAGCAGCATGGTCTTATAAAGACATTCTATACAAACCTTGTAAACGAAATTAACTTCGGGGAGAAGGCCTTTATAAATATATACGATCACGCTGAAAGAACTACATTCCCGTCGGATGTTAGTTTTAATATATCAACGGATGTACAGCCTACATTTACTTTACAAGACAACATTCTTCTTGCGGACTCAATTACTGTTACTAACGATACAGTTACAGATTCTTTAAGAGCTACTTCAAGAAATATTCCAGTAACTCATTTATACGGATCATCAGCTGGATCTCATGAGGGAGATATAATATTTCTCGGTAGTACATCTACAACTGCAGGTAAATTATACCACTATAAATCAGATGGCACATGGGAGGAGGCTGATGCTGACTCAGCTTCTACATGTGATGGTCTGTTAGCTGTTGCTTTAGGGCTTAATTCTGCAACACATGGTATGCTACTAAGGGGTACGGTTACATTAAATCACGACCCAGGAGCATTAGGCGACGTATTGTTTGTATCTACAACAGCTGGCGAGATAACAGCAACTGCTCCTTCTGGTTCTGGGGACATAGTGCGAATTGTTGGGTATTGTTTACACGCAACAGGTGGGCAGATATGGTTTAACCCTGACGGAGCGTTTGTAGAGGTAGCGTAATGCCAACAGTAACAATTAGACCAGACTCAACTGTTTCAGCAGGAAACTGGAGTGTAGCAGACGCTAACATTCCAGGCCAGATTAACGATCAAAACGACTCTACTAACGTTATCAACTTCGCACAGAATCAAAGCTTTTTAGTTGAACTAGATGATCCTGGTGTAACAGCCTCTTCATACGATTCAGGTGAGGTTACTATACGTGCCTCAAAAACAGGGAAGGGTTCATCACTGGACTTCACTGTAGAGGTATACATAGGCACTAGTTTACATTATAGTAAAAGTCTTACTACTTCCTCTACTTCTATCGTGGCATTGAGCAGTGCTTCATTTACATTCCCTGGAGGATTCAACGATAGCGACTCCAACACATTAAGGGTTGGTATTACCACAGCAAACGGTACGCAAGGTAAGTTTGCAGAGGTTTCAATGGCAATAAATTATACAGAGGCTACTGGATACGGTCAGAACGTGAATACTGTTTCGGCTGCTAATATCGGTAAGATAAACTCTGTAGCTACAGCTAATATAGGTAAAGTCAATAGCGTTGATTAATTAGTATATTTGCACTATGTCTAGAAAGTTTTTTTTATTTCGTAGATCAGATCCAGTTGGTCCTGTAAAAAGGGTTTCAGAAAATGGTATTGATGTATCTATTATAGCGATACCAGCTGATCAGATTGCTTTTATCACTGCTGGTAAAGGGGAAGTGAATATCACCTTTAATGGAGCTGGTGTTTACGAAGATAGCGAGCTTTTTGTTGGTGATTCAATAGAAAAAACAAATGTATCTATTTCGTGTGAAGAGGGATCTGAGGTTAAGTTGATAGAGAAAATTATTATTTTCTCAACGAGACAAGGAGGAAAGAATATTATGAAGTTTGATGCTGTAGACAATACAGCTACATTTGATGATGTAGTTGTAGACAGCGTATCGAATATTAAGGCAAAGATTAAATCACAACCGACAGAACGTGTAACTCAGAAGATTAGTAGTGGTGATGTAGGTAGTAGATTTAAAAATATTATTGGTGAGATAAACTTCGGGACAAGGGAAAACAGGCCTTTCATAGACTACAACCACCAAAGTATGTTCCCAGTAGATGATACTGATATTGTAGCTGTTGCAGCAGCAGAAGTTAAGAATGCAGGTACTGGTGGTGCAGCTTACGATATAAGTGGGGGTACTGGATCTGTTACAGTACAGACAGAAGCTACAGCAGCTAGTACAGGCTTGGGTCAGATAGCGCTGCAGTTTGCTTCAAATTCATTCTTAGATGTCCCAGACATTACTATTAAGGATGATTACACTATGTACTTGGTTATTGGTGATGCTGGAGCTGGTTCTTCGGGTGATGGGTTCGGTGTTTTATTTGGTGATGACGCAGGGGAAACAACTGGTTTCTGCAAATTTGGTAGTCCTGATGAATTTACAATGAGGCATGACGGACTTGAAGGAGTCCCTTTTAGAGTAAAGACTTCAGATAGAACTAACGGAACAGAGCCTTATAAATTCCCAGATAGATCAAGCAATACAGGCATTGGTGAAAGACAGTTTTGCTATGTGTTTGTGATCAGGAGAGACAAGGATTTTAATTTGTATCTTTACAATCACGAAGGAGAACTTGTTGCATTTGTGCCTGCCTTAACAGCAGCGTCAAAGACAAAGGTTGTTACTGAGAAGACATTAGATAAGGAGAAAAGTAAAGTAAAAGATATACCGAAAGTAACCACTGGTACATCGGATAGAACTGACGGAAACTTATTAATTCAGCAGCTAGGTAGCGCTGGAAGTAATGTGACTGACAGTTTCTCTGGTACTCTTGGTAGGTTTGGTATTATAAGGAGAGATATTGGTGACGCAAGTTGCTCTCAATTAGCTCAAGATTTATTTGAGTTATATAAACCGTCGACATAATTTTAATTTAATATAATGACTGAAAAAACAAAGAGTCCTGGAAGACCTAAAACTCAAGCAGCTGTAGCTGAAGCTCCAGTAAAGAAAAAACGTACAATTAAGCGTAATGAACAAATCCTTCAGCATGCAGAGTACGAAATCCCTAAAAATGCAGGTATTGTATACATGTTACCACAAAAAGGTATTACCGTATACGACAGCGAAAAAGACACAGTGCGTGAAATGCGATACTGCCCTAACGAACCATCAATTTGGGCTGACGAACAGGGTGATAATGCACGTAAAGAAACTGTAGCGTTTAGAGAGGGTAAGCTATTTGTACCTAGAGAAAAACCAAACCTTCGTTTATTTATGGATAAGCATCCTATGAACATGGCTAATGGCGGTAAAATTTTTAGACAAGTAGACAAGAAGAAAGATGCAGAGAATGAACTTGCAAAAGAGTTCAAGCTTAACGAAGCTATATCTATGGTGAGAGACAAAGATATTAATGAGTTGTTACCAATTGCTTTATATTTTGGTGTAAACATTAATACTCCTGTTACTGAAATTAGATATAATCTTCTTAATATTGCAAAGAAGAAAACACAAGAGTTTATTCAGTCCTTTGATTCACCACAGGTGCAGACTAGATCTACTATTCAACAAGCAAAGGATTACCAAATCATTAACGTAAAATCTGATGGTACGTATTGGTTTGATTCTAATAAGCTAATTGTGTCTACGCCAGTAGGACAAGACTCTCTGGATGTTATGGTAAGATTCTGTCTTACTGAGAAGGGAGCGTCTGTATTATCTACTTTAGAGGATAGGTTAGATAGATTAGGATAGACATATTCTACCCCTCAATTGGAGAAGTCGCCCCCACAGGGCGGCTTTTCTTTTTTGTATATTTGTGATATGGTTAGCGTACAGGCAGTATATAGAACATTACAAGATTTGGCTAATAAAGACCAAAAAGGCTTTATTACACCAGCTGTATTTAATCGTTTTGCGGCACTTGCTCAGATAAACATATATAATGAGTTATTTCAAGAGCTAGTAAAAGCGAAGCAGATAAGTCGTCAGAACTTTGATCCAGGAAGAGACAAGTCGGTAAGGAAGCAGACACTTGAAGATCTAAGTGTTTTTATTGTTAGTGACCGCTTAATACAGCCAGTTCAAGAGAACATATTCTTAAAGCCAGATAATCTGTCTAAGATTATATCAATGTCTGCAACTGATACAGACAGGAGGGGTATAGAGTACAGTTCGGCAGACCAGTACAGCAGGAAAGAAATAGAAATAATTTACGATCCAGAAAAAATAGATAGAATCCTTACAAGTAATCTTTCCTCTCCAACAGAAGACTATCCAGTAGCTTTAGTTTCGGAGGATATTGAAGTGTTCCCTTCTGGTATACAAAGAATTAGATTAACCTACTATAGAAGACCAGGTTCTGTAAATCTTGCGGGGGAAGTTGTTGATGTTCCTCCGACATATGTCGAAACAGCCTTAAACGGTGTAAATCTTTTTAATCCAGAGGCCAGCTATAATTTTATGCTACCTCCTCACTACGACAACGAACTTGTTATGGAAATTGCAAAGCTGGCTGGTGTAAGACTTAGAGATCCTAACCTAACTGGGTACGCAATTAAAGAAGAAGCATCTGAGTAATGAGTATGAATAAAGTAAAACTAAGTCAGATTATAAACGATTTTATAATTACGTCTGATGGAGATGACTACGTTAATAACGTATCAGATTCGGCTATCAGAAATTTTGCATTAAGAGGCATTAGAGAGATAGGATTTGATTTAGGGAAAAAAGTAAAATCTATAAAAAGAACTATAGATACTAGCAACGACACGGTTACGCTACCTGACGACTTTGTAGACCTTTTGAAGGTTGGTATAGTTGGTGACGACGGAATGGTCCATGTTCTTAACAATAACAAACATATTAACCATTCTAAAAGGATTACTCAAGAGGATGATGGGACAAATACCACATCCACATCGGATAGTGATGCAGGTCCTTTGAATATAGATGCTAACTTAACATTAAATAGAGAGGCGTCTAAAAGCTCTACTACGGGAGCCACAGAGAACTCTGACGACTACGATTTCTATTTATTTGAGAATTATCTCCACCAAGGCGGTTTAGGACGATTGTATGGCGTTGGAGGAGGTTATGCTGTAGGTGAATACAGACTAAATCTTGACGACAATAGAATTGAAATAAAGATGGAGAGCTCTGGATCAGAGGTGGTGCTAGAGTACATAGCTGATGAAGCAAGATCTACAGATCCAGAAGTACACGTTTACGCTGAAGAAGCTTTACGATGTTACATATACTACAAGTCTATTGAAAGAAAGTCTAGCGTACCAGCAAACGAAAAAGCTAGAGCTAGATCTGAGTTCTATAACGAAAGACGAAAAGCAAATGCTAGACTTAGCAACTTTACAAAGCAGGAGGCATTAGCTACTATTCGCAGAAACTTTAAGCAAGCGCCTAAATACTAATGGCTATTAATAAAATCATACCAGTCAGACTAGATAAATCGTCTGACTTTAAGCGTATACCTTCTACAAGCATGGTTGATGCTCTGAACATGATCGTTACAGAAGACGATTCTTTGGGTATCTCTGATAATGTAGGTGATCTTGGTGTTATTAAAAATGTAAAAGGTAATACTGCAATGCAGTATCTTTCCGAAGCAGATGCACCAGCTCCAGGCGAAGCTAAAATTATTGGTAGTGTAACTGACAGTAAGTTAAAAATTGTATACTTCTTCCTTTGGCATGACAAGGCGAACAATCATGGGGTGTGGGCATACGATCCATATGGTAAGTTACCAGGATACAATTCTGCACCAAACACGATTAGATTGATACATAAGTCTAATTTATATAACTTCCCAGAGCATGGGTTCGTAAAAGGAGACATTATATATACGGCTCAGTCTATCTTACAGGATTCTCAAAAAAATACTGATGAGTTTGACAAAGACACTATACTGTATTTTACAGATAATAAGAACGAGCCTAAAAAGATAAACGTATCCTCAGCTTTGCTGAATACGGACGAGTCTTACAATCTGGAAGATCAGATAGACTTTATTACTGCATGTCCTAGAACTCCGCTACATCCAATAACTTTTGAGTTTGTTAACGATCCGTCTAAAGGCGTGAGTAACTTTAAAAGCGGTCCAGGATTTCAGTTTGCATATCAATTTGTGTATAGAGATGGCGTAGAAACGGCTATATCTCCTTACTCTGACATTGCATTCTCTCCTGGAATAATTAATCAAGGGACCTTAACAAACGTAAATCATAACGCACATAATACTTGTGAATTAACCATACCTGAAGCTGGGGAGGAGATAGTTAGTGTTAAGATTCTTGCTAGAGAATTTAACAATCCTTTCATGGTTGTTTTAGACCAAGTGGATTGGGATACACCTGACGAGTATTGGGACCCAATATCTAGAAAGTACAAATTCTATAATGATAGAATAGTTAAAGGTGTAAGCACAAACGAGTTTAATAAACAGTACGATAATCTACCTAAAGTAGCCCAAGCGCAAGCTGTTGTAGACAATAGACTTATGTATGGCAACTACCTTGAAGGATTCGATAATGTACAAACTGAATGCGAAGCAACAGTAAAGTTTCAGGACAGACCATCTGAAGGATATGATTTTCAATTAAATCTTATCCCAGCTATATCTCAAGTTAAGGATGATGATATTCAGAACCAGGAAGATTTCATCTCTGGGCAAAAACTTGGGGTAAACAAGTGTGCTGGATTTATATTAGACACATCTGATGTGCCTAACTTTATACCAGCTTATACAACAATTAATGTTACTATAATTTTCTCCCCAGATAAAAACTTTCATTTATACGATGCTACGAACTCGTATCATCAATCAAGACATAGAGGAGGATTTTCTCAATACAACGAAAACGATATAAGCTATCCTGGGAACTTTTCAAATAGTCCTTTACTAGGAGATGTTTTTGAAGATGGATCTTATTCCCATCAGAATACATACCAGTCTGGAGAAGAATGGATAAAGGAGACTGTAATGGCTAACGCTGATGAATTTGTAGAGGTTCAAACTCCATCGGCTGATAACGACGACGAATACCTTTGGGGTGTACCATACTCTGGAGACAATAATGGTTTATCCGCTATAAATGGAGAGGTCAATTCTGAATTAAAATGGAAGACTAGATTTGGGCCTAATGCTGGATCTGAATTTCCTGTGTTGATAGGAACTAGTGCTGGTAATCCTTTAATCCTCTCAGGGCCTCAAGAGGGCTCTCTTTCCTTTTCTTGTTCATTCATGATGGGTGCTAATGGGCTAGATACAGATGGAGCTGGTAAAGCAGCTGTAAGTACGATTATAGCTAATCTATTAACTGGAGGTCCCGAAGCAATTACTTGGAGCGGAGGCTTGCAAAGTGGATTTGTTGATAATGTAGTCCTTGAAAACGATGGGAAGTTTGTTCACGAATTTGATCTAGGCCTTCAGAATGGAGATAAAATAACAAGATTTGACTCGGAAAACGATCTGGTATGCGGAGCAATAAACTCTAACAACGACAGTATATACAGACCTCCTGCAGCTCATTTTATCGTTAATAAAGCTAAGGTAGTATTCTCTTTTGAGAAGGATGTATATTACTCTGGGCTAAACGACGATAGAGAGATGATAAGGCTTGTAGTTGACGAGGTGTCTAATGTAGAAGCAGTAACAGTCGTTAAGAAGTGGTTTAGAAATACACCTTGGACAGTGCTTACAAAGGATTTCCTATCGGGTGATTTTACTGATCAGGAGTTCTTTGATGCTACGTCTCTTAACGGAGCCTCTTATGCAGGGCTTAACGAGCAAGACGATATAACTGATTTTGATTGGGGGTATGTAAACGATAATATGACTCATTATCCAGGCATCATAGGTTATGAGTCCTATCCTGTCCTGCAGCAAAACATTAATGATTTGCATGCTATGGCGTTTCTTGGGTATTTGGACTTTACTCAAAACGGCATTCAGAACGATTTCTTTAATTACAATAAATCTATAGCTGCGGAAGAGAATCCAGGAGAAATAGAATTATTCCCTTTCTCGTTGTTAGACGGGGAGGGAGGACCTGGCGGAGACTTGCCTTTTGAAGGGGAGGGTAATTATTCTAGTATTGTTAATCACGGAGGATCTGACTATAGGGTTGTGGATTCTGTTGGTCCGAATGAAGAGAATGTTCATAACATTACAGTTGCAGGTCCAATATTTTCGGGTACAATTAACACTAGACCGTTTAGAAATGGGGAAGTAGATGCAATTGTTGATACAATCGATCCTGAAACTGGCTACAGTAATTTTGGCTACAATGTTATAGATTTTTCATTAGACCCTGACACTGAAACTCCAAGAGTAAGAAATAGGAGTTATTTGCCTTTACTGCAAGGTTTACCAAAGGTAGGTCTTGATTTTTTAGCTTCTAATATTGATCTAAGCACAACTAAATTTTACTCTGACGCGAATGACGTTTATACAATAGAGGGTGACGATACATTTATATTGAATTTTGGTAAAAAACACTCTCATATGGAGGTGTATGAAACCATAACAACAATTGGCGGTATAGACAGTTTATACAACAGAACATTTAAAAGTAGTGCAAATCACGACTTTGGTATTATATACTACGATCAAAGAGGTAGACATGGTTTCGTTAGTTTCTTAAAAACCGTCTATGTTCCTGGATATTCTTCTTCAGAGAGAGGGGTTCAACTTCATGGCAGAAGTTTTATAGAATTAGATCTATATCACAATCCGCCAGAATGGGCTACTCATTATAAGATAGCTTATACTAAGAACACGACTGTACAGAACTTTTTTCAATACTCATCTGGAGGTGCGTTTGTTAAGCCAGAATCAGATGAATTAATTATACCAGACAAAACAATATACATATCTTTAAATTACCTTCAGGAGAATCCTATATCATACGTAGGTCATTGGGGCGCTAGAGATCCAGAGGGAGGACTAAGTATGTTTAAGTTTATTGAGGGCGCAAATCAAAGGCTTAGAGTTATCTCTGCGTATGTAGACGCTCAGAATAGAATATACCCTACCAATTTTGAATTTGATATAACAGATATTGTCTTGTTAGAAGATAACGAGGATAATCCTTTACTAGCGGACGGTGAAGATGCTAGTACAAACCCTGAGAAAATAGGGGAGTTTGTTGTTTTAAAAGATAACTCTAGCGCTGATGGTTTTGATTTTCAGTCTATAATTCAAGATCAACACTACTGGAATAACAACTGTATATTCGAGTTATACACACAAAAAAGAACAACAGAAGCTGACGAAAGATTCTATTACGAAATAGATGACACTTATGAAATATATACATCTCCTGAAGGAGATAGGTACCATGCACAATCTCAGTATGAAAGTGGGTTAAACTATTCTAGAATAACTCTACATAAAGGCGATGTATGGTGGAGAAAAGTGCCTACTAATTTTAACACAACTGGTGGTGGAGGATTCTTTGGTTTAATAGAAGCTGGAAGTTCGGCACCTAATTTTGTTCCGTATTATTTAGAGACAGAGACAGCTTCTGATTTATTTAAAGCTGACGCATCAACAATAGGAAGGCCTAATATTATTTTAGAGGACGCTGTTGAAGCTAGAAGAGAGGCTAGTATTACTTATTCAGATCAGAGCAATCCTAACTCTAGGAAGATAAACTATTCTTCGTTTAACCTTACGTTAAGCAATTTTAAAGATCTTCAGCAAGAGTTTGGTGATATAAACTTTATATGCAATATGTCTGGTGACGTATTTGTAGTTCAATCTGATAGATGTACGCTAGTGCCAGCAAGTAAAACTCTATTCTCTGACGTTCAGGGTATAGACACTGTAGCTGCGTCAAAGAGTCCTTTAGGGCAAGAGAGGGTGTTTACGGGTAGAGCTGGCTGCGACAACAATCCAGAATCTGTAGTTCAAGTTGGTCCTTATGTATATTTCGCTCACAAAACTCTAGGTAAAGTCTTTAGATTTGATCCACAGAACGGTGTAAAAGAGATATCTGATCAAGGTATGGCATCTTTCTTTAGAGATTTGTTTAAGAGAGCATTAGAATCTTCTCAGGATATAAAAGGTGACGACATCAGAGTTGTTGGTGGTTATGATCCAGTTCAGGATGAATACTTACTCACTGTGCTTTACAATCAGATGTTAGCTATTGATGAAGATGTAATTATAGAAGAGGAAGATCAAAACGACTACGAAGGAGATATTAGTGATATCACTCCGATTACAGATTTAATTTACTTTGGAGAGTTTAATGGCGGTGTAGCTGCTGCCTTCTCTCAATCTGTAGATTTTGGTGATGTAGAAAGGCTAGACGTAAACAATAAATCTGAGACATTCGTTATTACAAATGCTGGGGACCAAGATGTTCGTATATCTCTAAGGCCTAGATTCCCTCTAAAGTTTTACAGCGGTGCTAAATACCCAAATCAGTTTAATCTTGGTAGATACTGGAACCCTGCTTTTGTAAATATAGTTAACGAACAAGGAGAGGTGCAAATATCATCAAGCAGTGTGACTGATTCAACTATAATACCAGCTAATTCATCTCATACGTTTACAATAAACATAAATGTAAACAACGCAAATCATGGTGGATTAAATGCTAACTACTGGGGGACTGGAGCTGGTATCATGCCTAATGGTGTTGATACAAATGAGGAGTACCTTCTTGAGAGGTTTGGTACGACAAAACGTAACTTAACAGGTGAGGAGAGATTGAGTTTAGCTGACTTAGAAGTAAATCCTGCAGAAATACCTGCCGAGTATAATGTAGAATTTACTTTCAATGCTTACGACATGGACGGTAATTTATTAAATCCTCAGTTCGGTAATCCAACAGAAGGTGCTACTTTATGGCCTTTCTGGGTTAACAGAATGATTTACAAGGTGACAGAACCTCTTGTAATTCAAGGTGTTGCAAACCCTGCAGTAGACATAAACAACGATGGAATTGTAAATGTAAATGATCTGTTAGAACTTTTAACCCAATTTGGGGACATTGGTGATGATCTATTTGCAGATATTAATGGAGACGGAGCCGTTACTGTTCAAGACCTTCTTCTGCTTTTATCAGAATATGGTCAAATTGCTGACGAAGTTGGCTACCTTCAAAGTATAGCCCCTCCGTTTGATATACAAGCATTTGGTGTATCTTTAGCTAATGCGCTGCAAAATAATTACTCAATAGATACCAGCTCTGCAGTAACTTACACTGACTTAATTAATATAAACCCAACCATAACAATACAGTTGTTATCTCAAAACTATTCAGAGGTTTATGATTTTGTATACGAGCAGGACGACAATGTAATTATATCAAACCTGTCTTTAATATATCTTAATGACGAGAACGGAGAACCAATTAACTTATAACGATGGCTTACTTTAGAGGACAAACATTAGCATTTTCACACAAAGGTGGGTTTTGGAAAACTAGATACAGTTTTACGCCTACTTGTTACGCTTCTGTAGATAATAAGTTTATCTCTACTAATGGGAAGCATCCTGACGCTGGTGAAGATGTAGATGATGTTAACTTCTGGATGCATGAGTCTAGCATGGATCATAACAACTTTTACGGGAAGTCCTTCCCTTCGAGAATTGTTGTCGTTGCTAACATGGCTCCTAGCTCTGTAAAGCTATTTAAAGCGCTATCTATTGAAAGTAATTCCAATGAATGGACAGGTATGTGTAGTACCAATATAAACCCCTTAGGAAGCCCTCAAAACGATCTTCAGATGGGGGATATAAAAGGATTCATCACTAAGGAGGGAACTCAGTACACAGATTTACCTAGAGATTTATCTAATTCAGATAGTCATATCGATTATTGCTGTGGGATCGACGCTATTATAGATGATAGTACGTCTTTTGATGCTAACATCCCTGAGGGTTCATTTCAAGCAGTTTCTGCTACATTTAGAGCTAATCTTTTTGGTCCACCACCCGCAGTTTCTATTAACGGAGGTGAAGGTGTGGCTTTATTCTTTGACGGTGAAACTTTTAGATACTTCAACATGGATGGAGAAGTGTTTGTGTACACTAATTACAGTGAAGCTGTAAATAATAACGCAGTGTATGTCGAGTTTTACGATGGAGTAGATCGAGACGTTGTGTTTACAGGTAGATTATCTCAACCCAACTTTGATATAGCTCAATTATCTGAAGCTGTAGCTAATATAGGGACTTCAGTATATGTGGTATCTAACCCAGATATTAACGGTGATCCAATGAGAGGTCATTACATATATTTAGACCTTAGAAACAACTCTAGATACCCAGTAGAAACGTATGCTATTAACGTAGACTTTGAAGGTACTACGCTTGATGCTTCAATTCCTAGAAAGCCTACAAAGAGCTCACCAGCTAAAACTTCTAAACGTGGTAAGAAGTAACGATTTTTTTAGTATTTTTGTACAAAACAGAATAGTATGAGTGAATTTAACCCTAGTGCAAGTGATTGGGCTGCTATAGCTGGTGGACTCGGAGTCACAGCTGGTGGCTTTGCGGATTTATTTCCTGCAAAGAGGATATCGGCTCAGCAGGATCTTCAGAAAGAAGCTAAGGGTGATATTGATGCATTTTTTAAAAAGCTAGAGAGTGGTGAATTTGATCAACAGATAGATCCAGCTTTACTACAGGCTTTTAGTATGACAAGGAGAGGGACGGATCTCACTCCTCAGTTGTCTGCTTTTGCTACTAGCTTGGACGCTGCTTCTGCAGACCCTAGACTTCTCGCTAGCTCGATTCCTGGTATTACTGGCCAGTACTCTCAAGTGATGGATGATATCTCAAGGAAGGATTTTGAAAGAGAGTTTGCAGGGAAGCAGTTCGAAGGGCAAACTAGACAAAACATTGCATCAGACAACTTACAATTAAGAAGAGATATATTTAAAGATAAATTAACGAGCGATCAATTAGCTTATGCTACAGCTCAAAATAATATAACAGCTCTTGAGGAAGCTAAAGCTCAAGCAATACCAAACATTGTGTCTGGGTTACTTCAAACTGGTGGAGCAGTATATGGAGGCTTCGCTGAAGATGGGGCTAAGATACCTGAATACGAAATGGGTGGCGATATTATGGCTCAAATCATGGCCGCTCAAGGGCAGGGTGGGGTTCCTCCAAGACAGGACCTACCAGGACCAGAAGATCACGATTCAAATCCTATCGATATGATAGCCCCTAATGGAGAGAAAGTAGGGGAAGCTACTGGTGGGGAAATAATCCTTAATAGTAAACAGACTGAAAAGATAGAAGATGCAGTTGAGGTTATAGACGAGACTGTAAAGTCTGGCGAGAAGCCTACAATGGATCAACTTATGGCGCTATATGAGGCTGTAAGTAAAACTTTATCTCAACCTCAATTTCAAGACAGCGAAGAACCTTCTGAGAAAGATGCTATGAGAGAGAGAATGGAGATGATGATGTCTGGAAAACAAATGGCATAATGGCTAATTATAATTACGTATCACCAGCAAAGTTTGTTAGCTATGCGGATCTTGCTAAGCAAGAGTCTGCTAGGTTGATGGAACTAGCAAAGTTAAATCAGGTTAATCAGAACCAATCTTTAAACAAGAGAAGAGATAAAGCTTTAGCTCAGATCGAAGGATTGAAGACAAGCGGATGGGCTACACTTCATGTCGAGGAATTTAATAAGCTAAGGAATAAAGCTCTTTACGACATAAATAATGATCCTAATGCAGATTTTGGAGCAATAGCTACTTCTTTAATTGAAATACATGATAAAGGAAATAGTCACGCTAAAGTAGGTGAGAAGGATGGTGAGTATCAGTCATATATAGAAAACCCA
>Ga0209645_1000875_pt1 | contig 15441 bp, 12 predicted proteins | sample ETNvirenome_6_30_FD_184070 | JGI IMG/M metagenome (GOLD analysis project Ga0209645, IMG submission 184070) | Marine viral communities from the Pacific Ocean - ETNP_6_30 (SPAdes) (version 2) | ecosystem: Environmental > Aquatic > Marine > Oceanic | place: Pacific Ocean | collected 2013-06-19
ATTGTGTCTTTCATTTTAGTTTCCCCCTTTAAATGAACAAAAATCGGTCTTGAAACCGATTTCGTATAATAACTATATAGTAAAATCAAAAAAATTAATCAGTATATAGATATATATACCCTTTTTTTCGTAGTCTTATATTTATTGTTAGGTAAATTATATGAAAAATGATTACGAAATATTCGAAGGGAAAACCTTATCTGATGTATTCAAAGACATCTACGATAATTCCAAAACCAATAAAACTCAATTAGAAGTATTGATGAAAGAGGTTGTGGGATTTATCAAGGACGGAGATACAGCCGTTCAGATTATCCCTATGCTAAAAGAGTATTTAGAAATCAATGTCAAGAACGACGAACAACTTGTTAAGTTAGCAACGGTCGTTCAAAGAATTATGGCAGCAGAAAAGAGAGTATCGGATAGTGGAGATGAGTTTGGTTTGACTGAAAATGAAAAACAACAACTTATGGATGCAATTGAAAACGATGTTCAGGAGTTACAAATCAAAAAAGACGAAATAGAAAGTTCTATCAGTAAGGAAAACTAATGGCCTTTTACAAACAGGTCGGTAAAAATACCGAATCGAATACTTTAGATAATAGAGTAGTATCTACTGACGACCTTCGTGTCAAAATAAAACAGATACTAAGTGAAGAACAATGGCATCAAATTGAACCAGTTGAAGTTATTGACTTAGTTACGACTGCCGAAAAACAAGCAACAAAAAGAAATGTTCAATATGGTAAAATTATTGGTAGGTATGTTTATAGTGAACAATCAAAACCACTAACACATCTTTCAGCTAAAACATTTAAACCACTTGGCTCTAATGTTATACAAATGCCAGTAGTTGGAGAAGTAGTAATGGGAATAGAATTTTTTGGAGAAAGATTTTATATACCGATGAGTATGATAAAAAAGATAGATGGTAAATCAGACTTATTACCTAAACTTAATTATACTCACAAAAACATAAGTGCTACCAACACAATAAAAGATGGTTCAGATGTACAAGGTGTATATTTTAGAGATACCAAAAAAAAGAAAGTTAAACCAAGAGAAGGAGATACTTTAATACAAGGTAGGTTTGGTAATTATATTAAACTTAGTAGTAATCAAATTAAAGACTTGACAGATGAACTTGGTAATGATGCTTTGGAAGTAGTTAAAGAAACTTTTTTTGATTCACCTAACATAGATATAAATGTAAATAGTACAAGTACAAGTGGTTCAAGAATACTAATGACTACAAGTCAAAGTGTTCAGTATTCCGAACAAGTAATTGACTTTGGTAAAAGTATGTCAAAGATACAACCTTCAGGAGAACAATTTGAAACAAAGGATTACTCATCATCACAAATTTATATTGATTCAGAAAGACTTGTTTTTAATGCAAGTAAAGATGACATAGGTATATTTGCAAACAATCGTGTTCACATTAAAGGTGGTAAAGGTGGTGTTCAAATTTCTAATGCTATGGGAGCAGTTTCTATCAAAGCAAAAGAAGTTGTAGAAGATTTTAAAGACGGAAAGAAATTACAAATCAGTAAAGACTTAACAAACGGAGATGTAATATTAGCACCAGACAATATGAAAGAAATGGGAGCGGTTCTCGCAAAACAAGTTGAGTGGAATTTAGATTTTATTAAAGTTCAAGTTGGTTCATTATTACCGGCAGGAATTCCAGGTCTACCAAAGTTTACTGTAAATCCTGCGTGGATGAATAATGTTAGAGATAAAATTAAAAATGCAAAAAAACTTTTAGAGTTTAATGACTTGGTATTGAAGTTAAAGTGGTTAGACAAATCCAAATGGAAAACTTACACTATGGACGATTTAAAAGAAGCGTTTAAACCTATACCAGGATTTGGTGGTATCTTAGCAGGTTTCGCATCATTAAAACAACTAAAAGGAAATATCGATAAAGTAAAGGACCAAGTAGATGAAAAGGTTGCTTTATTAGAAGCAGCAAAATCAGGTGAGTTATTAGATGTTGATAATTTAATCAATAGTTATAAAGATGAACTCGTTCGAGATTTTGACAAAAGTCTTGGTATTGATAAAGCAAAAGATTTAAAAAACAAAATAGATGAATATAAAAAATCAGGACAAAAAACATCAGACATTACAGGAGCTGACGGATTAAACCAACGATTAGATACTTATATTAAATTGGAAGATGATATAGAAAAAGCACAGGGTCAACAAGGGTTTGAATCACTTAGAGACAATCAACAACTTGTAGCTCAACTTCCTTTGTTAATAAAAAGAAGAGATGAAGCATCACAAAAATTAAATGAATATATTTCAAGAGGTTCAGCAGACGGATTTAGTGAACGAATAAATAGTTTAGATATAGAAATACAATCTATGAAAGGTAGTATGGATTTACTAAACGCTATGGTAGAAGTGTCTGATGAAGCAGATAAAATTAAATCAGTAAATACATAGGAGTAAAAATGAGTAAAGATAAATTAAGAAATATTATTGAATTAATTGTTCGTAAAGAAATCAAAAAACAATTAAGTGAGATATTTATTAATGAGAAAGAAGAAATCAAATTAGCAGAAACGATTTCTAAACCTAAACCTAAAAAGGTTATCAGTAAACCGAAAAAACAATACACAAAAAACACAGCGTTAAATGAAGTATTGAATAATACAAAACCACTAAACGCAAGAGAAGCGTCTGGTGAATTTGATGATTATCCAACATTAGGCGGTGGAGTATTAGGTAGTGATAATATGGCCGATGTCTTAGGATACGGAGATTTAGGTATGGGGCAAAACAAAGAAAAGGCACGAGAAATGGGAGCAGTTCAAACTATTAAGAAAGCTGGGGTTCCAGTAGATAGTGTTCCAGAAGATGTACAAAATGCATTAACTCGTGATTATTCTGGACTAATGAAAGCAATTGATAAAAAGAAAAAAGGTGAAGGTGAAAACTTTAGACCATAATGGCAAGTGTTAAAGAAATAAATAATAATGAAGATATTAAAGTAGGAATAAGATTTCCTTTGGGTAGAAGTCCACAAGGATTTTTTAATTCTACTGATACCGTATTGGAACAAGCAAAGTCTAATATTAGAAATTTATTATTAACAAGTCCAGGTGAAAGAGTTATGCAACCTGAATTTGGTTCATCACTTAAACAACAAGTGTTTGAAAATATAAGTAATATATCGGTTGACGGAATTGAAACATCAATACGAGATGCTATCGGAAGACAATTACCTTATGTAATAATTAACGATATTTTAGTATCGGTAAAACCAGATGACAATATGATTAACATATCAATTGAATTTTCAGTAACACTAAATCCAGATGTGTTTGATACACTAACATTTAATTTTAATATTGGAGATAACTAATGCCAACACCAAATCCAAGAGATGTAGATTACGGAACAAATAAGAAAGTAGTTAAAAAAGAAATTAACTATCTTGGTAGAGACTTTCGTGATATAAGAGAAAACCTAATAGAGTTTGCGAAATCTTATTTCCCAAATACTTACAACGACTTTAATGAAGCATCACCAGGTATGATGTTTGTCGAAATGGCATCTTATGTCGGAGATGTTCTGAACTATTATGTTGATAATCAATTTAGAGAAACACTTTTAAACCAAGCAGAAGAAAGAAAAAACATTTATGAGATTGCACAATCCTATGGATATAAACCTAAGTTGGCAGCACCTTCTACCGTAGAGTTGACTTTTGCGATTGATGTTCCAGCAAGTGGTAGTGGAACAGGTGCAAGTTTTATTTCTTCACCTGATATGAATTACGCTTCTATTATTCAAGAGGGTTCAACGGTAAAAGCATCAAATGGAACTGAGTTTACTTTATTAGATGATGTAAACTTTAAAACATCAAGTTCATTAGATGAGTTAGAATCCATACCACTAACACCAACATCAGGTGATGTTCCAACTTCATATAGATTATTTAAAAAGGGTTTAGCAAAATCAGGAACAACCATAACAGAAACATTTACATTTGGTTCAGCGGTTAAGTTTGACAAGATAACATTAGATAAAGAAAAGGTTACAGAAATAGTTTCCATTACTGATTCAGACGGAAACACTTGGTACGAAGTTCCTTTCTTGGCACAAGATACAGTTTTTGAAACACAAGAAAACACAACTTTAAATGACCCAAGTTTATCACAATATCAAAATGAATCACCTTACTTGTTAAAACTTATCAAGACATCAAGAAGGTTTAACACAAGAGTAAATGATAAAAACAAAACCGAAATAAGATTTGGTTCAGGAGTTAGTGATAATGCAGATGAGGAAATAATTCCAAATCCAGATAATGTAGGTTCATCATTAGGTCAAGGAGTTTCAAGATTAGATGAAGCGTTTGACCCAAGTAATTTTATGAAAACACAAACATTTGGATTAGCACCTGCTAATACAACTTTAACAATTACTTATCGTTATGGTGGTTCAGTAGAACATAATGTTCCAGTAAATACCATTACATCGTTTAGTAAATTGTTATTCAATAATTCAACAACCGGTATAGATGCTTCTTTACAACAAGATGTAAAAGATAGTGTATTGGTTACTAATTTAGAAAGAGCAACGGGTGGAGCAAGTCAAGAAACTTTATCCGATATTAAATTAAATGCAGCAGCTTACTTTAATGCACAAAATCGTGCGGTAACAAAAGAAGACTATGTAACTCGTGTTTACTCTTTACCACAAAAGTATGGTAATGTTGCAAAAGCTTATGTTGTTCAAGATGAACAATTAGAACAAAACGGACAATTAGAAGTTATTAACGGAGAAGTAAAACGAATTGGTAATATAGATACAATTCCTAATCCATTAGCATTAAATATGTATATGTTGGGTTATACTTCTGATAGAAAACTTACTCAATTAAATGAAGCAGTAAAACAAAATGTTAAAACATATCTTTCTCAATATAGAATTTTAACAGATGCTATCAACATTAAAGATGCTTATATTATTAATGTTGGAGTAAGATTTAGTATTATTGTTCGTAGAGGATTTAACAAAAACGAAGTATTGTTTAGAGCAATACAAGCGGTTAAAAAACATTTTGAAATTAAAAAATGGCAAGTCAATCAACCAATAGTGTTGAACGATATTGCTTATGTTATCTCTTTGGTTGATGGAGTAATCTCAGTCGTTCCACCACAAGACAACAATCCAAATAAAAATATTGTTGTGATTGAAAATAAACATAAAGTATCAGAAAGTTATAGTGGTAATGTTTACGATATGGATGCGGCTACAAGAGACGGAATTGTTTATCCTTCATTAGACCCAAGTATATTTGAATTAAAATTCCCTAATATAGATATTGAGGGAAGAGTAGTGGGAGATAGATAATGCATTATTTTGAATTTGGAAAAAGAGACGCAACAATTTATTCAGGTGGAACTACAAGTTCTATCAATACTGGTCTTGACGAGATTGTAGAAATCGTCAAAACCGTAGAGAACAATGGTTCAGTTTCAAATGTATCAAGAATATTAATTGACTTTGATTACACCACAATATCACAATCAATAGTAGACGGAATAATTCCTTCCACAGCAAACTATTATATAAATCTATACGACGCAACATCAGAAGAAGTTGAAGCAGAACAAAATGTATTTGCTTATATGGTTAGTGGTAGTGCTTGGAAACAAGGAACAGGAAAACTTGACCACGACCCCGTAACAGATGACGGAGTTAGTTGGAGATATCGTGATGAGGAAAACACAACACCTTGGGTTACAGGTTCAGTATTGACTGACGGAGGTTCTTGGTTTACTTCAAGTATTGACGGACAATATGAAGTTAGTTCATCATATCAATTAACATTTGACAAAAAAGATTTAAGAATTGATGTATCGGATATGGTAAAGAACCACATCTACTCATCATCAGCTTACCCGAACAGAGGATTTATTCTAAAAAGAGAATCTATCTCACCAACAGATTACACATTTGCTTTTGATTCAGGAAGTGATACAACAAAAGATGAAGCAAGTTCAGATAGACTTGGTAATCTAAAATATTTCTCAAGAGAAACTCATACAATCTATCCACCTAAATTAGAAGTAGTTTGGGACGATAGTTCTTGGTCAACAGGAAGTTTAGATGCTTTGAGTGGAGATGATTTGGGTAGATTAAAAGTTTACTTTAAAAATTTAAGACAAGAATACAAAGAGGGTTCAAAAGTAAAATTCCAAGTAGTCGGTAGAGAATTATATCCTACCACTGCTTTTTCATCATCAGCAGCAGAACTTACGGTAAAATATTTACCGAGTGGTTCTATATTCTATCAAGTAAAAGACGCAGAAACAGAAGAAGAAATAATTCCATTTGGAACAGGTTCTGCAATTAGTTGTGATTCCACAGGTAATTATTTTAGATTATGGATGAACGGACTACAAGCAGAAAGAAACTATCGTTTTTGTATTAAGGTAGTTAGTGGTAGTGGTAGCGATGAGGAAATAAATTACTATGATGACAATTATGAATTTAGAGTAGTGAGATAAAATGCCTTACTTACCAAAAGACGCAAGAAACAAATCAGAATATTATCAGAAGATATTAGATTCCGACATTATAGAACAACAGGAAATTATCGCTGACCTAAAAGGAAAGCAACAAGTTTCAGGTTCTATTGATGCTAATGTTCAACTTAGAAATCAAGACGGACATTTAATGTCAGTTGAATCACCTTTTCAAAAAGGTAAATCATTAGAAGAGGACTTCCAATTAATTAGAATAGAAAACCGACAAGACTTTTTTAACGATAAGAATTTAAATAAAATTGATAGAGAGTTTACTTTTTTTAGACCACCAGTTGAACTTGATATAGATGACGATGATTTAGAAAAAGAAGAAATAAGAGAAGAAATAAAAAGAGAAGAAAAGAAACAACAACCAAACTTACCATTAAAGAAAATGTTTATTCGTTTCGTCAACAGAACACTAATGGTAAATTATGATGTTAGAAATATGAATGCGGATTTACTACATTCAAAGATAGCATTTATTTTTAAAAGAGAATTAAAACCAAGAACCAAACTAAGATTAAACTTTGGTTTCTTATCAGCTTTAAATAAAAATCAAAGAAGAGGTTTACCAATACCTAAAACAGAACCAAAAAATCAACTTCAAGATATGGTAGGTTCAATAGCAGGACTATTAAGATTAAAAAATTATTTAGATAATTCTGATTATAAATCTTTATATGAACAATATGTTTTACCAAATACAAATCTTAGAAAGTATTGGCAAGAAGCAAATGAAAATGCACCAAGAGCAGAATTTGATATGTATAATGTTAGTGGTTTAGAGGGTGAGGAAGAGTTCAAGTAATGGCAAGAGAATACGGATTTACACAAAAAGAAAGACAGACTTATTTTACACCTGAAAAGGTGTATAGTAGTTTTGGTCGTGATGACGATGATGACTTCATAGCACTATTTGTTTATAGTGAAACAGGAACTTTATTAGAAACTATATTCTTGGAAGCAGAAGAAGTTGGATTGGACTCTGGTGAAAACTTTGTTGATTTAAATATTGGACAACATCTAAGAGACGCTGGATTTACTGAGGGAACTTATAATGTTACTTACAAATTTCTAAGACGATTAGCAGGTGTTGAACAAAAAGTTTTTGTAGACGGACAAGGAAATATTTACGAGGGTAAATACAAAACAAGAGTTATTAACGGGGAAGAAAGATACTTTGCTACTAACAATTCAGATAGTCAAGATGAGTCAGTAGAAATGGAATTATTCAAAAGAGATTTAACTTATGTTATTGACGACATATCACCAGACAGAACTGAAGCGATTATTGAAGTCGATGAAATAATTAAAAACGAAGAATACAAAGATGACTTTCTTTCTATGTCAGAACTCATACAATACAAACCATTAAGATTAAATGGAGCAGGTTCAGTTAAGTTTGATGAAAAGGACCCTTATGTGTTGGAGTTTGACATTAATGATTTAGATAGAGGGTTCACGCAAAATATGGTAGGTGGAGAAATTATTATACCAAGTCTATATCAAATAGAAAATGAAATCATTACTAATGAAGATGAAATAGTAAGAGAAATCGTTGAGGTAGATTTCTTTGAACCAGAACCAGAACCAGAACCAAAGCCCGAAGAAGAAGAACCTTTTGAAGAAGAAATAATTTATAATGACCAAACCGTTCAAGACGGTAGGTTTGAAACAAGACGTAGTAATAGAACATAATGGCAGAATCACAAAGAGCAAAACAACTTAGACAATTCCTTGAAAGTACAGGTAGAAAACTTCCTGCGCAAAGACAAGGTGCTCAAAGAAATGCATACATTGATTTTGATGTAACGGGTAAAGCTAACTTGGGAGAAGAAGGTGGACCACTATCACCAGGAAATGGATTACCAACCGGAGGTCTTATTGGTGGTGGAGAAGGTTATGGGTTGTATGGTGGACTTCATAACGAACACATAAACAACTCGTTAAAGAAAAAAACAAAAGACGCAGTAGACCCAATCAGAAGAAAAAGAAAAACTCGTAAGATTGTAAAAGAAAAAATTATTCCAAGAAGAGTTGTTAGAACTGAAATCAGACCAAGAGATTATGTAGCAAGAATTGATGAAGTATTAGATAGTAATCGTATTAGAGTTTCATTAAGTTATAATGACGGAGTAAATAAAGTCAAACATAAAGGTGCTGACCAAAGTGCAGAAAAGTTTAAATACTGGAGAGTGAATTACGAAAAGAGTAATGTAGAAAGATTTAAAACCTATATGGTAAATGGTAATCAATTTTATCTATTGGTAAATGATAAGTTGGGAGCTGACTCGGTTTCAAGAAAAATAAAATTAAAACAACCATTAGCAAATAACTTAGATAAATTAGATAGAGTTTACTTTGTAGAAAAAAGATTACCAGACTACAACGATACTATAAATTTAGTTCCATTTGTAGACAAACCAGATGAGGGAATATTTTTAAGAATACCTAATCTAAATTCAAAAGACAACCCAATTAATTTTGAGGGAACTAATTTTCAAACACATAATGATTTGTTAGGTAGTGATACTTCACTAAATTTTGATTTAGAAGAAAAACTTATATCAGGTAGTTTACTAAAAATTCAACCAAATGTTGAATACCAAAAAACATCAGTCGATATATCTGAGTTTGATGATGATACTGGCTTTGGAAACTTTATTCACTTTTCAAATGCAGAATCAAGACTTCGTAATTTTAAAAAGAAATTAGAAATTATAGAAAACCATAATGAAACAAGTTCATCATTAACATCAGTATCGAGTTCAGCTGACAGAATAGAAGATATTGAAAAAAGAAGACAACGAGTAATTAATTCATTTGACCCATTTGAACATTATATGTATTTTGAAAGTTCATCTTATGTAAGTTCATCTAATGGACAATTCCACGATACGAGTTGGCCTAAATCTAATTCATCAACACCATACAATTTATATAGTGTGTCAAGTTCACAAGCAACTACTTGGTTTGACAATATGATAACAAGTGCTTCTCGTTATGACCAAGGTAATGTAAATAATTTAAGAAACTCTTTACCAGAGCATGTTTATTCCGACACAACTAATAATGTGTTCTTAGAATTTATGGATATGGTTGGACAACAATTTGATGAGATATGGCAATATGTAAAATCATTAACAGATGTCAATAAACGAGTGGAAAAATTATCAGAGGGTATTTCAAAAGATGTAGCAAAAGCATTTGCTCAAACTCTTGGATTAAAATTATATAGTGGTAATGATTTGATAAACTTACCAGAATATTTGTTAGGTAAAAACCCTGACGGAACCACAAAATATGAAACCGCATCAGAACAACTAACAGAAGAAATATGGAAACGAATACTTGCTAACTTACCTTTCTTTATCAAATCAAAAGGAACAGAAAGAGCGGTCAAAGGATTATTAAGTTGTTACGGAATACCGAGTTCTATGTTGAGAGTTCGTGAGTATGGTGGACCAGATAAAGGAACAAGAGTTAGTTATGAAATTAAAAGAAAGTTTACAAGAGCATTAGATTTCAAGGGTTCACAATATGTTAAATTACCTTGGGCAAATATATCATCACACAAACCAGAAACCATAGAATTTAGATTTAGAACACCATACAACGCAAACCAAACTTTAATACATAAAGACGGGGATTGGGCTATTGAACTTATTAATAGTGCTTCATCTGAATATGGAAATGTAAGATTATCAGTTAGTGCTTCTACGGGTGTAGAAACTCTTGATACACCTAAACAAAGATTTTTTGATGATGATATGTGGAGTGTGATGTTGACAAGAAAGTCATCAAGTGGAGCAGACTTAACAGCAGATACAGCTACACAAAAAATTACATATGAATTATTTACAAGTCAATATGATGCTACAAGACAAAAAATAAATTATAAAGTTAGTTCAAGTATTGATATTAATGGTACTACGGCTTCAAGTTCTTTTAATACTAAATTCACTACAACAGGAGATTTAGTATTAGGTAGAAGTGGTAGTAATGAGTGGAACGAAGGTTCATTTAGTGGTTCGTTAATGGAGTTTAGATTATGGAGTGAACCTTTAAGTGCAAGTGTATTTGATAATCACACAAGAACACCAAAGTCATACAACGGAAATACAAGCGCTTCTTCTTATGACAATCTATTATTAAGATTACCATTAGATGATAATAAAGATTATAGTGTTACTGCAAATATGACGGCATCTGCAATTCAACATTTGAAAACATATCCAAGTTCTTCTGGTGTGAGTGGTAGTAGTTTTGTAAATGGATTTACAGGAAACTTTTTCAGAACATTAACAGACCAAGAAAAATTAAGAGTACCAAATGTCGGACCTAATCGTAGAAATGCAACCAAGATTAGAATTGAAGATAATACATTAGCAGTTGGAACAGCACTTTCACCTGATGTTCGTAATGAAGTATCATCACAAGATTTTGCACCAATCGATAGTAATCGTTTAGGTGTTTACTTTTCACCAGTTGATGTAGTTAATGAAGATATTGTTTATAGTATTGCAGACTTATCATTTGATAATTTAGTTGGAGACCCAAGAGATGAATTTGAATATTCTTATAGAGGACTATCCCAATTACAAAGAGAATACTTTAAACGATATAGTAAATCAAATAACTTTTGGGATTATTTAAGACTACTAACTTTTTATGATAAGAGTATCTTTACACAAGTAGAACAATTATTACCTGCTCGTGCAGACTCAACAATCGGTGTATTGATTGAACCAAATATTTTAGAAAGACATAAAGAAGTTATCGGTAAGAAACCAAGTTTTACAAATCGTTATTTTGCAAATGCAGAAGACTTTGACGAAGGGATTATGGTATCGAGAACTAATGTTGAAAGTGCAGAAAGCAGGTTTGCTATAACGAGTAGTTATGATACTTATTTTTCTACAATTAACTTAGCATACGATAGTGGTTCAGATGTTGGTTTCTTAGGTAAACCATCATTATTCAAAAATATTATCGGTAGTGTAGATAGAAGATTCGGATTTAGTGATATGTATGTTAGTGGTAGTACAGCACACGGAACAGATAACTTTGACCCAATTGGTAGATTTGTAGAAAATTCAAGAACAGCTGAACACAATCAACAAACTATTGACGGAGCCCTTACTGCTTCACAATTCCAAAGTGTTGCGTATGACTCACAATTATTTAATATATTTTATAAAGGAACACTACACACAAGGGCAAATGCCCCAGACAATAAAGAGCCAGTTGAAATTACACAAGTAGCACCAAATGTAGTAGTAACACAAGATTCAGCGGCAAGTAAATTAAAAGTAAAATAATGGAAAATTTAACTTTCTTATATTTATTAATGAAAAAGAATAGTTATATCATTTCCACAGGAGCAAAATAAAATGGGATTTTTAGACAACACAAGTATAACAGTAGATGCTATCTTAACAAAAAAAGGTCGTGAACTTTTGGCAAGAGGGCAGAACGAATTTAGAATCGCAAAGTTTGCATTAGCAGACGATGAGGTTGATTACAATTTATATAATCCAGACCACGATAATGGTTCAAATTATTATGGTTCAGTAATTACAAATATGCCAGTATTAGAGGCGTTTGTAGATGAGAACCAAGTAATGAGATATAAGTTGGTAACACTTCCAAAGGAAACAGCAAAACTTCCTATCTTGGAATTACCAAACGCATCATTATCATTTAATGGTCCTGGTATTACACAAACACTTACACCAAATACAAGAAATGGTGTTGATAGTGCATACACATTTGTTTTACAAGATGCGTCAATCGCTAACATCACACCAGTTGTAGCAAGAAGTGGTGGTGGTAATGTTGATGACTCAACAGATTTCATACTTCGTAGAGAACGAGGATTACTTCCTGATGGAACAATTGACCCAGACTTCTTAGCACCAAGAGCTACTACACCAGTATTCTTAAATGAAGTGGAAAGAAAAAGAAGTATAACGATAACCGCTAAATCAGTAAACATTATTGCAAGGTCTATCTTGACTGAAACAACAACTAATGTAACGATTGTTGGATTGGATACAGGAGCATCCTTTACAATGCCAATTACTGTAAAAGCAGACCCAAGTAAAGCGTAAGGAGTAAGTAATGTCATATCAAAGATTTAATAGAGCAGACGATATTATAGAAAATCAAAGAACCATAGTCACGAGTGGTATGTGGTCTGCTGGTAGTACAAGATTAACTGCTAACTTCTTTCGTAGCACAACACAAGGTGCAACAACCGCATCTTTTATTGAAAATTATCAAACAACAGCAACCGATACCGATGCCGAAGTTCAATTTGCAGCAGGATATGCAGCTAAAGGTGGTTCTGGTTCTATTGGTAATACATCAGATACTAATGATGGAAACCGTGAATCAAAAGCAATGTATAGTCAGTTTTTAAATTTATTAACTGCACCAAATACAAACACCATAGACTTTACTTCAACAGGTTCAGGTACAGTAGAAGACTTTTATTTCATATCAGTTCAAAGAGCTCGTATGAGAGAAAAGATGAACGCAGGTAATTGGGAATTAAGAATTTCTGGTTCTGCTAATAACGCAATTAAACTTATTGATGATAGTTCAGCTTCAACTGGTAGTATTAGTGAAGGTGGTAGAGTTTATAATGTTGTTAGTGGTAGTATTGATGGTACAACATCTATTCATAAAGAAGCATCTTTAGAAACACCTTATGGTGCACCTGGACTTTTCTACCCTGATTTAGGATTAATACTATTGAATGCTAAATGGGTTGGTGGAGCAAATAGTGGTAGTGCAGAATTATCTGGTAGTACACAAGCAAACACATTTGATGGAACACCATTAAAGTTTTACAACGCTGTATCTGGTGGACAATACTTCCAAGCAAGAAGAGAAGAAGAAATTAGTTCAACAAGTTATTTTTGTCGTGTAAACAACAAAAGATTTAACTTCTCAACTAATCCAACTTTCTTCACAGCATCAGACGGAAGTTTAACACAAACATCTTTCTTTAAAGACCCACAAACTTTTATTACACAAGTCGGTCTTTATAATGAAGAAAATGAATTGTTGGCAGTTGCTAAACTATCTCAACCATTGTTAAATTCATACGCAAGGGAAGCTATTATTAAAGTGAAACTTGATTTTTAGGACAATCTAATGTTCAAGAATCTTGACCCAAAAGATATATCTAAAAAACCTTTTAAGAGTTTTAAGAATTTTACATTCGACCAAAACGATAGTGGGAGTGGAGTGTTTATAATTAAAGCTCGTTCAGGTTCTATTGAAAATTACGATAGTGGTTCTGACCACGCAACATCAGTAACGACATCAGGTTCGGTATCAACTGATTATTATGCTTTACCAACTTGGCACACAATCAACAAAATGTTTTATAAGGATGCTGATAAACCTTATTTAACTTTCGGTGGTAATGACCCAAACAAAGAAAATAGAGAACTAAACACAAGTGCGAGTATTCTAAATGTATCACGAGATATAATCGGAGAACAAATCAAAACAGGTTCAATAGATTTAGATGTTACGATTGGTGGAGTAACTTATACTTTATATGATGACGGAGATGGAAACCTTTATGATAATGCATATTCTGCAAGTTTTGCAGCATTCAAGTCAAGTTCATTTGATAGGACACAAGGAGTTTCATCAACAGCAGCAACTCGTGGTAGTGGTTCGGAAGTCGGTAATGTATTTTACTCACAAGGATTAATCGTATTAACAGACACAGGTTCTTATGCAGGAGATATTACTGCCTTTGAATTGAAGTATCAATCAACACAAACAAGTTATGAATATGAATATCGTTTAACAGCAAGACCATTTGAGTTCAACACTACAACTAACATTAGTGTAACACCAGATAGAAGTGGTAGTATTACGGTAAAAAATGGTTCAGTTAGTATGTCAAACTTTTTCCCACCTTCAATTGGACCAACGGGTCAAGGAACTGGTAGTTATGCTACGGAATATAATGCAGCTACCGAGTCATTAGCATTCGTAACTGGTTCAGATTTCCACCCTTTTGTAACTCAAATTGGACTTTACACCGAAGACGGAGATTTGGCAGTCATCGGTAAACTCGCAAAACCAATTCAATTATCAAACGAAATAGCAACTACATTTGTAGTTCGTTTCGATGTATAATATTCTTTAACCTTATATTTATTATTGACAAAAACTCAACGGAGAAAGCAATGTTTCAGTTTATAAAAAAAATGGTTATGTCAACAATTATGTTTGGACTTGTCTTTGGACAATCCCCAATCATAAGAGTAAAACAATTAGGTACTTGGGACTCACCACAAACTTGGTGGAAAGACTCAGTTACACAAGATTTAGATGACTTTTTAGCGCAAGATACCGACAATCAAGCATTTGATAATAATAACTTTGATAGTTGGAGAGATAAAGTCTTGGAAATGGAAGTTACATTAGACGATGTAGGAGAAGATATTACTACACTTAGGTTTGATATCGCATTCGATAATGACTTAATCACTTGGGTAGAATCAGGTGAAACATCAATCAACGCTTGGAGTCAAGGAGATTCTAAAGTTGTTAAAGGTAGTCATATATCAGGTTGGACTGAGGGTGATGAATCATCAGGAGCAGACTACTCGTTTGAAGTAGTTCATTATGCAAATGTTGGTTATCAAGATTCATTAGCAGTCGGTACTTCTAACACATTAGTAGAAGAATCAATATCTGATACAAGATACGATTGGTTAAGAGTTACTATGGTATCACACGGAGTTGATGCTGATTCAGACGGAACACCAGACAAAACATTTGGTAATGGTGACGGAGAAGAGGTTCAAGTAATAAAGTTTTTCTTTAAAATAAATGATGTTGTTGATGACTT
>Ga0209645_1000876_pt1 | contig 15434 bp, 7 predicted proteins | sample ETNvirenome_6_30_FD_184070 | JGI IMG/M metagenome (GOLD analysis project Ga0209645, IMG submission 184070) | Marine viral communities from the Pacific Ocean - ETNP_6_30 (SPAdes) (version 2) | ecosystem: Environmental > Aquatic > Marine > Oceanic | place: Pacific Ocean | collected 2013-06-19
AATCACAATCAATAATGGTGGTGCTGGATATTCAACAGTACCAGTTGTAAGTGTTGGTATAGGATCTACAACTGCAACAGCGACTGCAACAATCACTAATGGAGTTGTTAGTGGAATCACTATTACTGATGGTGGATCTGGATATAGTCAAACTAATCCACCATTAGTTCTCATTAGTCCTCCAGCACAACAAACAGAGACTTGTGACGTTTCTTCTTATTCTGGAGATTCTGGTGTTATTGTTGGATTTGGAACAACTACAATTGGAACAACTACAAATGAAATTATTTTGGAGTTCCATATTCCATATGATTCTGAATTGAGAAACGCAAATTTAGTTGGATCTGCAATAACATTGAGTTCAATATCTGTTGGAGATTACTTCACTGTATTTAATTCTAATGCTACTGTTGATAGCAAAAATGATAATCTTACATCTCTTGATGTATCCAATAATATGATAGGAATTACCTCATCATTTATTGATTCAGTATTCCAAGCAAAATCCGTTCAAATAGTTTCAAGAAATATTAGTGGAATATCTACTAATGTTGTAAGAGTAAATTCTGTAATCTCTGGAGTAGGAACTATTGGATTTAGCTCAACCACAGAATCATTTGATACTACACTATTCACTTTTGATAATTCTAGAGTAGAATCTTATGCTGGTGGAATATCCACCTCTAATTATTTTGGTGAATTTAGTTGGGGTAAAACCATAGTTGATGCTAGAACAAAAGAACTTGCTTATGATGCAAGAACTTTAAATGGATTCTCGGGATTATCAACTTCGGATGCATTGATCCGAACAAAATATCTTAGATTTAAAAAGAATACCAACACAATATAAATACCTTTAAACCCAAAGAATAATGGCAAGACAGGGAATAGGAACGGGTTCATCCCCTAATGATGGAAATGGTGATACTTTAAGAGCAGGTGCTGCGAAAGTTAATGATAACTTTTCCGAAATTTATACTTATTTCGGAGACGGCACTAACTTAAATTTTAATGGGGGTGTATGGGATACTGTTAGTGCCGGTATCAATACTATTTCTAGTGTTGGCATTGGAACCACAAATCCTAGATTTACACTTGAGGTTGGTGCTGTTGGAGCATCGGGAACCTCTTTATATGTTAATGGTGATGCCAGAGTTACTGGAATACTAACAGTTGGATCTAGTTCGGTCACCTTGAATGGATCTACAAATGAAATCACTGTTGGTACAGGAATTACTATAAGTGGCAATACTGGAATAATTTCTGCCACTAAAGTAACTATTGGAGGAGAAACACTAACAGGTGCAGGTGTTACTTCACTTGTTGCTGGTTCAAATATTAGTTTATCTGGAAGTACTGGACGAGTGACAATCAGTGCTTCTGGTGGAGGCGGTGGTGGAAGTATTGCTGGTATTAACACTATTGGAACATCACATTTCAAGAACCTTCAACTTACTGGCATCACTACTGGATTAAATGTTTCTGGTATTGCTACTGTTGGTACAGCACTTTCTCTTGCTGGTGGCGTAAACCTTGAAATGGGAACTACAGCAGATGAGGCTGGTAGTTTTATAATGTATAATGACTCAGATAGATTTTTTGAGATTGGTCCAGTTGTAGCAACTAAAAGTGTAAACATTCGTAATTTTGGAACCAATGCAGGTGACATTCGTATTAGTAGTAGAGATGCTGTTGAGATTAGTGGTGGCGCTGGTGGCTCTGGTGATTATTCAATAAGAGCGTCATCAACTGGTGAGGCTGAACTTTATCAGCAGGTGGGAGGTATATCTGGACCCAGTGAACTAAGACTTACAACTACTAATAGTGGAGTTAATGTCACTGGTGTTTGCACTGCCACATCATTCTCTGGAATCGGATCAGCACTGACTGGTGTTGTTACTTCCATTGTTGCTGGATCTAATATTACACTAACTGGTGGTCCAACTGGTATTGTCACGATTTCAGCATCAGGAGGTGGCGGTGGTGGAATTTCTGATGGTGATAAAGGTGACATTACAGTATCAAATTCTGGTGCTACTTGGGCTATTGATGCTGATGCAGTCACGTATGCCAAGATGCAAAATGTTGCCACAGCAAATCGTGTTCTTGGTAGCACTAGTGCTGATGGAGTAGTATCAGAAGTACAAGTTGCAACTAATATGATTGCTGATGATGCAGTCAGTGCAGCTAAACTAGCAAATACTGCAGTATCAGCAGGATCTTATACAAATGCTAGTATTACAGTTGATGCTCAAGGAAGATTAACTGCCGCTTCCAGTGGAACTGCTTATGGATCAAGAACAACAGCTAATGCAGCAACAGGTTCTATAGCAAATGCTGCTTCCGCTAATATAACAATCGCAGCAGCAAAAACTTACGTTCTTCATAAAATTCAGACAAGTGCTGCTGCTTGGGTAACACTTTACACGGATACTTCAAGTAGATCTTCAGATTCCAGTAGAACCGAAACAACCGATCCATTACCTGGATCTGGAGTTGTTGCTGAAGTTATTCATGCTTCAGGAACAACTTCATTGATTACGCCAGGTACAATTGGTTTTAACAACGACGGAACTCCATCAACAAATGTATATGCAAAAGTTGTAAATAAAAGTGGTAGCACACAAGCAATAACTGTCACACTTACTTACTTACCCCTGGAGTAAAAAATGAGAGAATACATCGTAACTTGTAAGTCTCACGAAGACCTTGATAATCTTTACGATGATATGGAAACTCCTGGTGGGAATCTTTACATTCCCGATAGAGAGGTTGAATTAGTTAATAGGAGACCAATTAGTCGTAACACTCATTATAGACTCACTGCAGAGGAAGCAGAGCAGATTGCAAATGATCCTAGGGTCATTGCATGTGAACTTACTCCAGAAGAAAGAGGATTGAAACTACTACCACTTTCTGTAAACAATCAATCGTATACTATTAGCAACGGCGTATTCCGTAAGAATGGAACATATGCTGCTACTGATCGTCAATGGGGGATGCTTCATTGTGCAGGTACAGATTCTCAAAGAGCTAAAGGAGCTTTTGGTACTGGTGGATCAGGAACTCCAGCATTTACTAGTACCGAAACAGTATCAATATACAATGCAGGAAAACATGTAGATGTTGTCATTGTTGATGATGGGGCATCTCATGATATGGAGGAATGGAAAAGTCCAAGTACCAATACCACGAGATTTATTCAATATCAATGGTACAATGAATTGCACTCCTATGTTTCGGGATTGAGTGCAGGCACATATACATATCCATCAAATTCCAATAATCCAAACTATCACGCAACTCATGTTGGAGGAACGATAGCAGGCAAAACTTATGGATGGGCAAATGAAGCAAATATCTATAGTATGTGTGTTATCGATAACTCTAAAAGTACTGTTACCAGTTCAACTTATGCATATGATCTATTGAGGGCGTTTCACAAAAACAAACCCATTAACAGCACAACTGGTAGAAGAAATCCAACCATAACTAACCACAGTTACGGTTACGCCTCTTATCATTCTGTTTATGGACTTTCAGGTATTAAGTCAATATATTCTAAAAAGTTTAATTCATCTGGAGTAACTTATACCTCAAGTAATCCAAATCCTAACGGATGGAACTTAAAAGGATTGCAGTTGGATTTTGGATTAAATTGTGATATGTGTATTAGTTCTCCCTTTGGCATTTATGTTGCATCTGTAGCAGCAGATGTTGAAGATTGTATTAATGATGGGGTCATAATGGTTGGAGCTGCTGGAAACTCCAATCAATGGCAAGTTAAACCAACAGATGATGAATGGGATGATACTATTACGATGGATGCAACCCACATTGGCGATACTAATAGACCTAACTGGATAAATTCAGACGATACACTCTATCTAAACAGAGGATCATCTCCAGGATCATCCATGATAACAGTTGGTTCTCTCAGTCAACATAAAGACTTTTACAGATCGGAGTTTACAAATAAAGGTCCAGGTATTGATGTATTTGCTCCTGGACAAAATATTGTCTCATGTTACAACAATGCAGGAACAGCTGATACAAAATATGGAGGAAATAATTATTATCGTGCAATAAGTGGAACTAGTATGGCATCACCTCAAGTAGTAGGTATTCTTGCTCTTGCTGCTACTAACAAAAGAAGATTTACACAAAAAGATGCTTTACGATACATTAAAGATCACTCAAAGTCTTCTGATATGACTTTTGATGCAAATGTTACATTTGGTTATTTTAATAATAACTTGAATGTTAGAATTCCATTATTCCCAGATTTGAGTGCAAATAGCACTGCCTATGCCATTGGCGAGCATTTTCTTTGGTCAACTGAAGATGGTAGTGGGGCTTTAGCTCATGATAGAGGTCATTGGGCTAGGAGTTTACCTGATAGTTGGCTTGGTAATACAGCACCACCATCTGGTCTTGCAGCAGACGGGCCCAATGGGATGTTTATCAATAATAGAGAAATAAACATATATGAAGGAGATAATTTATATCTAGAGTTTTCTAGGATTTGTTGTAGAGTAAAAGTAACTACTGCGAATAGTTCATCTGGATATAAATTTTCTTCTAATGGTTCTCAATGGGATTGTGCTTGGGATAGGCATTGGCAGTCATTTGCTACAGAGTCAGGTTATCTACCAACAATTCGTTTATGTCAAGGAGATGATTTAACTATTGATAATAGTGATCACTATTCATCACATCCCCTCTACATTAAGACTACAAACAGCGCCGGAACTGCTAATGCAGTAGCAGGTGTTGAGTATATGAACTCTGAGGGAGTTGATCAAGGTGTTTCTGCACAACCGTATATTTATTGGGCTCCTATTCAGGTTAGTGGTACATATTATTATGTTTGTGGAAGTCATCCCACTACGATGTATGGACAAATTATAGTTACTGCTAGAGATGATTCAACAAATGGTCTGGTTAAAACGCCGTGTTATATCAAAACTGCACCAGGAACTGGAACTGGAAATCAAAAATCTGGAGTAGAAAATCAAGGAGCAGTTACTAATGGTGCTGGTGCAAGACCAGCAAGTGCTGATCGACTTAGATGGTTAACGTCTGCTGGAGATGCTGGTACTTATTATTATGCATCTTCCACAGATTCATCGATGGGAGGAACTATAAAAGTTCATTCTTTTGGAGGTGCAGGTACTAGTTTTGATGGTACTAGTCAGCAAGAAAGTCCCAATAAATACATTTTATGTGAATCTGATAGACCCTCAAGTGGTGTAATCGAAGAGGAAGTTGGAGAACGTAGAACTTCTGGTGTTACGTATCCTAGAAGAACTACAATTTTTTCTGGATAAATAAGTAAAAAAGTCCGTCAAAAATGGCTGCCATTATAACTGATCAGATTAGAATATTAAATGCAAAGAATTTTGTAGCAGGAATTACTAATGAGAGTAATTCCTATTATTCTTTTATTGGTCTCCCAAATCCAAGTGATTATTCATCCACATGGGATGATTCTCCTCCCTCACCAAAGGACAATTTTGATGAGGAGAATGATTATTGGGATACAATGATCGCTCTCAAGAGAATTAATACTAGTGATGTAAGGCAGGTTGTTCCTAAGAGAATTTGGTCTTCTGGAACTACCTATGACATGTATCGCCATGATTATAGTAGATCAAATACGGCAGTTGTTTCTGGTTCGACTAATTTATACAATTCAAACTTCTATGTCCTGAATAGTGACTATAGAGTTTATATTTGTCTTCAAAATGGAACTAACCCAGAAAATGGATCTGGTAGACCATCTCTTGATGAACCAACATTTGTTGACTTAGAACCAAGAGCAGCTGGAACTAGTGGAGATGGATATGTATGGAAGTATTTGTATACTATTAAACCATCAGATATCGCAAAATTTGATTCTACTGAGTTTATGCCAGTTCCAACTGACTGGAGTACCAGTAATGACACTGCTCTCGTCAGAGAAAATTCAGTAGACGGATCAATCAAAACTGTCATGATTAAAAATCGTGGCGTAGGATTAGGAACTGCTAATGTTACATACACTAGAGTCCCTATTGAGGGTGATGGTATAGGAGCAGAGTGTACGATTACTATCGACGGTGATTCAAAGGTTGATTCTGTAACGGTTTCCTCTCAGGGTCAGGATTATACTTTTGGATCAGTTAATTTTGTAGGTGGTGGAGTTCCAGTTGGAACCACTCGACCAGAGTTTGATGTTATTATGACACCTCAAGGTGGACATGGTGCAGATATCTATAGAGAATTGGGTGCATATAATGTCTTGATGTACACAAGAATTGAAAGTGACAATGAAAATCCTGACTTTATCACAGGAAATCAGTTTGCTAGAGTTGGTGTTGTAGAAAACCCACTTTCTCCTGCTGGTGGATCTGTGTTGACTGTAGACAAAGCTAGTGCTGTCACTGCATTGAAATTAGTTGGTGCTGGTTACAGTGAAGCAACATTTACTGCAGATTCTCAGGTAATTCAAACAGTAGGAACAGGACTGACTGCGGTTGGTAGAGTTGTAAACTATGATCAAAACACTGGTGTTTTAAAATTGTGGCAAGATAGAACGTCTGCTGGATTTACGCCTGCAGGAATTGGTATGACAAATCCTACATATGGATATGTTTTGAGAGACTTTACGGGCAGTCCTGGTAGTGGCGGAGCATTGACAATTACACCATCCACAGGATTGCAGTTAAGTATTGATAGTACTTTTAGCGATAACAAAACGACGATAAATAATCGTACATATTATCTTGGAATGGATTTTAGTAGCGGTGTTGCTTCTCCAGAGGTAAAACAGCATTCTGGTAATATCATATACGTAGATAATAGACCATCTATTACAAGATCGTCGAATCAAAAAGAAGACATAAAAGTTATCTTGCAGTTCTAAAGAATTATGCCACAGCAGACGAATTTAAACGTAGCACCATATTTTGACGATTTTGATGCGACAAATGATTACCACAAGGTGCTTTTTAAGCCTGGATATCCAGTTCAGGCAAGAGAATTAACTACTCTGCAGTCAGTTCTGCAGAATCAGGTAGAAAAGTTTGGTCAGCACTTTTTTAAAGAGGGTGCTAAAGTAATTCCAGGCAATACTGGTTACAATAGATTGTATTATTGTGTCCAACTTTCAAGTACTTTTCAAGGAGTTCCTGTTGAGGCGTATGCAGATCAATTGGTCGGTACAACTATTACAGGAGAAACTTCTGGAGTTACTGCCGTTGTAGATAGTGTTCTTCCTTCTGCAGATTCTGAAAGGGGTAACCTGACGCTTTACGTGGCGTATCTGGGATCTTCAACTACAGATAATGCCACTCAGACATTTTCCAATGGAGAATCTTTAACCTGCGATCAACCCATCTCATCTGGATTACTTGGAAATTCTGTCATTGCTGCTGGAAGTCCTTTTGCAAATACCCTTTCATCTTCGGCATCTGCGACTGGATCAGTTTTTCAAATTGAAAATGGTGTATATTTTATTCGTGGATATTTTGTAAACGTAAATAAAGAGTCATTAATATTAGATCAATACGGAAATACTCCTAGTTACAGGATAGGTCTCTTCGTTAACGAGGAGATTGTAAATTCAAACGCTGATGAATCCCTAAATGATAATTCTCAAGGATTCAATAATTATGGTGCTCCAGGTGCAGATAGACTTAAAATTTCAGTAAGTTTGTTTAAAAAGTCACTCAATGACTTTAATGATGATAATTTTATTTTATTAGCAACGGTCATTAATGGTGTTTTGCAAACACCACAAAGAAGAGGTAGTGCTAGAGGCGATGGTGCTGTTTTCTTTGATGATCTTACAGATGTATTGGCAAGAAGAACTTATGATGAGAGCGGACATTACATTGTAAAACCATTTAATGTATCTATTGTCAACTCTTTAAATAATAATTTAGGAAATCAAGGATTATATGAAGCAGGTCAATTTACTGCTGCAGGATCACCACCTAGTGATGATTTAGCAGTTTGTAGAATATCTCCAGGAAAGGCATACGTCAAAGGATATGAGATTGAGACTATAAGTCCAACTTTTATTGATGTACCTAAACCAAGATTTACAAAAACTATTGAAAATCAGTTTTTACCATATAATACTGGACCAACATTAAAACTTAACAGTGTTTACAGATCTCCAACTGTAGGTGTTGGAAATACCTTCATTTTAAGTCTTAGAGATCAGAGAGTTGGTTTAAATTCAGAAACTGCTCCTGGAGAAGAAATTGGTCTTGCTAGAGTATTTGACTTTAGATTAGAGTCTGGATCATATAATGCTTCCTTCCCTGCAACAAATGAGTGGGGAATGTCTATGTATGACGTTCAATTATTTACAGAATTGACTGTAAACCAAGCAGTCACTTTAACTGTACCATCATACGTTGAGGGTAGTAGTAGTGGAGCAACTGGATTCTTAAGAGCTCCAGTTCAAGCAGGAACAGCAGTAACTGTTTATGATAGAAAAGGAGAATTTGTCAAGGACGAAACTCTCGTTTTTAGAAGTGGAATATCAACACAAACAGAAATAATTAATAGAACTGTAAATGCGGTAAATTCCTTTGGAATTTCTAATGTAAAAGCAGTATACTCAAATACTGGCGTTGGGGATGGACCAAATCAGAGCAATGTTGTAGCAGGAACAGCTAAGACGTTTAGTGCTAATGTTATACAAACTCCATCACTCACAGTAGGAGTTGCTTCAGTCACTAAACTTAGTGCTGGTATTAGTACAATCGCTAGTGCAAATTCTCTTTTCCCAGGTAATATCAAAGTTAATGATTTGCTTCAATATTCGGATCTCTCCAAATCAGAAGATCCAATTATGGCGAGAGTTGTGGGAGTCACGACTAGTCAGATAACTGTTGCAGGCGTCCGATCGATCGCTGGGGATGTCAATGGAACACTTCCATCAGCAGAAGGTTTTTCTGCGTCCGACCTTCAAGTTGTTTCAACTGCGTTGGATCCATCATCTGATAATACTTTCTATACGGAACTTCCACAAGAAAATATTTCAAATATAGATTTAACAGATGCTGAGTTAACTATAAGAAAAACATTCAATGTTACCATTGCAAATGGTCAGTTAGATTCTACTAGTCTTACAGCAGTAACTTTACCTGCCGGAGAAACATATCTACCATATACTGATGAGAGATATGCGATACTTAGATCTGATGGAGTAACTGAAACCTTAAATCAAAATAAATTTACTTTTAGTGAAAGTTTAAGATCAATTCAGATTAGAAATCTTGGAGTTGATGGAGATGCGACTCTTATTGTTACCGTAAGAAAAGCCGATACAAAGGCAAAGAAAAAAATTAAAAATAGAGTCAGATCTTTGGTAGTCGATAAGTCAACCAATCCTTCCTCTGGAATTGGCACTACAACTGCAAATGATGGACTATCGTATGGAGATTATCCATTTGGAACTAGAGTCCAGGATAAATTAATATCTTTAAATGTTCCTGATATTATTGAAATTCATGCAATTTATGAGACATCAGATGTAGCATTAACTAATGATAATTTTGGTGCTCCAGAAATGACGATAAGTCAATTAAATGGACCATCAGCTAGCAGTGCTGATATGACCATTGGTGAATTATTTGTAGGTCAAACAAGTGGTGCGGTTGCTGTATTTGCAGAAACTACAGATGCAACTGGTATCAGATATCTCCCCAAAAATAACTTTAAGTTTGTAGAAGGGGAAACTGTAATATTCCAAGAGTCTCAAATTCAAGGTTTGGTTGCTGAGTTGGCGACAACTTCCTTTAATATCTCATCCAACTATGTTTTTGGATCAGGTCAGAAAGGAACCATATACGATCATGGATTCATGACTAGAAAGTCGGATTCCGTTGCTCCTAGAAGTAAAATAAAAGTTTACTACAAGAGCGCATCATTTGATGCCTCAGATGATGGAGATATTGTAACTGTAGAATCCTATAATGACTTCAATTATTCTACAGAAATTAAAGCTGTAAATGGTATCTTGAATACTGATCTTATTGATTTGCGACCAAGAGTCAGCGAATATACTGTTGCTGAGGGATCTAGATCTCCACTTGAATTTTTCGGTAGATCTTTCAATGGTGTAGGAGATTCTGTTCCTAATATCTTAGCATCTAATGAAACTCTTTTCCTAGATTACGCATATTATCAAGGTAGAGTTGATAGATTGTATCTTCATAAAGATGGTAAATTCCAAATGAAGTTTGGAACTCCATCTGATGATCCTGTAAGAGCAAAACCAGAATCGGTTGATAATGCTATTGAAATTGCAGAAATTAGATATCCACCTTATCTGCATAACGTACAACAGGCGTCTATTAAGTTCCTGAAGTACAAGAGATTCCAGATGAAGGATATCAAGAGACTGGAAGATAGAATCAGGAATCTTGAGTATTATACACAATTATCAATGCTTGAGAGTGAAACTGCAAATCAGTTTATTCCAGATGCAAATGGTCTTAATAGATTCAAGTCTGGATTCTTTGTTGATAATTTTACTACCTTTAGAACTCAAGACTTTAAACTTGGTAGAAAGAATAGTATAGATCAAACTAATCAAGTTCTTAGACCCAAGCACAATACAAACTCCTTTACCTTACAAACTGGACCAGTTGTTGATGTTGATCCCACAGAGGACAAGAGAACATCGGCAGTAGAAGGACTTAATGTAAGGAAACAGAATGATATCTTAAGTTTAGATTATTCTGATGTTGAGTACATTAATCAACCCTTTGCTACAAGAACTGAAAGTGTAACTCCTTTCTTGATTAGTTTCTGGCAAGGAACTCTAACGCTAACACCTGCTTCTGATAACTGGGTCACAGAAAACAGGATGAAGGCAAAGACGATTGATACTATTGGCAACTACTCTCAGATTATGTCTGAGGCAGAAGAGAAATATGGTGTCGATCCTGAGACTGGATTTGCTCCTGAAGTATGGAACTCTTGGGAAACTAATTGGTCTGGTACGTTTACAGAAGAATCTGGCACTCAAACTGGATCAACATCATCTTCAAGAACATTCGGTCGTGGTGGATGGATTAATGGTGGATCTGGCGGACCTGCTGCATGGGTTAGACAGACCACTACTCAACCAATCGAACAAACTACAGTTGACACTATCGAAAGTGGAGTTAGAGAAAGAACTGGTACACAATATCAAGTTGTAGAAACTTTTGAGCAGGTATCTGTCGGTGACAAAGTTGTTAGTACTGAAATTATTTCTACCGTAAGGTCAAGAAATGTTGAATTTTATGCAGCAAACTTGAAACCAAGCACAAGAATCTATGCTTTCTTTGATGGTAAAGACGTAACCAAATATTGCGTCCCCAAGATCATTGAAATTAGCATGGAAGATGGGGTATTTGAGGTTGGTGAGACTGTAGAAGGAAGAGTTCTTACTCAAGGTCTGGGTGAGGAAGGTAAGGATACTAATCCTAAAATTAATTTTAGAGTCGCTCAATCAAATCATAGAAGAGGCGATTATGATTCTCCAACAGAGGTTTATCCTGATAATCCTTATGTTAATGGCGGAGTTATTCCAGAGTCGTATTCTGCTACTTCAACTATTCTGAACGTAGATACGTATTCTCTTTCAAATCAACCACAAGGAGATTTCTTTGGATATATTCAATCAGGAATGGTCCTTACTGGAAAGACAAGTGGTGCAGAAGCAAAAGTAACGGATGTAAAACTTGTAACCGATAAGTCATCCGCTTTGGTTGGAAGTTTCTTTATTCCAGATCCTGACAATAAAGACAATCCATCGTTTGAAACTGGAACAAACACCTTCACTTTAACAAATGATCCAGATAACGATCAGGATGCTGCTACTACTGTTGGAGAAGAGGCATATCCAACTTCAGGTATTCTTGAGACCGTTCAGGAGAATATTCTTTCCATTAGAAATGCGAAGATCGAGCAGAAGAAATTATTTGAAGATGAACTTGTCAACAGAACTGTTGATACAGAAATTGTCTCGACAAGAAACATTGGAGCACCATCTACAAGTGAAGCGATCGTTGGATGGTATGACCCACTGGCACAATCATTCTTAATTGATAAAACTGAAGATCCTGCAGGTGTATTCATCACTAAATGTGATGTATTCTTCCGCACAAAGGATGATGGAGAAACTCCAGTTAGAATGCAGATTAGATCAATGGAGAACGGTTTCCCAACCGCTAAGTACTTCGATCTTTCTGAAGTTCTTTTGTATCCTCAAGATGTTAATGTCTCCACTGACGGATCAGTTGCAACTACATTTGAATTTGCAGCACCAGTATACTTGGAGGGTGGACAGGAATATGCGATTTGTTTGATATCAAACTCTACTAAGTATAGTGTTTACATCTCTAGAGTTGGTGAAAATGACATCTTGTCTGATGCATATATTTCTAACCAACCAACACTGGGTTCCCTATTCAAGTCCCAAAATGCTTCTACTTGGGAAGCAAGTCAATGGGAAGATCTCAAATTCATCATGTACAGAGCAGATTTTGCTGAATCTGGAACTATTGATCTTTATAATCCAAACCTTTCTGAGGGCAACAAAACTGTTGCCAAATTGATGGAGAATCCATTAAATGTTTCTTCTAACACAATTCGTGTTGGACTTGGAACAACTGTGGCCGATGATCGTTATGTTCTGGGTAATACATTCTTCCAAGGAACCAGTTCAAATCAAACTGCTACAGGAACTCTCATTGGTGTTGCTGCAACTGCTGTAGGAACAATGACGATCACAAATCCTGGAGTTGGATACACACCAGCAGACGGACAACTGACTTATTCATCCGTAAATCTGGTTACAATCTCTGGTTCGGGAACAGGTGCTAAGGCAGAGGTTACAATTAATGATGGAGTTGCTATTGCAGCAACCATTAGTCATAATGGTGGAGGAACTGGATATCAAATTGGTGATGTGTTAAGTATCGATACTACCGCACCTACATCTTCTTCATCTCTTGGTGGATTAAGTGTTGGCAGAAATGCTAGATTAACACTGACTGGAATTGGTCTTACATCTCAATTGATATTAGGAGACGTTCAGGGTGAATTTATTACTGGTGCTGCTGGCACAATTCGTTTCTATGATGGCGCGGGTGCTATTAAAGAATTGAATAGTGAAAATGGTGGAGACGTTACTATTAGTGCTACAGGTATTACCACTATTTCAGATGGTTTACATATTAAAGTTAATCATGTGAACCATGGAATGAATTTTGAGGAAAATTTTGTAACGATTGCGGGAGTTCTGCCTGATGTCAAACCTACAAAATTGACTGCAGCATATGATAAGTCTTCTACTGATCCAATTCAAGTCTCAAGTGGTACAGGTGATATCTTTGCTACCTTTGAAGGTGTTGGAGTTGGTGCAACTAATACAGGTCTTCTTCTTATTGGGGAAGAGATTATTGAATATACAACTACTTCAGAATCTTCCATTGGAGGTAATATCTCTAGAGGAACAACTCCTAAGTCATATCCTGTAGATACTCCTGTTTATAAGTATGAACTTGGTGGGGTAAACCTTTCTAGAATTAATAGAACACATGATCTCTCAGATGTGACTGTTGCAAATCCAATAACTTTGGATTCATATCACATTAAACTTGATATGTCAGAGAAATATGGAGCAAGTGGTTCAACAGATAATGCTGATCGATCTACTGGAGATGGATTCCCCAAACTCTTCATTAATGCATCTAGATCTACTGGTGGAGAAAATATTCTTGCTACTAAGAACATTCCATTTGAAATTATTAAACCATCCATTCACCATGTTTCCGTTGAAGGAACGACAATAACAGGTCAAATGAGAACTGTATCGACACAAAGTATTAGTGGTTCCGAAATACCTTATGTTGATAAAGGATTTGAAGATGTTATTCTGAATACTAACAATTACCTTGATAGCACTAGAGCAATCTTCTCTAAGGTTAATGAAGATCGTAAATTGAATAGTATTGAAGGCAATAAGTCTTTGCAACTGAGATTATTCCTTTCATCAACTGATGCTAAGTTGAGTCCTCAAATTGAACTTAATAGATGTAGTGTTTACGCTGTATCAAATAGAGTTAATGCTGAAGTTGATGATTATGCAACAGATCCTAGAGTAAATACTCTGTTTGAGGATCCTAGTGCATGTTCGTACCTCTCTAAAGAGATTACACTTGAGAATCCAGCATCTTCAATTAAAGTAATAACAGACGCTCACATCCCTGCTGAGTGCGATATTAGAGCATTCTATGCAATCAGTAGTGGTCCTGGATTTGAACCCATATTTGAACCATTCCCAGGATACTTAAATATTAATACAAGAGGTCTTGTTATTGACCCAGAACTCAGTGATGGAAGAACGGATGTTCTTGTTCCAACCTCCACCAAGAGGGGATATGGTGCATCTGATACCGACTATAGAGAGCATGTATTTACTATGGATAACTTGCCTTCGTTCAGATGTTATAGAATTAAGATTGTGATGACATCAACGAATCAGGCATTAGTTCCTATGATGAAGAACCTTAGAGTTCTTGCGCTTGCTTGATATGGATATCTATACCGTGAAAGGGCATAAGGATCTCGCAAGAGATCCTGAAACCAATACCGTAATCAATGTGAATAAAGTATCTTACGATCAATACGTTGCTAGTCGTCAGGCTAAAAATGAAAAGAATCAGCAGATACAAACTATTGAGGATGAAGTTGCTAGTATTAAAGACGATATCAATGATATCAAGTCGTTACTAAAGGAGTTAATCAATGAATCCAGATGACATAGAACTAAAAAACTTATCAAAAAGTTTTGCGTATCAACAGATTGCAACTGATATAGATAATTGTGATGATCGTGAAGTTCTAAAGAATATCGCAAAGTCTTTTGCAAAACTTTATTATAAGCAACAAGAAACCATGTCGGTAATAGGACTAGCAGATGCCATCTAAAAATATCACTTTCGATTCAGACTCAGGTGTTCCTTATGGCGTCAATCTGACAATCTATGGTGGGTCAAATTTTGAAACCACATTCAATGTAACTGACAATTCCAATACTGCATTTAATTTAACTGGTTATTCTGGATCTGCTGCGATATCTAAAAGTGTTGCTGTTGGAGCAACACTTGGAATTACAACGGCATTTACTGTTGGGATCACTAGTGCTGTAGAAGGTAAGTTAAAAATTTCTTTAGGTTCTACATCAACCAGAAGTCTCGAACAGGGAAGATATATGTATGATGTGATAGTTAGTAGTGGATCAACTTTATATACTATTGCAAATGGCAATGTAATGGTGATTCCTGCAGTATCAGCAGCACCATAAATACACATAGGAAACTGGTGAATAAATGGCTCAACCAGCAAGTAGATCAGAATTAATTGCGTACTGTAAGAGG
>Ga0209645_1000877_pt1 | contig 15416 bp, 11 predicted proteins | sample ETNvirenome_6_30_FD_184070 | JGI IMG/M metagenome (GOLD analysis project Ga0209645, IMG submission 184070) | Marine viral communities from the Pacific Ocean - ETNP_6_30 (SPAdes) (version 2) | ecosystem: Environmental > Aquatic > Marine > Oceanic | place: Pacific Ocean | collected 2013-06-19
GCCTGTCTTGGAGAAGCAACACCTGTTCCCATAAATTGTTGAGCAGGGCGTTGTCCTTGTTGCATAAAGAATGGTTCAGCATTCTTACGAATAATGTCGGGGTGAGAATTGTCGCGCTCTGCGACAGCCTTGATGAGTGGCTCCCAACTGTTGTCTTGAACATCGAACAAAACGTAGTTCATATCCGAGAGGTCGCCTCCTTTTGCAAAGATAAAATTCATCGTGCCTAAGTCACGACCATGTTCAATCATACTGCTATTCCATTCAAGTTCCCAATTCTCAACCATTCAGCGCGCCTCCGCAAGACCTCTTGATAGCGCGAACCACGTCATGCGTCGTGTTAAAAGATTTCGCTATCACATTCCAATCACCAAGCGACATAGCAATCGCGCGGACATCAAGGCTTGACATCCCAACATCATGTCCTAAACGTAGCATGTCATACGAGTCCATAGGGTCGTATTTTACCAACAGCGACCCTCCCGCATCGTGCAACTGCACACGCTCCATGATGTTCGCGATAACACCCATTGGGTCATCGTTGGATAATTGAATGTCTTCTCTTCCCTGTGGGAATGGATTGAATTGTGAAAGGTCTTGGCCTTGAAAACCCGGTGGTTGCAGTCCGAACACTTCATCGCTTACAGGCGGTGGTTCACTCATCGCGTCAAGTGGTGCAACAGGCTCAATCGGTAATTGTTGACCGTGTCCGCTACCGCTCAAATGTTCGGGGAACTCTCTGTAAACGTGGTCGTTTTCGTCGCTGAATTTACCGCGCATAGGGTGATGTTCATCAACAGAACCGAGTGCTTCCATATCAACAGGTTGACCACCCTCTTTGGTTGCGATGCTTCTCCATTGTTGCACAATATCTTCTTGTGGCGTTTGGTTATACAGTGAGATTGAATTGGGGTCTATTTGAAGTTGCTCTGCTAATTTCAGCAATGCCAAAATTTTGGCTGTTGCGTTACCGCGACCGTTTTCGCCAGAATCAGACACGTCTGGTGCAACGTGACTAAGATGCTTCGCATACATACTATGAACTGTTTCATCTGAATCAACACCCAATTTAGCGCGTAGGTTACGAATAACTTTGTTGAGTGTTGTTTCACGGCCTTCTTTACCGCTACCATAAACCAATTGATTAACAGGAGAACGCGCCAATGCGCGAGCCATTGGTTGGTCATAACCGTATTTATCTTGCAACATTTTTGCGGTTTCCGTCGCCATGTTGCCCGACGTTGAAGGAATGAAAAAGTCATTTGGTAAAACGGATACGATGTCAGCGGCAGTGATTTTACCATACGCGGCTGATTGGTTGTGAAGGTCATCATAATGTGATGGGTATTTCGTATTCCCTTTCTTTCTTGGGTCATCGTCCGCTGATGAATAACGATGCGTTACACCGTTGGTGATGTGTTGTGGTTCGATACAATTTTGCACTGCGCCTATGACGGTGCTGAACCCATTTGCTTTTGCCTCTTCTTGAAGTTCTTTACCTATGTGCAAAGCGGCTGATTCAAGATGTTGGCCGAATTCTGGATGAATTTCGTTACGAGGGTGGTTGTTGATTAAACGACCGTCTTGACTTCTCGTTACGCGTTGAGAAGTCGGAACAGCCTTGTCTTGAAAACCTCCGTAGTGGTTGTCTTTGTATTCGGGATGAAGATTACCATTTGCGTCAAATGGTATTTCAAGAGTGTGAAAGTCATCTCCACCCGCTCGTTTTGTTTTGTTAAATTTCATCGTCGCGTTGTTGAAGACTTCGTGTGCTTTTCGCAACGCGCTCGCTTCGTTTTTGAACACTTTCTTAGCACCCGTCCCGTCAACGTATCCATTTTTCATCAATTCGCGTGCCATAATTCTCGCGGCAATTTCCATAGGCCATCGACCAATCAAATTCTGTCCTTCTAATTCTTTAAACGGTTTGCCTGTTTTGGTGTTGATGTGAAAGTGTGATATGTTCTTGTGGTCTGAATCCGGAGGTGGAAGAGTCTGAAAATGCATAACGCCATCTTTGTCGCGATACCAAACACCCTCACCTTTGAGAATCAACCAACTCATCCTATTCCACCCCTTCTTACATACATGTCATACGCGTGTGCGCCCCAACGTGTTGCATCATCGTCGGGGTCGGTTTCAGTTGCCCCTGTTGGAGCGGATGTCAAACCACCCGATGAATTTGGCGATGAGCCTTCGCTCGCACCCTGCATAGATTTGTCCTCTTTGCGCATCATACGTCGCAACAAATGATTGAGTTGGTCAATGAGTTGACGGTATTCGATACGGTCGCGAGGTGAAATGCCCGTTAATTTAACACGCTGTGTGCGAGATTTCATGAACTCTTCGGAAGCGAGAATAGCGTCGCTTGCACCGACACCACCTGCACCACCCGCGAGCGATGTTGCTTCGGACATTATTTTTCCACCGGGTGTTTTTGCTGTGCGTGGTTGTCGCAGAGCCTTTGAGTGTGGTTTGGAATCTTTTGAACCACGAACGGCGCGAACTTTTCTCGCTTCGGGTGTAACGGTTGGTGTTTGATATGGGTCATCCAACGGTGGTGATTCAAGTGCTGTTTGCTGTCGAACGTCTTGACCTACACGTTTTTGTGGGTTTGCGTATGAACCGCGCGCTCGTGATTGTGTAGCGGATGTTAAACGAGGGAATCCAAAACGACCTCGTGTTTGATGTCCATACAAACCACCAAACGAACGAAACGGTGCTGAACCTGCCATCATTGGTGTAACGGATGCCGTTCGTCGTCTTGGACCGACGCGATACTTTTTGCTTTTCTTACCCTTACCTTTTGTTTGGGTTTCAGTAGTGACTTTACCCTGTTTCTTACCACGTTTACCTTTCTTAGCGCGCTGACGCGCCATCACCGTATCAATGGTTGTGGTTTTCTTCGGTTTTTCATCGTCAAATTTTGGTTCACTGCGCTTTTTACGAATTATATCGAATGCTTCGTCAATGAAACGAGAAGATGACATGAGCATGTTGAAACCACCTGCACCCTCACCGCCACGCGGGTTTGCGCCATCAATGGCTTCGCTTTGTCCGACCTGTCCTGTTAATTGACCAAGTTCAGCCTGTTGCTTGACTTGACTGTCCTCTTCGTCTTCGGGGTCTTTTTGTGGAATTTTAATCTTCATGTGTTGAAGACCTTGTAACTTCTTTGCGCGCTCATCTTGTTCTTCACGCTTTTTTGCGTCATGACGCGCGCGTTCTTCGGAGTCTTCACGACCAACCGATGAGTCTTCTTGCAACTCTTCCGCGCTTTCACGCGGGTTGAATCGCATACCTGCGGTGCTTCCTTCTGGTCCACCAACCATCATTCATCACCCCCCATCAACTTACTACGAAGGCGCGCCCATACTTCGGGGCTTTCTTTCGCCAATTCGACTTTGAGAATATTGATTGTTTGCGCATTCATGGTTTCGTTGGTGTTACCTGCCGCGCGGTCTTGAACGCGCATGATGTCCTTGACGGTTTCACGCACTTCTTTGTGCAACGAAACGATGTTGCGAACGTATTGAGGGTCATTACGGTCAGCATCATCAAGAAAGTGACCCAACTCACCATTGATACGCGCCAAATTGCTTCGTAGGCTCTCCATTTCTTGACCCGCTTCAACAATGATGAGGTCAGCCGCGCCTTTTTGCACAATCGCTTTGAGATGGTGCTTGAGATGATGATACACGCTTGATTCGGGCATCTGTATGTCTTGGGCTATATCTTCGACGCTCATAGAAGCGTTGAAGTATGCCATTTCAAGTTTTTCGCGTTGTGGTGATGTGCAAAAATCACATTCGCTGTTTGCGCCCATATGGTATTCTCCCATATGGTTACGAAAGTGACGGTCAGCCGTTCCTTCACGCCACCCTTTGTCTTTATCCAATTGCTTTGCAGTGATAATTCCGTGTGTCATCATCTCTTCGATGTCATCGCGGTCTTCATCTTGACAAAATTTGCAAGAAGCACGCGATATACGCTCCGCCATAGCAAAGACCAAGTAGTGGTAGCAAAAGAGTGTTTCCATGAGAAAAAGACTCGGTCGTGCGCCCAAAATAGCAGGTGTTCCATTGTCAAAGGATACAGCAAAAAGTCTTTCACGCGCCGCTATGGATATTATCAAAAACAACAAGGCTGACCTCACAGAACGCGAGCGACGCTACAATATATGCCAAGAATGCCCCGAACGACGACACGACCGATGCGGATTGTGTGGTTGCTTTATCAAAACAAAGACGATACTGCTTAACAGCGAGTGTCCTATCAATAAATGGTCAACCTTGTTGTCCGAGTCGGCGGTAAATCATACCGGTCGCGCTGAACGAGATGAATAGTGCGCCAATAACCCAACTTAGGTCGGTCGAAGTCATTTGTGGTCCAGAAAAGACCAAAATGAGGAAACAACCAAGCGTTAATGTGATGAGTTGAACCATAATCATGTCAACAACAACTGATTTGCGCAAATTTGTCATATCGCTAATGGTTGTGTATAGCGAAGAAATATCCATATCAACGACCTCCCGCCATTCCGCGCATGAACGAACCGATACCACCGCCGACATTCTGTAACACGCCGGGGTCGGCTAATGCATTATCCAACATTCCTTGCAACGAACTTTGATTCGCGATGTTCACCATCTGTTGGAACTGCATGTTCATTTGCTGAACATTGTTGGATGCTTGATTGAGTATTTGCGTTTGTGCCATCGTGACGCTGTCAGCAGTCGGTAATCCTTGCACACCGCTAAAATCAAACGCATATCCGTTGTCTTTTTCGACCAATTTCGCGTTTGATAGCATTGTGTGAACAGAAACAGCGACAAGACTGCTCAAAAGCGAGATAAGCATGTTCATATTTGCACCGTTGTTGTCCGATAACCACTTGTCGATGAGAGGATTGTTGGTTATCATCGCGGATAAAATGTCCATTTCTGATGGTGGTGGAGGTGGCGCATAGGGGTTGTATGCTCCATTTTGCGTTCCGTTCGTGATTTGATACGGAACTTGTTGCTGTCCGCTCGGTAATCCAAGATTCAACGCTGCATTTTGTTGTTGCGCGGGTTGATTGTTGTTGCTGAAAGGCCACACCATGATACCACCTCATGATACTCCATCATTTGATTCTGTCGGTAGGGGGAGAGGGGCGGTTTGTTGCTGTGCTTGATGTATTGCGAGCGCATCAAACAACAACCGCGCGTTGTTCCCTGCTTGAAATTGACGCATATCGAACACTATCATTACCAAATCGTTCATTCCTGTCGCGGTATTGGTTAAATGCGTGATAGGAATGTTGTCTTGTTTAAGCATTTGAAAGAATGGCTCATATTTTGCGAGTATTGGAGGTGTGTTGTCCTTCTTTTTGATGCTACTAATTGGCACAGCAACGGTCGAAACGCCTTTTTTCAACTTCGCTTTGAGCGTTCCACCACTCGCTTCCTCTTCTTTTTCGTCTTCTTTTTCCCACTTTGTCAGCAAATGATACAAATGAAGGTGTTCTGGACAGTATGTTGCGCGTAATTTGCGCCCACTCGTGACTTTTTCGCGTGCTACAAAGGCTTCGACCTCGCCTGTTACGGGGTTTTTGAAATACAAATCCCACAGCGTTTGACCTGTTTCTTCATCTCCAACCTGCTCATAGATGTTCCCCGCGTGTCGTAAAAGGTGTTCAACGTCACATCCATCGACACAACAACGCATTGTGTTTGTATTGTAGCGATATTTGCCGCCCCAAATGCGTTTGAGAGAGAAAAATGACCGTTTTGTCGGCTTCAAAAGCGAATATGCTTGCTTTATGTCCTTTCTTCGCGCTTTTTTGGGGTTTGAATGCTGTGAAGGGTAAAAATTCACCTGTGGAACTTCGATATGTTGGCTCGCATTGCTCATCGCGGCCTGTGCAGATGCCTGTTGTTGCATCTGTGCGAGGCTCATTTGCGTCTGTGCGGCAAGGCGTAAGAGGTCATTTTGAGGGGTATTTCCAAGCATTTTATCACCAATTTAACATTTCAATCAACGTTTTTTCCACATTCCAACCGATTTTCGTCGCCATCATGCTAACGCGACACGGAATACCCGCTTTTTGAAGCCTCCGCATGGCAGGGCGGTGCGTATCGAACACTTTATGCTCGCGTAAACGGTTGGATTGCCACAAAATGTTCGCATTTTCGTCCCACCACTCGTCCGCTTTGTTCGCAACAAGCCATATTTGCTTTGGTGCATAACGTTTTCCGCGTAATCTCGTAAACAATGAGCGATACTTCCACCGTTTTTCGATTAACGAGTCAACAAGATACTCAAAACCACCCACAGCGTCGATAACCTGCGCTCCTTGTCCTTTGAGAACGCGCGTATCGGTCATAAATATGACAATTTCAACTTGTCTGTCCACCATGTCATCAATCCATAAGTTCCAAAAGCGTTGTTGACCGCCAATATCGGACGAATGCACCACTCTTTTCTCTCCTTGCCATCGAATTCGCTTTCGCGTGGCTTTTGGTAGGACGTATCCGCCACCGAACAAGCGTTTTGCGTGCATTGTGCGCTCTTCAATGTCATCCATCTCGCCCGGAGTGCGCATAAATTGGTCAAGCGTGGTTTTTCCAACGCGCGTGGGTCCATAAACGCCAATTCTTCGCGGTTTTACGAAGTTATACAACTCTTTACCGTAAACAACCGCGCCCATCAGTGCGCTACCTGCTATCGTTGCGACCAATCATTCCACCCATCCGCGTATTTTGTTGAAAAACCACTCAACAGTGTTCTCCCAAACGCTGATGTCGGTGGTTGTTTCAAACCAAGACACTCCTAATGCGCTCGCGATGCCAACGATGATGCACAAAAGTAAGGCTCTTCCGCGCTCATAGTAAGTATCGAGTGTATTTTGCGTATGCAAAGCGCGCAACGTTGCTTCCGTAGCATCGTCTGATGGTGTTTTAAACAACCAACCCACAGCGTTCACTCCTTTTTCTCACTTTTCGCGTATGTTCCGTCGGGGTTTCGCTTACGGCTACCACTCAAATTAAGCGGCTCTTTCTTTTTTGCTTTGTGTTGAGGTGCTTCGGAGTCAAAATCACCCTTCATTAAATCAAGATACTGTTGAACTTCAGGGTCTTTTTCCAACTCTTCAAGTTGTTTCGCGAATGCAACCTCTTGTTTTTTGATTTCCATGTCCATTTGCTTCTGTGCAAAGCGCATTTGTTGATTTTGCATCTGCCGCGTCATGTTTCGTTGCATGTTTGAGATGACCGCGCGTTGGTCCATGCCATCTTGTGCTATCATTTTGTAAATAAAATACGACATACCCTGCAATGTAAACGCGCCCATCATGTATGTTATCGCATTTGTCTGTGTTGAATCGTCTTTCAACCATAGTCCCGCGTCAAAGACTGCAATTGCCGCTCCGACAAGGATAGCGACGAATGAAATCAATCCGAATACTCTCAATTCATCTTTGTTTTGTGGTGTTCGCTCTTGCATCAGAAGCAACCTCCGCAAATAAGGCGTGACGCGAGCGATACATAAGCATGTTGATTCACCCTTTTATTGATATTATCATATTATTATCATAACAATATAGTATATTATCATTATAAGAAAAATATGATATTATTGAGAATCTTGGTTGAAGTCAATTGGCTGTTGTTGCTGTTGCGGAACGTTGTCTGGATAACGCGGTAAGGTTCTCGCGACCGGTGGGATGTTTTGCATAATTCCTCGCATACCACCAAACTGTTGTTTTGCTTGTCGCTCCTGTTCCTTAGCATACAAGTATTGCTCGTGTTCTGTCAAATTGATGTTGCGTCGAACAGGGTGTGACATCATACTCAAACCATGTCCTGTGCCGATGAAGCGAGCGACTTCGGGCGATAACGCTTGATTGTCATGCGCGTGCCTTAATTCATCGTAACTCGCGAATCCAGAACCGTCTTCGCTCTTTTCACCGTCGATGACATCGTAATGTTCAGTCATCTGATTCCAATTCGGAACAGAGTGCCATGCATAGATTCGTTGAAGATTCTCCCATTGTTTTTGGTCATCGTCCGACCACGCTATGTTTTGACCCTCCCTCATCATTTGGTCAACATCTTTTACCACAAATTGTCCTTTGCCTTCATCGTCGAACACTACGCGACCCATTGGTAGCGACGCCGTATCTTCATGAGTGGCATTTTCCATAACGCGTGCTTTGAAATCTTTCGCACTTAATTCACCCAACACTTCACCTGTTCGCGGGTGTTTGATGAGTCGCTTACCAGCCTTCATGTTCAACTTCTTCGACAAATGGTCCGCATCATCAAAACCTAACATTGACGCGGCAATATCGTTGAGCAAAGAATACAACCCTGCGTCTTCACCAACTATATCCTTGAAGTTGCTTTCACTCAACTCTTGAGGGATTTTTTCGTATTCAAGCGCATTGTTGACTTTGGACAAGAACGCTCGCATCGCCTTCATTAACGCGAACTCTCTCCACATCTCTCCTATCGGTTGATTGAGTGCCTTATTGTAACGCGCGTTTAACCCTTCTCTGTGACCTTTGATGTTGAGTTGACTCAACAACTTGTCGCGTTTTTCTTGACTGATGCCCGCGTTTTTCAAAGCGTCCGCTGTTTCGTTTGCATAGGTGAGTTCGGGGAATGCCATCTCTTCACTCATCGTTGGACGACCAAACATCTCCAACATTCTGTTTAATTCTGGATGTTGCAAATTGGTTGTTTTACGCGCAACCAATGGCTTTTCTATATCGCTTATGCTGTCGCGTATTTTTTGAACGGTTGGTGTGTCGAATTTTTTCTTATCCTCAAATCGTTTGATGAGTGATTGAACTTTTTTGTTGTGTGGGAAGAGTTGTTTCAAATCTCTGATTGTTGGTTCAGATGGACCATGTGTCGCGTCCGGTTCAAATAACCCTTCGTCTATTTCTTTTTGCGCAAGGAACAAACCGTGTCTTGGCGAAAGTGGTTCAAAATCTCCATACGTCATTGGCGCGTTACCATTGAAAATGTCGTCCACGCTAACGCTGATGTCGCCGTTTGCATCAACAGGCATCCTTCTTCGGTCAGCGAGCAACTTCTTTCGCTCTTTGTTGCTCATCATCATTCCGCCGGGTTTATCCGTTGGATTTCCATCTTCGTCGTATTGTTGATAAAATCCAAACGCGTCACTTAAATCATCAACAAGATGTTGCTCCGCAATGTATTGCAACTTGTGAATCATTGTGACAATTCCATCGTTGCTGATGACGTTTCCATCCTCGTCTTTTTGACCGCGCGCATAATGCACGTCGTTGTCTTGGAACATACCATGCGGATAATGAGGATGCGATTTGATTGCTTGAACCATTTCTTTAATCTGTTTCTGCATGTGCGGTTGGTTTGCCATAGCCATTTCTTCTAACACTCTTATGTGGTTGTCGGCAACCTTTTGCTCATGCGCTCTTATGAACGCGCGGTGCTTACCAACCAATGGAATGTCGATTTTTGGAGAGGTTGTTGCCTCTTGAGGTGTGGGAGCCGCGAACGAAATAGGTTCTTCTTTTGGCCCGTCAAATGTAAGTGATTGTTGTCTTTTTCTCTGTGTTGGTGGTGGTGGTAATTCTGGCGCGTCAGGGTCAATCTTCAAAGGCGAACGGTCAAGACGTCGCTCTTTTCGACGTTGCTCGCGCAGTTGTTGGAATGTAGCATATCTTCCTCCATCGACTGCATTTTGGTAAATACCCGAAGCAGGTGATTGCAAACCGAAGCCTAATTGCATAACGTTAGGTCTGCGCGTAGCGAGGTTTTGAGGTAACACATATTTGACTATATCTTTCATCTCTTCGTTGAGAAGCGTATTGAGGAAGTCGTGTTTACGCCCTACTGCTCCTGTGTGAGAATAGTGATGCGCTTTACCTGCTATCTGATTACCTTCCGCGTCAACATAGCCTTCTTGGATATGTTCATCATTTTCGGGGTCGCGTTCACCACTACCGAAGCAGTGACCACAAATACCGTTTGAGATAAGACCGCCGCGAACATAATCAGCAGGGTGTTGACATGCTGGACACGCGAAATGCGGATGGTCTAAGGGGTCCATCACATCGCTTCTTGGGTGTTCAGCAAACGAACCAAAACCCGGAGGTCGCAACTTTTCTTCGATGTAACGTTTTAACTTTGGACTGTGCGCACCCAATCCGCGAAGTTCGGGAACATGGTGGCGCAAATATGAGATTGCTTCATCTTGAGTAATGAATTGGTGTCCATGACATGTTCCACATAGCGTTGGCGCGCCTTGTTTCCAATTGAGTTCCTCGTTTGTTGGGAAACCTTTTGCGGAGGCAATCGCGCTTTCTTCACCACCTTGACGTTCAATGTAATCCTTCGTAAAGTGTGAATTCTGTTCCCGACGCGCGGCCTCCGCTTCACTCAACAAGCCCTGTTCGTCTTCTTCGTCGTCATGGTGTTCGTGTTCCAACGCCGACAGATTGTCAATTTCTTCGGGTAACAGAATGTCATTTCTAAACGCGTTGAAGCCGAGGTCTTCCACATTCACATCGTTTTGTTCCGCATCGTCCATCATGGCTTCAAGACGTTCAATGTCCTCCGTCGTCAACGGCACACCCATTGACCCACGATGAGCGATAAGTTGGTTGATGTTGTTTATTCGCGGTAATGCTTTGTTGTTCTTACCATACGTCACACTTGTTGACGCCAATTCACCAATCTTACCAACTTTGTAGTTGTCCAATGTGTGCGTGTAATCCTTCTTTGTTTGACCCGATGGTGTGCCTATGAAGATGTAATCGTCGTCAGCGTCGGCATACATTTTCTTATATATTTCTTGAATAGCATCCGAATCCATATCGCGCCCTTCTTTGAGCATCTCAATGATATGTCCTCCACCTTCGATGAAAGCACCAATCATACGCGCGTTTGCTCGTTCCAACAGCGTGTCATTCTTATCCCTCGTCGATTCAATCTTTTTCTTTTCTTTCTTGATGTCGTTGAGATGACGCCTTCTTCTCGCGAGCATTTTATCGTATCTCGCTTTCATTTGCAAAATTCTTTCGTTGACAATTTTGAGTTGCGCAGGGGTGCGAAGTTCAGCAGGGACTTCTCGTTCGATGCCATCAACGATTTCAGTTGACGGTTTTGTTCGACGAACCAATTCATCAACTTCTTCCTTCTCTTGAAGGTATTTGTCATACATCGGTTTATCGACAGCCAGAGAATTATTTCGACGCTCTATGGTTGCTTGAGATTTTTGCATACCTTTGAGTTGTTCTCCGGCCATGTTGTTGATGATTTGTCTTCGCGTTTCTTCTTTCTTCAAAGCACCCGGTTTGTATGTGTCACCATCATACGCGCCTTCTGCTAACTCTTCAAAAAATTGTATGGCGTCTTCAATCCCATTGTATCGCGTAGCAACGATGGTGTTGCGTCGATGCGATTCTGCGTGTTTGTTGATGGCATCTTCATCGGGGAAGAGTGTGTTGATAGCCATGAGTTCCTTGTTGCTCAAACCCGCAGGTCCAGACGCGAGAGGTTTTTCTATTGTCTTATACAACCCGAACGTCTTGTATATATCCGCGGCGTTTGGATTGTTCGTCATAACAGCCTGTTTGATAGCGTATCTGTATGATTTCGCTTTATCTCTATCCCATTTTTTGGCTGATTGATTTTTTGAATCCAACATTCTTTGTCGCTGATTGGCTAAGAATTGCAAATCAATGTTGCGTTCGGGGAAGATGTGTTTCATAATTTTCGCGAGTGATGTTATGTTCGGATTGTCGGGTGTTCCAACAACAGGCAACTTCCCTGTCATACCACCTACTGAAAAAGTCTTCAAGTTGGGAACAACAACAGGTTTGTGCGCAAACGGGCTTTTACCGACAGGACTACCACGAACCGTTGCTTCTCTCGCGTCTTTGTTGCCGAAGCGGTCAGGATGACACGCTAAACATTCTTCGGTATCGTGAAGCATACCGTCCTCTTCATCGTTTTGTCGCGCGTTATGATTGTCATGGAAACGATGTTGCTGTTCAGCCACCTTTTCTTGATACTCATCGTTCATCGCGTGATAATAATTACTGTTTCTCAAATGCTTCATGAGGGCGTGGATTGGATATGTGTCCAACGTTCCATCTCGCCTTGTTTGCTTTGCCAACGTTTCAAACGCTTCCATGTAACCTTTGACCCCACCGTCTGCATTCGTGTATGCCATCGCCGCGTTGAGTAGGTCAATGTTTGATATTCCCATATCGCGCATTTGTCGTTGAAATGAACTGATTTGTTTCGATATTCTCGGCATAACGGTTTTCAAACGACCTTTGCCAATATCATATGGAACTGCAACTTCTTTTGGTTTTCCTGTTTTTTCATCCTTTATCATCGCGTAACGTGGCGTCGTAACCAAGTTATCCAACTTTTCATATTTTTCTCGCGCCTCAAGTGAAGCGTTTTCAATGTCAGCGAACTCAACAAGGTCTTCACCTGTTATACCAAGCGCGTCGATTTGGTCAATGAGAGGGTTTTTCTCTTCTTGAGATTCAGCACCATGCGCTCTGAATGCTTCGTTTTTGAACTCACCGAGAAGTCGCCCAAGACCGATAAGATTGTCAGCAAACAGTTCGCTCTTTTTCAGAATGTTTTCTTCGCTCAATCCATGCAACGGGTGTTCAATAGGAAAATCATCGCCTGTGATACCACCGAGCATTGCTTTTTGGTCAACCTTGAATTTACCCAATCTTCGACCCGCGAGTAGCATCTCATATTCATATTCGTCAATGTCACCCTGCGATAATCGACGGTCAAGGTCAACCTTGTCTTTATCCATCTTGACTCTCTGTTTTCCTTGAATAAATGCCAACTCGTCTTTGGGTTCCATTAGCGCGGCTTCTGTTGCATCGCCACCAAAACGACCTCTGCGCGCCTCCGCCGCTCTTCCTTCACGTTCTTCTTGTGAACCTGTAAGCGAAGCGTCACCCTGCACACCCATTTCTGAATCGCGATGATACGCATCGCTCAAGAAGCCCATGTTGTTGTCTGACATTGCGTTAAGAAGCGATACATGGTATCCATCTGTGCTTTCTTCTGCGCTTAAATACATCGCTAATTCTTCTCGCAATTCGGGTGAAAATGGGTCGTTTCGTTTACGTTTGATGTTGCGTATCCGGTCATCATCGTATGGGTGAAATTTTGAAGCAAAGAAATCAGGCACGTTCGCGGAAGGAACTGCAATTTTCAACTGCCTACCTGCCTCCACCATCGAAGGTGTAATTGCATCTGGCGCGCCTTTAACATCAATTGTTCCACCAAACGACTTTGCACGCCCCGCTGTTCCGAACGAGCGTTCACCCGTCAGTGAAATCATGTATTGATTGAAATCGTCTTGGACTTTATCGAAAGCGGTTTTGGTATCCATACCCTCTTTTTCGTAGCGTCTGACTTTGTCAAGGACACTTCGCGTATTCGCACTCTGTGGTTTCTGTATCGAAATAGCAGTGGGTGTGTCTGGCCCGCGCTCAACGTCCGTGAGTGAAAAGAAATCATCATACATCTCGCGTGAGCGTTGTTCTTGTGGATTTATTGCTTCCAGAAAAGCAGGTTCATCTTTCTCTCTGTATTCACCCATGCTTCTGACTCGCTCTTCCTGTTCGCGAGCCAATTCGTTCATTTGGTCTTCAAAATTCGCGTCCGACATAACACGAACCATCTTTCTTGGTTTACGCGCTCTTTTGACGTTTGGTAAAATCGTTTTACTGTTTGGTATTTCTTGTGCGAGAAGTGGTGACAGAGGGTGAAACACGTTATCGAACAACTTCGCGACACCATTGATTTCCTTTTGCGAAAGTGCGCGCCCCGCTGTTTGAGGGTCAGCAATAAACGACGAAATATCATCGCGTATGCCACCCATACCTTCCTGTAATTCTTTGAGGGAGATACCGTTCTTCTCTTCATATGCTTCTTGCGCAATATCCAACCCTTCGTGTTGCTTTGCGAGTCCTTTGAGATGCATCATAATTGGCTTATTGATAAGAGGTTCATCCATTAAGCCAAAGTCCTCCGCGTCTTCGTCGATTTTGACTTCTTCGTCAAGACCCAACGTTCTCGCTAACAGGACGTTGTTCGCGTAAATAATGCTCTCAAAGAACTTGTCAGCAACGTTTTCTTTGCCACCATACTCGCGAACTATCGCATCCATATACGGTTGCAGTGAGTTGAACCCATCCACCGTTCGGTTGCCTGTCTTTTCTGGCACACGCGGTTTAGGAGGAAATTCTTTCTTTTCTTGTTGCGGTTCAGCCTCGCGCGGTGGCTCTTCTGGTGGCTCTTCTGGTGCTTCTTTTTGCGCCTTTGGTTTGTTTTTCTTAGCCGCCTTACGTTGCTCACGTTCTTCCTTTTGTTTGGCGCGTTTTGCTTTACGCTCGTCCTTTTCTTGTTGCTTCGTCTTGAAGGGTTTGTCAGCCTTGACGATGCGAATAAAACGACCCATTGGTGTAGCGCATGACAACCATACCCTTGAAGGTAGCGGTATTTCTTTATTCGCGGACATTGTGCGCCTTTCATGAGCGCGCCTTTTGCACAGGCTTGGGCGGTTCTCAAAGCCGAAGCATACATCAATACCCGTAGCGACGCTCATCAATCAACCCTTAAGCCAATAGTCGAGGGTGGTATGCATAGTCCAAAAGGCACTTTCATCTCTTCACTACCGCGCTATCAACAACCAAGACCCGATGGACCAAATTACCGACGCGGAGGTTCAGTTCCGCGTAATTGGGATGAAAAACACGGCAATCAGCGATTTACGGGAGTGAATGTCGCTGAACAATGGAAAAACCTTCGCGACGAAAATCCAACCGTTGACGAGGAAGAATTACAAGATTCATTCGCTGATAAGTTCGCTATTGCTTCTGCACATGAGGATGTTCACGGTTTGACAGACGCCGAAATAGGCACATGGGCGGCACACGCGGTCGGTGGCTTCCCTGCCGATTTAGCGGCAATCAACTTTTCTATTCCTACAAATCGCGTTGAAGATTGGCATACGCTTCGCAACTTGGCTCATGAATATGGTGCTTACAGTCTGACTGAACCCGAAGCAAAGAAGAGGAAAATGGGGCTTTACCACTTTGCTCCTTACTTGACGGGTGAAAAGGATATTTCAGAATTACATTCGGGTTCGCGTTAATTTTTTTGTAAATTTTTTTGACCCCCATGAAAAAAATGTCTGTATTTCGCACGCGGTTAAGTAGGGCAAATTGCCGTCGCGCGAACGCGACTCCGTCTAACGCGATTTGCCCGAACTCGCGGCGCGAGCATCGCGCCGTCGAACGTAGCGCGAGGGTATCGCGCTTCGCGGTGCTTTTCGTGTGCGCTAATGGCTATGTGCAATATGTAGCGCGCGCGCTTTGTTCACGCGCTTCGCGG
>Ga0209645_1000879_pt1 | contig 15408 bp, 18 predicted proteins | sample ETNvirenome_6_30_FD_184070 | JGI IMG/M metagenome (GOLD analysis project Ga0209645, IMG submission 184070) | Marine viral communities from the Pacific Ocean - ETNP_6_30 (SPAdes) (version 2) | ecosystem: Environmental > Aquatic > Marine > Oceanic | place: Pacific Ocean | collected 2013-06-19
CTATGAAGTATTATCTGAGGAAGAAGAAAAACGATTATCTCTACTGCAAACATGGGATTGTCAGGATAATGATATCGCAGTTACTACATTCGGCTTTTTGCAAAACCGCAGAGTTGACGTATTTTGCCGGGACCAAGTATGGCGTTCTGGTAAGTATGTTTTTACTATTGACGACTACGAGGGAGACCTTAACGAACTCAATATTGGATACGCTAACGATCAGGATTCAAAATGTTACCACTTTTTGGAATTGGATGATGGGAACTATGCCATACCCCCTAATAATCTTTTACGCTGGCATAATCCTGATTTTATTGTACCGTATCCTAAAGATAAACCCCCTAAAATAAAAATATTCAATAACCCTCTTAGCTCTGAAGATATAGACAGGTCCTACGGGAATAGCCCTTACTACTTCTACAATCATTATCCGGAAGAGGAAAAAAAAGAAGTAGAGCCTACTCCATTAAGGTCAAAATATATTTATAACGAAAATATACCCGAGTATCCGTCAGCTTAGCATTTTTAGAATTGTTTCATAATCGTAACTATTGCGCGGTAATTTATAGCGTAATAAATAGCAGCAATGATAGATTATTTCCATTTCTGCTTTAGTTGGTGGGCTAAGGGAGGCTTAGTCAATTTTATTATATTAGGAAGCTCTTTTTTTGTAGGAATTTTCTATTTGAGTAAAAAGTATAGCAAAGGCTTTGTTAATATCATGATTGGCGTTGTTCCCTTGTTGGGTCTTTTAGGTACTGTTGTAGGAATGATACAAACCTTTAATGCTCTTCAAAATACTGGTACGGATGTGCAATCATTAGCAGGAGGAATATCTAAAGCTATGATAACGACTTCCTCGGGACTTTGCGTAGCTATCTTCGGGACCATGTTCCTTCCGCTTAAAAAAGATGAAAAGTTGGAAGAGAGTGGTGACCTTGAAGGCCTAAGTATAGAAGAGTTAGAAAAGATGACTTTTAGAGACGGTAGCAATTTGATTGATAAAATCAAGGCTATTAAATTTAAGCTACCTAAGATAAAAATCCCTTATAAATGGAAGAAACAGGAGGATGCGACTGTTCCGATAGATGTTTCTGTGTAATATTTTTCATGGGGGAATTGCATACCATAGCAAGCAATGGTAATTTAAATGTTATAAAAAAAGCGCTTTCTAAAGATAAAGACGCATTTCTTGTCGTAGATGAAGAGTTAGGATGGTCTCCTCTGCATTACGCCGCTAATAAAAGTAAAACTAAAATCGTAGAAGTCATTTTAGAAGCTGGAGTGGATCCAAACATTCCGAGTGTTCCTCCTACTAAATATAAGCAAAATGCTTGGAATTTAGCTATGGAGGAGGATGAAGATAAATCTGACCCAGTTGTTTATCCTTTAGATGTTGCAGATGGCCCTTCTCGAACAACTGTTTTCAAAACGTTACTAATGTATGGGGCAACCTTTTTTGGAGACGTAATGACTTTACATCAAGCCGTACAATTAGATGATATGGAAGAGGTTGAGGGTTTACTACAGGACGAAAGCTTGAGAATTAACGCTAGGGATAACAGAGGATGGATGGCGATACATTACGCCGTGGATCTTGGCAATATGGAGATGGTAAAGATATTAGTAATGAATAAAGCTAATGTCAACGGCTCTACTTACGCAAAAGACGCCACGATGCATTTCAATGCTTGGGAGATAGCTAACCTTAAAAATGACGAAGCAATGATTAAGTATTTAGAATCCAAAGGAGCTAAGCGTCACCCCGGCATACAGCAAAATCAAAGAGCTTCATTAAAAAGTCAAACTAAATTATATAACACTTCAAAGTCTGACTTGAATATGTCAGTAGTTAGAGAAAAGCTCAGAGAAAGAGAAGCTTCTTTCAAAAAAATTCCCAAAGCCCCCGAAGGATTCCTAGGTAAACTATTTGAAAATAAACACGACAAAGAAAAAAGGTTAGCTTTAGAAGCTCTAGCCGAAAAAGAAAGATTAAAAGCAGAGCAAGAAAGAAAAGAGAAACAAGAAGAACAAGAAAGAAAAAGAAAAGAGCAACAAGTTATAAAATGGGTTGGAGGCGTAGACCCTTTTAAATTAAAAGGTCAATCAATAACTTACGACCAACAATGCGAAGCTCATACTTATTTTATGGATATTGTTGGTTACTCTAAAAAAAGCACAATAGAACAAAAACAAGTTTCTGATGAACTTGTTAGTATTGTAAAAAACACCGAGAGCTTTCAAAAGGCGGACAGGAAAGGTAAATTAATTATTTTACCTACTGGAGACGGCATGGCTTTAGTTTTCTTTGATTCTATTCATACCGCATTTAAATGCGCCATAGACGTAGGTATAAGAACTTATAAACACCCTCAAATAGGTTTGCGGCACGGAGTCTACACTGGTCCTGTTGTACCAGTGAAAGATATCAATGACAACCCTAATGTTTCTGGAACGGGGATAAATATGGCCCAACGCTGTATGGACGCAGGGGACAATGATCACATCTTGATATCAGATCATGTTTCCCAGTACGTAAAGGAAACTTCTATCGCTGGAATAAAATTTGAAGACTGGGGACCTGTAGTAGTTAAACACGGAGCTACAGTGCACATGTGGACAGTATTTGGTCCCAACTTTGGTCGGCAAGAATTTCCTCATTGGAGGGGAGTGAAGCGACTTGAGTGTAAAGAAGATGAAGAATCGTGAAACTAGCTTGTGACATTTTAAAATGTGTTATAGCATGGGCTTTAGCTTTTAGCGTATTAATACTTACTGTTGGCTGTAACGGAAAATGGGTATGGCAAGAAGGCTATCCTAAACATAGAACAATGTCATTTAAATGCCCGCGGTGGAATTATGACGAAGCTTATGATGAGTTGCATCATATCTATACAACTAAACAGCACGAGCCAATAAAAATAAAAAATTAAGACTTCCAGTATTTATGAGGATAGTCTGGAGTGTTTTCCTTTATAACAGCCTGAACCCAGCTTACATCTAAACCCTCGTGATATAAGTTGTGGTTAGTGCTGTGAGTATCGGGATGAGGTTTCCAGTTTCTAGCTAAAGCATATAGCTGGTTTTCTTCGTATTGGTATACTGACGCCAATAAACAGAATTTTCTAAGTAAAGATTTTTTAGGGGGAGGGTTTATGCCTCTTTCTATTTTTCGCCACATTTGGTAATCTACTTTTAAAAGTTTGCACAATTTTGTTATATTGTCAAACTTTCTCAACCTTAATTCCTTAAGGTATGTATGAAACTGGTTCACGGAAGTATCTTATCTAAAACTTCTTCTTTTAGCTTTTCTTTAGCTTTGTCAGCGGCTTCGTCCACCACTTTCTCTACAATAGCCTCTTTTGCGGCCTCCTTTGCGTTCTCAGCGACTTTTTCTTTAATTTCCTCTCCCTGCAGCATCCAAATAACAAAAACCAGCAGAGCGACTCCTAGGGCGACTATTAGGATATCCTTCTTTTTCATAAAACTTATTACACATGAAAGGTGTATACTAAACTAGTACCATGGTGGTAAAAAATATTTTTAAATATGGACTGATCGCAATTATAGCATCAGTGTTAACAACGGCCGAAGCTAAACCCAGTAAACATAAGGATAAACCTCGTCCTGAAAAAGTAAGCAAAGAGAAACTCAAAGAGAGATTCAAAGCAGCGGCAGAAAAAAGAAAAAAGCATATCGAAAGCAAAAAACGCCGACATAATTGGAAGGGGAAGAAGATAGACAGCGAAGAGTTAAATGAGCTTCGGGAAAAGATGAAGGAGCTTCATAAGGAGCTACATGAATTGAGAAAAAAACACCGAGAAGAAATGAAGAAAAGAATGGAAGGTATAAAAAAAGAGTTCGCCAATAAGAGGGATAAAGTTATTGACGAGAATAAACCCGGAGAGTAAGTAATCTACATAAAAATAAAGCCCCGCATTGCGCGGGGCTTTTTCATTTCTATAGAACGATTAATATAGTTCGGAGTAGTCTATAGAAGCCGATGCTTCACTGACTTTGATTCCAAACTTCTTAGCCGCAGCTTTAATTTTTTTCAGGGCTGCTTTTTTGGCCTCTTCACTGATTTTGGTTTGATTCAACCTAGCTAGTGCATTACGTACATGAGCAGCGTCATTAATTGGAAGGTGACGCAATGAACGAGGTACAGTTTTTCCCTCAGAGTCTTTTTCTCCTCCCGGCTCGATATAAGCAAAATCCGAATCGGGTAGATCATTCTTATTTTTCGTAGAAAGGACTGCGCTCTTCATTTCTTTGAGCTTCTTCTTATCGTATTTTTCGTCTTTCTTTATATCATGAATTTCTACGCTTTTCTTTTCAGAAGGCTTACCCTTCTTAAGCTTTTTGATTTTGCTATCGTCATCTTTAAGAGCGTCCTTTTCGTGTTCTTTCTTTTCTTTTTTGTCGTCACGTTTTAGCTCTTTAGTATCGATTTTTTCGTACTGCTTCTTAGACATGGCAGCTTCTTGTTCTTCGCGCCATTTAACAATTTGTTCAGTGAAATCTATTTCTTTCATTTCTCTATTTTCTTTTTACACTTATTTTTCGGTCATTTCCATTAATTTTCCAGCTGGTTCCCATAAACTTATAGGAGCGTTGGTTCTGACAGAGAGGTTCTCAGGTTTTAACATCACCGACCCCGGGGCATTAGTTTTAATAATTGGTCTACCTATATTCTCCCTATCTTTGTAATAATCCATTTCCACTTGAAAAAAGGCGGGGACAGAAAATCTAACTTTTTCCAACCTGCCTCTTTCGTCAACCGATAAACATCCGCATAAAAATATTGCACATGAGACTACTATTATTTTCATTTTTTACTTCTTGTCCTTCTGGTAGGTTTATCTACCACTTCAACCTGCATAGGCGGAGGATTTATTGGAACTTCCTCCCAGCCAACAAAGCTAGGGTCACTAGCTTTGGGCAAGTAAGGCTCCCCTCCATTTTTGGGTAAAGTCTTTTCAATAGTAAGCTGCTTTAACTGTTCATTGGGCACCAACATTTTAGTTTTGCGATCTGTCATGTAAAAAACCGTATTACGAATTCCGACGCGAACTATACGCGCTTGGCGTCCAGAAATATAAATAATGTCGTCGTTGTTAAAATTGTTCCCCATAAAGACAAGGATGCCTTGAGCAAAGTTCATAATCATATCCTTCGCCATTATAGTTATAATAGCTATCAACAGCAGCCATCCATATTCCCCAATAAGGTTTTCCAAAAAGCCTTCTACCTTTTGCTTATCTATTTGACCTTCGGATAAATTTACTAAATTCGTAGCTGCATTTATCACCTCTGGCGCTATCTGAGAAATGTCACTCATAAGTTTCTTTGTTTATTACACTTTTTTCAGTGTAAAATGATTGTGATGTCAAAAGTAAAGAGTACGGGAGATTTTGATTCTCTCGATATTGCGGACGGACGGATTAAAATTCATCAAAGGGATCCAATAAAGCCTAGGGATACTTTCTACATAGATGAGCTGCCTTGGACAGAAAAACAAAAACGTTTCATAGACGTTTCTTTAGACAAATCTACAAGGTTAATATTATGCAAAGGCCCAGCGGGAAGCTCAAAAACTCTAACTGCTGTTTATTCGGCGCTTCAGTTACTGAATACCTCAAAAGTATCTGATGTCATTTATATGCGTTCCGCAGTAGAAAGTTCTGATTCTCGATTAGGTTTTCTCCCCGGAGACGCAGACGAAAAACTTCATTACTATAACTTGCCGTTCATGGATAAGTTGGATGAACTTCTAAGCGAAGAAACTGTAAAAAAGCTACAAAAAGAAAAAAGAGTTTCTATACATCCCGTTAATTTTGCCAGAGGCATGAGCTGGAACGGAAAAGCTATTTTATTAGACGAAGCTCAAAATAGTTCTTTCAGGGAAATAGTTACAGTACTAACCAGAATAGGTAAATATTCTAGATGTTTTATTATGGCCGACCCTATGCAGACTGATTTAAAAAATGGTAATAGAGGAGGATTTCTAAAACTCTTTGATATTTTTGATGACGAAGAGAGTAAGAAAATGGGCATTCACACTTTTGAGTTCAACGAAGAAGATATCGTAAGGTCAGAGCTAACTAAATTTATAGTTACAAAAATTAACGAGAACGAGACTTACTGATATTTTTTTGAATTAATTTAGACAACGTAGAGGAGAACTTTCTCACTTCCCTTTCGCTTTTTTCCCAAAAGAAGGCGTGAGTTATTTCTTCTATTAAAACGCTCATTTTCCTCCGATCTTTTAAGTTGGGGTCTATGAGTACTTGAGGATTTTCTGACTCGGGAGAACAGCAAAGTCCCTCTGCGTTATATTTATAATGCGGCTTTTTCCATAATAATTCGTACTCTACGCCGTCCGCATTAGTAAATTTGGAGTCCTGCATACTTATTATGTAATACACTTTTTTTGAAAAACCTTTATTTTTAAATAATATATTTTGTGTAATCATATTTATGAAAATGTATTGTCTATCTTGCGGTTCTGGTACTGACTATTCTTTGAACAAGCCAAAGTTTTGTGCTAGCTGCGGCAGTTCATTTACTTCTACGGCTAGCGCAGCTCCAGCTAAGAAAGTATTTAAACCCGTACCCAGTGTAGCAAGAGTAGAAATTGAGGAAGAAGAAGAGGAGTACTTTTCTACGAATATGAGTAAATTAGATTTTGAGATTCAAGGAGAGAGAAGGGTGCGGCCGACTAGACTGGAAGACATCGCGGGGTCAAATCCAAACAGTATAGACGACGGCTATCAGAGGGAGGTAGACTCAAGCTATTCAAAAGAAACTATTGCGCAAGATTTTCTAAGAGACGCTGGGTCATCCCGCTTTAACGATGCCCAAACGTAAACCTCAGTTTGAAGACTTTATAGAACAGATAGATGTCGAAATAAAAAAAAGAAAGTCTAAGTGGAACTTGACGGCTCTTGCTTGGATGGATTTCGACGATGTCTCGCAGATTCTAAGAATTCACATTTTTAGAAAATGGCATCTTTATGACCCTAAGAAACCTCTTAATCCTTGGATCAATAGGATTATATCCAATCAAATAAAAAATCTGATACGTAACAATTACGGCAATTATTGTCGTCCATGTTTGAAATGCGCGGCGGCTGAGTCTGGGGATCTGTGTTACATCTACGGCAAGCAATCCGAAGCTTGTCCACTATTTGCGAATTGGGTGAGGACTAGAAAGCAAGCTTATGACGCCAAACTTCCAGTATCCATAAATGATCATGAATACGAAATAAATTCAGCCGAATATAGCGACATAGATATAATATCGCTCATGAATAAACTGAATACAAAAATGAAAGAAATTTTAAAACCTGCGGAATGGAAAATATACAAAGCTTTGTACATAGACAATCTTTCAGAGGAAAAAGCTGCCACTTTAATGGGTTATAAGACTAATGAGAAAAATAGAGTCCCGGGGTATAAACAAATCAAAAACGTCAAGAAGGCTATAATACAAAAAGTAAAAAAAATAATACATAGCGGCGAGGTTGAAATAATATGAAGTCTAAAAATATAGATCTTAACGAAGACCAGCAGTTGGCCATTTTAGAAGAGTGGAATAAAAGGACTGATGACCCTCCTTATATTAAGGAATTAATAAAACTTGTATTTCCCGATATACCAGAGGATATGGTAGACGGTCGATCTAAATACGGAAGAGCGGTAAAAAAGTTTTTAGCTGAAAAGAGTTTAAGCGCAAAAGTCTCTCACAAGTATTACCCAAAAGAAAAAGTCGAACTGACAGAAGACCAAAAAGAATTTATAGATAATAATTGTAGCGCTATGAAGCCTATGGATATGGCGCGTTTAATTTTTGAAGATAATAAAATAGCAGCTTTAGATTTAAGGTACAAGGTAGTCGCGGAATATATTAACGAGCTTCCTAATCAAATTAAGTACTCAGACACTAATGACGAAGTTCCTGTAGAGGGAGGATACGCTCCCCCTAAATCAGAATCAAGAGCGATAGTAAGGGTTAATAAATACGTACATAACGGCATAGATAAAGAAAAAATAAGCCCCAAAATAAAAAAAAGCATGAGCACTTTGATTGCTTACATGCACACGTTCAGGTTCTTACATCAGATTAGTACCTATGCAATAGAAACAGATCGTGAATTATTTGAAAGCAGCTTCGTTAGATATACTTGGGACAAGCCAGATCTAACACAGGAAGAGGTAGACCAATATATTGTTTTATCGGCGGAAGTAGTAATAGCTTCAAATATCCAACGCAGGGTAGAAAGATTACAAACCTTACTGGATCAAAACGCAGAAGACACCGAAGGGCGAAGAATGGCTATGAGTTTAGTTGAAGCCATAAATACAGCACAGACTGAGTACAACCAGTGTGTTAATAGACAAACTAAACTTCTTAACGAGCTTAAAGAAAAAAGAAGCCAAAGGATGAGTAAGGTCCTTCAAGAGTCTGCTTCAATTTTGAACCTTGTAGAACTTTGGAAAGATGAAGAGTCTAGGAATAAAATGATAAAGATCGCTGAGATACGCAAGAAAAATATATCTTCAGAAATTGAAAGGCTAAGTTCTATGGAGGATATAAAATCTCGTATCATGGGCATCAGCGAAGAAGAAGTTTTAAATGGTTAAGTGTCAAGAATGTGGAAAAGAATTTGAAAAAGATAAAGGTCTTCATCTTCATCTGAAGGCTCATAAATTGTCTATCGCTGACTATTACCATAAGCATTACCCAAGGAAAGATTTACATACAGGGCATTTAATAAAATTTAAAAATAAAGATCAGTACTTTGCTTCCGATTTTAACAGCAAAGGAAATTTGAAGAACTGGTTGAAAAGAATTCCTATAGAAAAGGCTCAGGAATATTGTAGAGATATCCTTGAGAAAAGAAAAACTGAAAAAAATTTAAAATACGCTCCCACCCAAGTTGAGCTTAGGACCCTTCCTATACCTCCTATATCTTACTATGAAGTTATTTTTGACAGCTATTATAAGCTTTGCGAACAAATAGGCTATAAGAATAAATTTAAAAATATCCCTATCAAAAAAGAGTACGAAGAGACTTTTTCAAATGAGCATTTAATTTATATAGACTCTCGGGAGCAGAACCCATTGAAGATAAATGATTTTCCAACCGAAGTAAAAGGTTTGAAGTTTGGAGACTATTGTTTAAACGATAAGGAAAAAACTCACAATACATATATTGAGAGAAAATCTGTTCCCGACTTGATAGGTACTTTAAGCTCCGGCTTAGAAAGATTTAAAAATGAAATAAATAGAGCTGCAGAAGAAAATGCTTATATGGTAATATTAGTAGAAAGAAAGCTTGATGAGTGCCTAGCTTTCAACAGACTTCCTTATGTTTACAAGAAGAATACTAGAGTGACTCCTGATTTTATTTTTCATAACGTAAGGGATTTGATCCAAGAGTTTCCTCATATACAGTTTCTCTTTGTTAATGGTAGAAAAGAGTGCGTAAGGATCATAAAAAAACTTTTATTGTCAGACGTCTTGAAAGATAAATTTGATTTACAGCTAGCTTACGATTTAAAACTATTATGAGAGGTAGAATTATTTTAACTTACGAACAAGCTTTAATTATTTTATTTTTAATAATTCTTATAGCTTATTTAGACTAATGTGGTACTGCCCAGAAAAATACTCAAAACCTATTCCGAATTTAAATCAAGAATTACTTGATTTAAAAGGAGAGCTTCCAGATCGACAAGCTAAGATCACTCTAGCTAAATTCATGCGGGCTAATTTGGGATTTACTACCGAGCTTCTTTCCGGAATTAAACTCGCCCTCTATCAAGAGATAACACTAAAAGCTTTTTTCAATCGTAACTTTAGCATGTGCGTATGGGGACGTGGATGTGGTAAGAGTTTTATCGCGGCTGTATATTGCTTCTTGCAATGTATTTTTGAGCCTAGAACTAAGATACTAATTGCTGGACCTACTTTTCGTACCGCTAGATTCATATTTAACAACTTGGAAAAAATAGTTGAATCGAAAGAGGCGCAAATGTTAGCTCATGCTTTTGGAGCTAAATCTAAACGTAACGATCAGTTTGAGTGGAAAATAAATGAAGGTACAATTACAGCAATCCCTCTTAGCGGAGAAAAAATTCGTGGTTTCCGTGCCAACATCCTAGTTCTTGATGAGTTCTTACTACTACCTGAGGAAACTATCAAAACAGTACTTATGCCCTTTTTGGTTGCCCCTCAAGATATGGCTGAACGTATCAAGATACGAGAAATGGAGGATGAGTTAATAAAAAAAGGAGACATGAAAGAAGAGGATAGGGTTCAATTTCAGAATAACTCTAAGATGATAGCTTTATCTTCTGCCAGTTTTAGTTTTGAGAACCTGTATAAAACATACAAGGAATGGATGAATAATATCTACTCTGAAGATATACAACAGTCTAATTACTTTATATCTCAGATGGCTTTTGATTCTATCCCTTCTGATATGATTGATAGCACAGTTATTGAGGAGGCGCAGTCTGGAGGGTCGTCAAATTCATCTTTTCAAAGAGAGTATTGCGCCCAGTTCACTGATGGCAGTGATAGTTATTTTAGTGCGAAGAAAATGCATGACTGCACTATTCCGGACGGAGAGAAACAGCATACTTTAATAAAAGGAGACCCCGAAAAAAAATATATTTTAGCAATCGATCCGAGCTTTAGTAACAGCCCAAGTTCGGATTATTTTGCCATGTCTGTTTTGGAGCTAGATGAAGAAAAAGGTAATGAGTCTACGTTAGTTCATGCTTATGCTGTAGCAGGCGGCGACTTAAAAGACCATATAAAATATCTTTTTTACTTAATGACCAGCTTTAAAATAGAGTTATTAATCATAGATAATGCTGGATATCAATTCATAGATAGCGCAAACGAGTCAGAGCTTTTTAGAGAGGCTAAAATAAATTTAAAGTTTTTTGATTTTAACAGCGACAAGACTGGAAACGATTATCAGCAAATGCTCATGAAGGCTAAAAGCCAATATAATGTGAAAGAGAACGTTATTTGTTTCAAGCAGTTGTTTTCAAGTACTTTTCTTCGCGAGGCTAATGAGTATCTTCAGGCCTCTATAGACCATAAAAGGATTTGGTTTGCTTCACGCACCGCGGCTTGCGGTAGCTTCTTTGACAAAGCTTCAGCTCAAGCTGTCCCTGTCAAGCTAATGCCTTACGAAAATAAGGGGGACTTGATTGAGTTCCAAGATGACATAGTTTATCAGACTAAAAAGCAGTGTGCGTTAGTAGAAGTCAAAACCACGGCCAAAGGAGTTCAGACCTTTGATCTTCCTCAGCACTTAAAAAGAAGCACCTCTGCTAACCGAGCTAGAAAGGATAATTATACTACTTTAATGTTAGGAAACTGGGCGGTTAAGGCTTATAATGATCTTAAAAATACCCAAGTTGAACAAATTAATCACACTTTTACTCCCAGAATGCTAGGTTAAGTGTAAATTTAAAGTAAATTATGGCTGTAAGGAAGAAAACGGAACAAGGTGCGGAACCACTGATGGCAATGCATGAAGCAAAAGCCTCTCAGACAGGTCGACGCAGAAACGCTGCTGCCGATATCCCGCGGACAGATAGATTCAGGAATATCGATAACGGCATGATTCCGTTCAAATATTCCCATGGAGTCAGTAATAACTCTAATATCGATGTTCGAGATACAATTATTCTGTGTCAAAAGGCTTATTACAATTTCTCTGTATTCAGAAATACTATAGATCTAATGACAGAATTCTCTATCAGTGATCTTTATTATACGGGAGGCAGCAGGAAGTCGAGAGAGTTCTTTGACACTTTATTTAAAAAGATAAACATTGACGATCTTCAGAGTAGATTCTTTAGAGAGTACTACAGATCAGGAAATGTATTCATGCATAGGTTTGATGCGAAAATGGAAAAGTCTGACGCATTTAAAATAAACCAAACTTTTGGCCTGAGTCAAGCCTCAGAAGAGTTGCAGATACCTTCTAAGTATATTATTCTTAACCCCTCTGACATACAGCTTCAAGGAAGCATTTCTTTCAGTACAGGAGTTTATTATAAAGTTGTGACTGATTACGAACTGCAGCTTCTAAGACATCCTCAAACAGAGGAGCAGCAAGAAGTGTTTGACAGTTTACCTCAGCAAACGAAAGACTTAATAAATGATACTAAACGCGTAGGCATGAGCGCGGTGACTATTCCTTTAGACACGGATAAACTCATAGCTGTTTTCTATAAAAAGCAAGACTATGAACCGTTTGCAGTTCCGATGGGTTATCCAGTGCTAGAGGATATAAACTGGAAGCAGGAAATGAAGCAAATGGATATGGCTGTAGCCCGTACTACTAACCAAGCCATTCTGTTAGTTACGATGGGAGCAAAGCCTCAAGACGGCGGAGTTAATCAAAGAAATCTCATGGCCATGCAGAAGCTATTTGAGAATGAGTCTGTTGGTCGTGTCCTGATATCGGATTATACTACTGATGCTAAATTTGTTATTCCTGATATTGCTAATATATTAGATCCCCGAAAATACGACGTTGTTAATCAAGATATACAAATGGGTCTTAATAACATTCTTCTTAGCGATGAAAAGTTTGCTAACACTAGTATTAAGGTTCAGGTATTCATGGAGCGCTTAAAACAGGCACGTAGAGTATTTTTAGAGAACTTCTTGATGCCTGAGATAAGACGTATATCAAAAGAAATGGGTTTTAAAAATTATCCTAACGCTCACTTTGAGGATGTTGATTTGAGGGACACTTCAGTTTACTCAAGAGTTTATAGCAGACTTATTGAATTAGGGGTTCTTACTCCAGAAGAAGGCGTTCAAGCTATAGAATCTGGACGCTTTCCAACTGAAGAAGAATCGCTTGAGTCTCAGCGTAAATTTAAAGAGCTGAGAAACGAAGGACTTTATGAGCCTATTATTGGTGGCGCTAAAGGTCCTCAGATGAACGGGAGACCTGCAGGAAGCAATACCCCAAAAGAGACGGATACTAAAACTCCCATAGGAACTAAGGCCGCTCTTAATTTTAGTTTAACTAAAATACAAGATAACTTAAATTTATCAGACAAGTTAAACTTAGAAGTAGAAGCCTCATTGAGGCAGATTCATAGTAGAAAAAGGTTAAGTAAGCAACAAAAAGAAGTAGCTAGAGAAATAACAAATATAGTTATAGCTAACGAAGATCCAGAGAATTGGTTGGCAAAGGCCGGAAGGTATGCAGCCGAACCTACAGACAGAAACCATGAAAGAGTTAAAAAGATTCAAGATGTTGCGCTGGAACATCAAGTTGATGACTTCTTAGCTGGAATACTTTATGCGAGCGTTTATGAAGGAGATGCGTAATGGCAAAGCCAACTGTAATTTACAACTGTCAGGCTTTATTTCTAGGACCTGCTCCAGAAAGTGGTAAAAACTTTTTTAATTACTATGAGCCTTTACCGGTAAACGACGACTCCAATTTAGTTCAAAAGATTAACAGGTTGAATCCAATAGACAGGGTTCAATCTGTTTCTTATTCTATCAATGCCCCTCACACAGATATTACTCAAATTAATCAACGCGGCCTAGTTGATAGACCTATAATTAACCATCCTACGGTTAATGTCAATTTTAATTATTTATTGTGTGGTACCAAAAATGAGGCACGGCTTGGTCTGAACGTAAATTATCCTTTGTATAATTATCCGTTTAGTGGCCAGTCTTACTATCCAAACAATGAGCAAGTATCTCTTTTATCTGGATTTTTCAACCCTGTTAAGAACGACGAGGTTAGAAAGGTCTGGGAAGATTTTCCATTAAATGAGTATAGAGATGGAAAAAATATATACGTTGTTGTAAATCAGGAAGGAAATGATTTATATGGAAGACAATTTAAAGAGGACTTTACTCGTCCTGACGAGCATCAATCTATAGATCCTAATTCGCCAGATTATCACGTTATAGGATTTGGAAACTGTTATTTAAATTCTTATTCAACCAGCGCTGCAGTGGGCGGTTTTCCTTCCGCTTCAGTTTCTTATACAGCTTACAATGCTTCTTTTACCATGAGCGGCAGTGGTTTTCAAGCGCCGGGAATAGAAACTAAAAGTGGGACTATAAGCCCCCAGAGAGAGGTTGTTATACCTAAAACTTTAGCTGAAGAAGGTTACGCTGCCCTTGTTCCCGGAGACATAACTCTAACAACTGATTCTTTTTCGGGGCTTGGTGTAGATTTTGATAAACTCCATATACAGGGATATAGCATCTCTATGGATTTAAATAGGCAAGAGCTAAGTAATTTGGGGTATAGGTTCCCTGTAGATAATAGGGCTACTAGTACTATATATGCAAATCTTTCCATAGACGCATTAGTTGAATCAGGTAATAGCGGTACTCTTGTAGATCTGATCTCTATAAATAGCGGCTATGATTTTACTATCAAAGTAGATCCGCAAAATTGCGAAAAGCCTACTTTAGCTCCAATTAACGCTGGAAAAATTCCGATCAACACCCAAGAAGAAGCTCTAAGATATACCTTTAAAGGGGCTAAGTTACAGAACTTCTCTTATGGGGCGTCTATTGGACCCAACAAAACTTTCTCAGCGAACTTTAATGTAGAGATAAACCCGGATGATAGAACAAATGGTCTCTTTATTAGTGGAGTCTTAGGTATGGAGAAAGTGGAGGATTTTATCCTTTTGGAGGGAGATGGCAATGATGGATTTTATTTACAACAAGAAAACAACACTCTATTGGTAACAAATCTACTTCCTCCATATTAAAAGAGTGTATATTAATGTAAGGTTTAAGGCGAAATGGCAAATAAAAAAATATCTCAATTAGTAGGAATGGGAACAAATGAAGCTGTAAGTGGCTTCTATCTTCTCCCTGTTGGCGCCGGGTCTTCAACTGGTCCGTACACCACTAAGAAAATAACCACAAAAGAATTAGCAGATTTCATCTTTACGGGTGATAACGCAGCCTATGTAGGTTTTCCTGCGGGCACTTTATCAGGAGTTAATAAAAATATTTATTTTAATAACAATGATGCTAATTGGGTAAATGCATCAAATACTGACGTAGCTTCATTTCCTTACCTTCAAGTTAGAAAATCTGATGGCCTTATCGTTACTGGGAGTGGAGTAGCCTTCGACTCAGCAACTACTCCATGGAATTACGAGGCGGCTAGCAACATCAACATGCAGAATAATAGTATTGAAAACGTTGGTGAAGAAATAAGTTTTCAAGATGGAGGTAATATAGGGAGTGCCGCAGGGGGCATATCGATTAATTCTCCAGACGCTAATACTAAAATATCTTTAACGGCGCCTGAAGTAGAAATAAACGGATCTACTGAAATAGATTTGAATGGACCTGTTACTGTTCAGGGT